>ENA-OUOG01002952-OUOG01002952.1-marine-metagenome-genome-assembly--contig:-NODE-2952-length-16714-cov-11.225521_pt1 | contig 16714 bp, 12 predicted proteins | sample MGYA00248635_ERZ508505 | MGnify/ENA primary metagenome ERZ508505 (study PRJEB26176, sample SAMN06267871) | marine metagenome | isolation source: Saanich Inlet, British Columbia, Canada | place: Pacific...
ACGAAAAATATTTAAGCAGCGAGCGGATAGGAATTCGCCTGGCGGCACCGCGGGAACGTTCGTTCGACGCGTTTTTTCTCGTGATCCGGACGAACGAACAAATAAATGACCGCCTGCTGAGCAGCTGAGTGCTTGACGATAATTAATGATAGCTTCTGGTTCTCAAGACGTTTAACAACCGCTCCCCGCTTCTCGACTGAGACAAGACACTCACGCTGTGCGCGATGATGCCGTCCAGTCATGTCGTTACCGGGGCGCTGGATCTGCATTTGAATGTCCGACAGAATGGACGTGTATCAAGCCAAATACGCGTCGGGGTTGAGCGTCGGGCGTGGCAGCATCGTCGACTTCAACTCGGGAAACGCTCCTTTTCGGGTAAACCCTTGACGACCGCCATCACGGCTTTCACGAGCTCGTACGATATAGAACCCCTTCTCACGGTACGTAATGATCACTTGACCTATAACGTTCGATAGTTCGCTTCTCGATGCTGTATTATAGTATGATACTGATATTCGTGCGCCTGCAGGAGACAACCACGTACCTGACGTCAGGGGAGCGACTTGCAACACCGAGATGGTCAAGCTTCTGCAACTCGTGTGCTGGAGTGTGGATCGGAAGAAGCGCGTCGTTCGAGCGACCGATATCCAGAGATTGCGATATAGACATATCCGCTGGATTTAGATTGGTTCAAGGTGCGGAAAGCTGGACTATTTGCAGCGAACTCACGAAACACACCTTCGCACTGCTTCGAGCCTCTCTGCGAAAATACGCCCCAAGCAAGGTCGCGAGCTCAAAAAAATCTAATCACCTTGTCCCTCTCTCTCTGATTATTATTATTACCTTTCCTTACGATCTTACGATACATATAGAGACCGGACATCTTCGTGTCATTCGCTCTAATGGTGGAAGCATAGATGAAACGTTGACGATCATGGAAGAGGTCAATGAGGGGCCTAAGGTAGGAAATCCAGCAGGTGCCAACGCTCATCCAATCGTTCGGACGCCATGCTGACTGAGGACTGACTCTTGCCCATCCACGAACCTTATCAGAATTCGACTCCAGCATCAAGAAATACCGACAGTGATGAACCTGGATTTGTGCGTGCTTACATGTGCCTTCGAACAAGTAACGTTATTCCGTTTTTCTGGCCACGGCCCTGACCTTGCTCTGTATTTTGCTCCAAGTCTGTGAAAGAACGCGAAACAACTGATGTCAGCGGACGGAGGCCCAACAGACTTTCGCTAAAGCAAGTTGAACCAGATGCACTGACTGCGCTCTATTCCATCTTCCATATCGACCGTGACGCAGGTATATTTCGAGGACGGGACGTACACATCAGGAGCCACGCAACTGTCGAAAGTTTTCGGTGAAACACGTCAGGTGCGCCAGAGCTCACAAAAATCGTCGCGGCCTAATTCGTTTCGGTTTTCGTTTTGTTGCCCCACACTTGCATTCACGTGCTTGTCAAGGCATTTCTACCGCGTCCAAATTCTTTTCCGTTCTGACACACGTGTGTATGTGTCTTCCGCCCTTTCCTTTCGATTTAGAATTTTGATTTCAACATCATAGCTCCAGGGGGCGCTGAGTGCGCACGAGTTTCGCAGACGGTTTTTTTATCGCCTTCAGCACAGTTTTGCCTGGGAAGAGTCGTGGTGAGTATAGAGAAGTGGTTGGGTCCTGAGCGGGTATACTCTGACGTTAACATCGAAGAGGAAGCAAAAAAATTAAAAGAGATTGCAACGCTTCCCACGGAGCCCGTGGAGAGTGCTGTCGGGGAGTGGCGATCTTTCAACCGTTTAGCAGTTCCGACAAGTCTTGTCGACGACGAAGAAAACTCGCGTGCGCAAGAAAGTACTGCGGGCACGCGGTTCAATTTCGAGTGTGAGGAGACGATTCAACGCGCGAGAATTTTGAGTGAGGAAGATGGTGACGACGTCCTTCTAGCTCAGCATATATCCCTTCCTGGTGGAATTACAACAGGAGTGATCGTGTCTGGAAATAGCCTCGTCATCAGTGCGGGATGGTCAACAGCTCGTGGAGTCTGTAAGGTTGTCGAGCGAGAGTACGAGCACGGCGGTGCGACCAAGCTGCTTGAGGTGAGAGATAGCAGCAGAGTGTTCGATAGATGGGTGGGTGGAGAGATGTAATTCGAGGCAAGCCCACGTGTTGAGCCGAAGATTAGTCCGGAAGACAACTAAGACATGTTCTGCAAGGATGACCTTGAAGTATGCCTTGCGAGGCTCCAAGAATCGGGAAAAGTATTTTCGAAGTCAACAATTCTTATCAACAGGATGGTGGTGTCGAGGAGACACCGTGAAGGAGCGGAGGAGAGGAAACAAAGGGCGCACTCTGAGAGGTGCCGCTCGTTAACCTCCCATCCTCGTCGGCGGAAGCACAACGACACTTGTAGTCGTCGTTGCTTACTTCTTCGCCTTCTTGGCGGCCTTCTTCTTGGGCGCCTTCTTCTTGGCGGCCTTCTTCTTGGGCGCCTTCTTGGCCTTGGGCTTCTTGGCCTTCTTGGCCTTGGGCTTCTTGGCCTTCTTGGCCTTGGGCTTCTTCTTCTTGGGGGCGGCCTTCTTCTTGGGCTTCTTGGGCGCCTTCTTCAGGGCCTCACCGAGCTTGTAGCTGGCCTTGACCTTGAGAAGCTTGCCGGACTTGACGAGGTTCTTGAGCTGGGTGGACAGAATCTTCTTGAAGTTGCCGGGAAGCTTGAAGTTGGAGCCGAGGTACTTGGCGATGGCGGGGACGGAAGAGCCGTTCCTGTCCTTGAGGGCCAGGATGGCGGCCTTCACCATGTCCTCGTACTTGGGGTGGGCGGGGGCGGCTTTAGGGGGCATCTTTGCTTGTTGGTTTGTTGTCGACGGCGCACCGTGGAATGGACGTCACGCGCGATCAATCCGATTAAAATAAAGTTTGAAAAAAAACACATCGCGCAATCGTGAAATATGTATACGGGCAAACAGTCTGTGAAAAATGGTCTCCAATATACAGGATTCATGAATTAATTTTTTTGAAGCGGGCGTTTTTCATCGAATCCATTTTTCTATGGAAAGCACGCTGTTTCGAACAGGTACATTGCATTTTCAACTAATACTTATGAGGAATTCCTCATGATCCCGAGGTCTCGGCAATTCGTGCGTTAATTTGGCGGTTTGAATTCGCTTTTTTTCGCTCTCGTTCTTTTTTTATCGATCGAGTTTTGAGCTAGCATGAATTCGAGTTTGCCGCGTGCGATTTTCGCCGAAAAGTTCTTTCGGCGCGGGCGCGGGCGCGGCGATAAAAGAAATAAAGATGCCTTTTTTTCTTCCGTCCGAAGTATGTAGTACGTATGACATAGTCTACTAATATGATAGAACTATCAGCACATCTATTGTGCACTCGACCTTCACGGTTTCAAGTCGTCACTTCCTCCGCTTCTGAAGTTCATATTGGAAGCTGTCGAACGTTTGTCGACCCCTAGCGCCTTCTTCGCGCCTTCCAACACGAAGAAGAACACACCACCCCCAAGCCCAATAAACGTCACTCTCGGGCTGATGCCCTTGAGCAGAGCGATCCACCCCTCTTCGGCCACCGTACGTGTTACGCAGTCCATCACGCCTTTATAGTAACGCGTCTCGCCTTTCATCCCTCCTTGCGTCATCAGTCTTGTTTTAACAACGTCCAGAGGCGTTGTCACTGCGCCTGTCAGCATTCCCGCAACGGCTCCGATGACAGCCGATTCATGCGGCTTGATCTCGTTTCCAGAGCTTCCACTAACAGACGACCAAGTGATCTTCATCTGTTCGTAAGATGCGAACTCGATCGCGTCGAATGGTAAATCGCGTAAAAGAAATGAGCCGAATCCAGCGAAGAGCCCTCCAGCGATGCCCTCCCGAGAGGCAATGTGCCAGACTGCGCCTCGTGCACTTGTGAACTGACCCGTCTGCATGCGAGACTTGACAACCTCGGTCGGCACTCGCACGATGGAGGCTGCGAGTCCTGCGGATGCGGCGGCCGTGAGATGCGCAGTGATCGTGCGGTCGGAGTGCATCAGCTTATCGTCATCGAGGGGAAGCAACATACGCTTCGCTGGCTCGTATACAGCGAAGAATACTGCGCAGGCAGGGACAACACCAGCGAGGTTCCCGCCGATCCCTTTGTACAAGTTTCTCCAGTTCACCGATGCTCCCCCGCGCGCAGCTTGCAGACGTGTCTTTATCGTGTCTATGGGATACAACGTCGCTTCGACTGCAGTACCCGCAATGACACCTGCGGAAACGTGGCCTGCAAGCTCTGCTGCCTCCATCCCTGCCGCCGCCTGAAGTCTTGCGCCGCCCCCACTGCACTGTCGACAACAAAAAGTGCGTGAGAAGTGGCTCTTGTGGTTTAGAATCATTATACTTATAGTTCAAGATGACGAGGGGACGGAAAAAGTGTTGTTGTACAAAGCGTGCGTACGTACATGTATGTGAGTTGTATTATGGTTCTGGGGCTAGTCGGCTTAGTTTTTTTCAACGCAAAGCAGCAGAGGCATGGGATATCTTTTGCTCTATGGAGTGTAAGGTTTGAAGGTGTGCCTTGAGCACTTCGCTGGGGAACGTATTGTTCGGTGCTGAGGTTTCCGCCGCGCGGTTGAGTTCCTGCGAAGAAGTTGAAGGGAAACCGGCGGTAGAAACTTGCGGAGTCAGCTCGTAGTTACCTACATGTATTCAACACGTAAGAAGTTGTCGATGATGCGTACCTCTTCACCGTCTGTATTTGAAGGCACGATTCCGTGAAGAGCATCACCCAGGCTACTCAGATGCGCGCTTATAGACTCTGCAAGGCTGTAAAGAGTCTCCTGGCTGCTGGACGTTTGACTCCCAACTGCGGCGCTGTGCTGGGGAGACCTACGAAGGACAAGAGGAGGAACGTGGAAGGTCAGTTTCGCCTGAGAACATAGAGTGACGTTCACACATAGAACTCACCTGGACAGATGCTCAGCTTCAGCTTCCATGACGTTCAGCGCATCACTGATTTGTTTTTGGTGAACTTGAAGGATATCAAGCTGACGCTCCAGCCTGTCTTGGGAGGTTGAAGCTTTCCCGAGGTCAACCTGGAATAGAGCACGAATCAAACTTAGTAAGTATAGGTGAAGGTAATCGAGCGAGGACTTCGCCCCACCACTCAATAGACAAGAGAGATGAAGTGATGTTGGAACGAGTCTAGGAGAATGTTTCATATTTGCGGGCTCCTCACCTGCAAGGCCATGAGCTGGTGCCTGTTTTTCAAGATGTGGCGATCCCACTCTGCAAGACTCTTCGCCTTGGACTTGAAAAAGTTCTGCGAAGCGGGGACAAGCATCACCGAGGGGTTAGTCTGATAGCGACATGTGATGCAAGGGAAAGAGAGCTCCACAAACCAAACAATTTTAACCGACTCGGTCTTGCGAAACGTACCGTGCGACTCTCGAGCTCTGTGTTCCAAGAGAGCACGACCTCGCCGACGCTCTTTGCTTGGACCTCTGACGGCGCCTGCAGAAAAAGGTTTGGGACACGAGGATTTAGCGACACGGGCAAGGTTTAAACTGGACGACTGTGGCATCCGTGACATTGAAAACAACAGGACGGCGCGCCTCAACATAGCTGATGTCGTACCTTCATGGTGTCTACCTTAGGTCCGTTCGGAATCGTAGGTGTTGGGTTGATCGGGAGTGCGTTCGATGTCGCCTTCTGTGAGACTTTCTTCGTTCGTTCGTTTTCTGCTTTACTTAATTAATACACGTAAATAAATTTGATCCCCAGCCAGCCAGCCATCGTTCCAGCCAGCAGGGATTTTTCACGAAAATTGTGCATGATATGACCGCCGGCCGCCGCGCCGGCGCGCCCAGCAGCCAGCCGGCCACCAGCCAGCCATTTTATTTATTTGCTTCCTTCTTCTTTTTTGGGAACAAAAGGTGCCAGCACACACGCACGCAATCCCTCTATCTTCTTCGACGGGTCGTGGTTCTGGAAGCTGGGAAGGTTCGCACCACTGGAAGGTTCGCACTACTGCATAAGTGCTGAGTTTGATAGGACATGCCATAAAAACCGCGTGCATGCCAGCTTAGACGGCCTTTATTCTTCAAGATGCCCGAGTAATTCAAATGACCACGGCGGACTACGATTCGCCGCCTGGTGGTGAAACCGAGTTTGTCGACTTGCCAAACTGGCGCGGGCTACACGTTAATAAAGTTTGGCGAAAGCATGTTCACACGTTGTCCAACAAGACGCGCAGTTCTCGACGCGGGGCTGCATCGGGTTTGAGTAGAAGTGACTTCCACGACGTTAGGCATCGGGCACCTGAAGTGTTAACACTGGGACATGTGGGTGAGCTCTCAGGAGAATCAGATCGAATCTCAACACCTCTCACACTGTCTACTCTGGCAGAGAACGTGGGTGAAAGTAATTTAGCAGCAGATATATCGGGTATCCTCGCGCATAACCGAAAATCTCGCCATGCAACTCATCCAAGTGCTATTGTTGTTACCACTCGAACAGAGGTTGCTCAGCAACAAGCCAATACGGTTCTAGCGCGTCAACTGACGACTGTCTCTTCCATGCAGCCAGACTCGCAGCAAAACCGAGGAACTGTTGACGATATGATTCACGCACATTTTATGAATTTCATGCGTCTTTACCTCTGTGATTATGGCCCAGATGGACATCTTCCATCTAACTGGGCAGGGCTTGTCGTGAATCACCTTACTTCCCTAAGTTCATTATTATTGAGAGCCAACGACGACAGTGGGCTATCTTCAGGACGAGCAAATCCATGTTGCGATGTGTTCGCTGCTAATCATCTCACTCACTGGAATTCTTCCTTTTCAAGCAGCTTGACTCGACTTCGTGTGGCTGACTTTATTTTGAGAGAGCTGTCTCTTGAATATGAGGAATCTCTGAGTGCCTTAAAATATTCTGCTCCAGAAAAGGAAAACATAATTGACGCTACCTTGAAACGTGAAGGGAATGAAACCTTGAAACTTTCAGCAGAGCAAGTTTTGAATGAGTACACGACGCCTTCTCAGCCTCTAACTTCCAACGACGGGCTCGTGATTCCAACGCCCATGTTCAGAAGCACCATGAGCTCGGGTCGCGGTGGTGTACAGCTTTCCGCTGCTGAACTTGGCAAATCACCCGATGCCATCAGCTTTGAAACAGACGGTCAACTGGAACATTCTGCCCCTCATATTGGTGATCTAATGGAAGATGTTATTCTACAAGAGGAGTTAGAAAACTCGGGAGGCTCACCTTACAAGAAAAATACCGTGTTTCATGGCAGTGGTAAAACATCTGCAGCAAGAGGAGACTTCCTTCAACATCTTGCCGTGTCCAAACTGACGCACAAGGATAAGAGCTCGATAAACATCACGAAAGGAACTTCAGCACCCTCATCAGGTGCACATATAGATCCTGGTGAAGTTGAGGACCCTGCGACCGTGTCGTCACGGCGCGTTGCAGAAAAGTTGTATTTCTTGAGACGAGGTTGTCGAAAGTTGTATCAGGACGCGAGTGTGCATGCGGCCATGATTGAACTCCTCCTGCTTTTACTCGTTCACGTTAAGCCTGCTGAACATAGTGAAGTCGACAGGAAATATATCTCTTCAAGATACGCTGATGAAGAAGCTCAGACGTCTAAAAAACGTTACCTTACACAGCTGCACTTTGAAAAGCTCGTGCACGGCGTTCATCTTCTTCTTCAAGCCCATTTAAATCACGCTGGTAACGCGTCTGTAGTCTCTGCTCTTGTTTCTAGAGTTGGAGCGCTTGGTAACGATGTCGAAAGGTTGCTTCGCTTGTCATCAGACGCGTTCTTCAGCCCGGAACGATATGCCACGAAAAGATTTGTTGCAAAAGGTGCCTTTGCCGAGGTTTATAGATGCGATCTTCCTTACGAACTAGGCACACTTAGATCGATGGAAGTTGCTGTGAAAGTGATCGACACAGCTCAAAATGTGCGCGAAACTTTTGCTGCGACTGCCGTTTATTCTGAAATCGCCTTACTCGAAGCAATGGAACGTGAACCATTTGTTGTGAAACTGCTTGATTATGGTGTGTCCAAAGGAAGCTTCTTTATTGTGATGCAGCATTACCCGACTTCACTTAAACAATGGAGAACCAATCATGGGCATGTGTGCGACCTGCCAGGAGAAATTCTCTGTACTTCCCGACACTTACTGCTGTATTCTGCTATTTATGCGCAGTGCCTTGAGGCTGTCGCAGCATTAGAAAGGTTTGGAGTGGTTCACTACGATATTAAGGCTGACAACTTCTTACTTGAGCCAACGCAGGGTTGCTCGGTGAGCGATTTCTGGAATCCACCAGAACGTTCAACTTTGTCTGCATTTCGTATCGTTATCACAGACTTTGGTGAGAGCCGTTCATTTGGTCCGTCAGAGACTGAGGGTACTTTGCGAAACAGAGGCACTGAGTATATCAAAGCACCTGAAATGCTCACAGTGAGCACATCGTCGAAAATGGATGCGAATAGTTATGACAGGCGAAAATCAAAGAAGTGCGGACATCCTGCAGATATCTGGGCTCTTGGCTGTCTGCTATATGAAATTATCACCAACTCTTTCTTACTGTATGATCCTGATTGGATACGCTTTTTTCTGCGCACAGTCACGCCAAATTCTGACTTGCTACCACCTCAGTCAGTGAAGGAATTGGATTCAATGCCGTCGATTAAGCACTTTATCATGTGGTTATTGGTGCGTGACCCGAGCCTGCGGCCAAATTTAGCCAAGGTGAGAACAAAGTTTGCTTCTCTCAGGATGACACTTGACCCTGATTTCGTGTCTCCCTCAGATGAGTTTGCCTCGATCCGTTTGCTTGGAAGTGATAGCCCATGGTCCACACGTGCAGGAGTTTCTGCTCCACTAGAAACAAAATGGCCCGTGGAAAGTAATGAATCTCGGCGCACATCCCTATCATGCTACCTCCCAACGACAGCGAATCGCGTGGAAGAAAATAGTATGATGCATCCACCCCATTCTGCGGCAGATATTTCGAGGCTTGCGCCTGGAAAGATTTTCAGAGCTTTCCGATCAGCTTCTCGACTGAATGGCGTGCACATAGGAAACCTTGACTCTGTGGTTGGGATGTCAGTGCAGGAACTACAAACTTTCACATTTATGGTCTGCTCCCGAGAACAGTCTGTGGATGATGACATGTCGACACCTTGTGCATCAGACGAGTTTTTGCACATCGATGAATACGAGTCTGATACCATCATCAATTTCACCAAACGCCTTGCCGCCATAGGAGTGACCATGCAGCGCATCTCCCTTCCGTCTATTTCTGACTTCAGTCTCGGAGCAAATTCTTTATTTACACAGGCACTGCAGGAAGTGGAACATCTATTCGCAAGAATTTGTGAGCTGGAAACACGAAATGACGATCAAATGAATGGTGGCTACCATAATCAACACGATCGCTCGCAGCGAGATCAAATACTTATATTGTGCGCGCCAAGCGATTGGACGACGGCTTTGGGAGTAGCAGCTGCACTTCATATGTATGTCAGAGGAGGTGGAGTTCGTGCTGCCGTGCAAGCTCTGTCTGTGCCTGACAACTCTGGGTTCGGATTTCTCACGCTTCATCCTACTGATGTTGCAAGGTTGACAGCATGGGAAGCTCGTAAACTTGCCACAACACAGCAGCTCTCCAACATTACAGGTTAGTCAAAAGAGTGAAAGAGTACTTTTACACATAAGAAGGTACCACTTGTATTTTGAATTGTATTTTAGGCGTCCACGCGGAGAGCAGAGGAGCAGGAAAGTCGACGAGTCATGGCCCTCGCGTCTGGGAGGGGGAGGAGAAGAAGTCTAAGAATCTAAGAAGGAACATGCAAGGGCTGCATCTAAAGACAACACTTACGGAACTATAGGCTTTATATACGAAGATACTAACACTACGAATAGTGGTGCAACGAGGCCCAACTTCTACGGTTCAGCAGACTGGTAATCACTCGCTCCACTTTCTGTGCTCTCGGGCACCAAGCCCCCGACCTTCCCGTCCTTTGACACCTTTGTTGAAACCTCATACTTCATAGTGGGTTGTATCGCCATGTGAAGCTGGGCATCGAGTCCTGCCATGGATCCAAAGAAAAGATCAGCTACAGGCATGAGCAACCATTGAATCTGAGAAAGCACCTGCCACCACATGGGTGCCGCGTTGGCCTCAAAATGTCGACGATCGTGCAGAAGGAACATTCTAATGTAGAAGTCTCCGATCATGAACATCGTCGTAGCAAACATCATGGGTAAGAAGCAAAGCATGGCGAGCTTTCGAAGACCAATGCCGAATGGATATGTTTCAAGTACAGGGTTGATCCAGGTGCTCACGAGAGATCCAAGCATGACTGTGACCCAGTAAAGGGTCCAACTGATGTGGTGTTCAGAGGCGTGCGTAAATAGCTTGTACACCTTGCGGAAAGGCACGCGATCCATGCGGGCAGCATACTGGCAAACGATGTATGCGAGGTCAATGGCTCCCCATGCGTGTCGCTTCGCTTGCGTGTATCTCGCTTTGTTCGCAGCCCACCAGGTCTCATCCTCAATTGCGTCGTTGCCCATGAATAAAAAGACAGGAACGACGCGGAAGTTCCCATCGCGGCGGAACCAGCACTTCAGAAAGTGATGCCAGTCCTCGGGAATTATGTCAACATCCCAGTATCCACAGTCAATCGCCGTCCTCAATGATTGACTGTAGATGGCGAAAGGGAACGGATGACTGAATGGACTCGCGAGTTGACCAAGAAACCCGACAGAGTCGATTAAGGCCTTGATGCGGACAATGATAGGGACGGCCCAAATGTTGGGAAAGAAACATTCCACAGCTTGGTAAGTTGTGTTATAAGGCAGCGGATCTTGAGCATGGTGAAAAGCGAGACAATCCATGAATTGTACATCGAAGTACGTGTCTGCGTCACAAATGGTGAGGAGGACATCTTCGGGGACGAAGCCCCAAGTGTCAACCAAAGTGTGCTTGACGCAGCGAACAGCCCAAGCTGTGTTGGACGACTTTCCAACGGCTTCACCTTCGGCGAGAACGTGTGTCGTGTAAAAGAGCCCAAGAAGGCCATCGCCGAATTCTGATAACAGAGCCTTCACCTTCTCTGGGGCCTCTGTATCACGGCTTTCCGTGGCGAGACATACGATGAGCTTCTCCTTCGCACATGACTGTGCGTGGAGAGTTCCTACAGTCTTTCTCAGAGTCCCTAAAGGTTCTTTATACGTCGGGATGACGCACACGTGAACGAGGGACTCAAACTTGTCTCTTAAACTGTGGTATTCAGTGCCACCTGCGGAGGACTGAATGGGCAAAGGGGGGCGACCAGCTTTAAACACAGGGCCTTGTGGACCGAATGTGCGTTCAATAATGGGACTCTGCTGCTCTGGGTTTTTTGCGAGTTCACTCCAGTTAGCATCTCGATAGGCATGACACCTCGGGATACCCACGAAAAGCGAGAACAGAGCTGAGTGGATTCCCTTGACCCAACCATAAGAAACATAGCAGCAGATGAATACAACTGTCAGAGCAGGCGACACGCGAGCACCCCAAAAGGTCACGAATGTGATCATAAAGATAGAGATGAAGGCCGGCGTGATGAACACGAAACGTTCGAGAGCGCCCCCAGAGTACGCGAAATCCGACTTGGAGTCCGCCGAGGGAGTGTTCAGGTATCCGGAGCGCTTTGACAGCGGACTCGAAGCAAAAGCATTCGCTTTCTTAAGCGTGGATCCTTCCATCATTCCCCCCCCTGGTTGGACTGAATGTGTTGCAGCCTAACGATGGCGGGGGCTGGAGTGTGATGAAGGCGCGGACGATGCGCGCCTTTTTGGGGTGTTACCTGCTCCAAAGTTTGGCCCACTTTAGATTTCGATTTATCATTATTAAATTGCCTACAGTACATGTACCTATGTAAATTCTTACAGAAGGTATTACTTATGGGCCTCAGATAGCCTACAGTGGTAGTGTAACCACACGTATTTTCAGTGAGTAAATTCTGTTTATCGTCTTTTTTTTTGCGCGCGCTTTTTTCGCGTGCGTGAAGCGTGATTCTGAGATGTGAGAGTGCGATCTAAAGATATGCACTATGCTATGCCGTGAAGGTCTCTTGTCGCGTGCAGAGCACAGCAGACGGCACGGGAAAGGATCTGTTTGTGCGCTGCTGAGTAACACAAGGGCAGCCTGTTCGCATATGACGAGCGCGTACTCTTCTCGCACGTTTGTCAGTTCGTCGGGGAGAGTTCTACCTCGTCCTTTTCTTTCCCACAGCAGGCGGGCTGCAAGATGCTCCACTGTTTCTCGTGCCCAGGACACTTCGAGCACCACACATCTTCGCGACCTGTACGTACGCGACTTTGCACTCGTCGATGATCAGCACGTAAGTTTTCATCCTCACCTCAACATCATCACTGGGCAGTCTGGGAGTGGTAAGTCCGTGCTTCTTGAAGCCATCGCTCAACTGTGTGGTGCGCCTGCTCGGGAAGAGGGGATTCGAAGCGGAGCTGACTGTGCAGAGTTGCAGGGATGGTTTTGCGTTGGCGCTGATACACATACCGAAGTAGGGTCGATCCTTCGAAAACACGATGTACCCGAATTGGTTAGACTTTCATCATCTCAGTCTACGGCAGAATTGACTGTGGAACGTCGCCTCGTCTACATCGACGATCACCGTCCAGGATCTGATGTAGAGGAGCCATTCGCAGAGTTGAACCAAGAAGCTCATCATCAGACGCAGAGACGCATTCGCAGCGTCTGCCGTGTGAATGGCACGATTGTACCAGTCAAATGTCTGAGAGAGCTGGGAAAAGTTTTGGTTGACTTCAATGGTCAGGGTACGGCAGCTTCCATCGCCGACGAGGAGGCTCAAAAGCAGCTTTTAGATGATTGGGCTGGGACACGCCAACTTCGGATGCGCTTTGACGAACTCGCCGAGGCGCTCCTCTTGCACCGCTCTGAACTTGCTTTATTGGAAGAGATCTCGCCAGATGAGCGACAAGAACTCAGTAATTTGATAGATACAGTACAAGCAGTAGAACCTGTCAGAGGCGAGGACGTTGCGCTAAAAAGTGAGTTGCGTCGCCTGGAAGGAGCCCGAATGACTGTTGACGCATGTAGCAGCGTGATGAGTACGCTCAGTGGTGACGGGGGCGGAAATGTCGTTGATACTCAAGGCAGCGTTCGTAGTGGTATCAGCAACGCATCGATACAGATCAAGGGCCTGCTCAGTAATGCACAGCGATCAGCACCAGGCGTGAGCGCAGAAGGTGGAACGTATTCCAGTGAAGCAGATGAAGATTCAAGTTTGCAACCAAATTCGGAAGATAGTTCTGATGAAACTGATGCTGCATTGGCGGGGCTGAGAGATGCACTTTTGATGTGTCGAGAAGCTGAAGTTCTCATATCTGAAGCAGAGCGGCGGGTCGCTAATTATCTTACCCTACTGCGTGCTGACCCCTACCACCAAGAAGAGTGCGTTGGCCGACTCCGGCAGCTAGATCGGCTGTGCCGAAGCATTGGTGTCCGGAATATTGACGAGGCTTGTGATGCTGCTGAGGTGAGTAATCTCGCAACCCATCGGATTCGGATTTTACCCTTTGTCTCCCGTCTCCCGTCTTCTTTTCTTTTGCGAAAACTGACACAAGCTCTATCTTCCACCCTGATGATTATCAATTGTGCAGGTCGCAAAAGCAAGACTAGATGCTGCGGAAAACTTTAAAGAAAGACGCGAAACGCTTTCCACTTTGGCAGCTGCTACTGAAACAGAACTGATCGAGGCTGGACTGATACTCGCAAAATCTCGCAGGAAGGCAGCTGTTGCTCTTCGACGCGACGTCACCACTGCACTTTCCTCTCTTGCAATGGAGGGTTGCCGCTTTGATGTCTCCTTGAGCTGGGAAAACATCTCCAGTGGTGAAGTGAACCCAGCATCGCCACCGCCTCTTAGCATTTATGTCGATGAATCCGCCATGGATGTTGGCGAAGAAGGATCCTCGCGATTTCGGGTGCGACCCGGTGGACTCGATCGGGTGACATTCCTCCTTGCGGCAGGACCGAATGAGTCCCTACGTTCCATGAGCTCAGTAGCCTCAGGTGGAGAGACCGCTCGGCTGTTACTCGCGATGAAACTCTCGCCTGCAATTCAGAGAGACGCAATGCGTGGGGAGAAGAGCGAAGAAATGAAAGAAACGCCAGGATTTGCTCGCTCTCTGCAGGGAGCGCTCCGTGGTGTTGCTGCAGAGGCGGGTTTATCCTCACTGATACAGACACACGATTCGTTTGTGGAAACAGATGCAATTGAGTCTTCCAGAATCTCTGTCTTTGATGAGCTAGACAGTGGAGTTGGTGCTCGAATCGGGGATAAAATCGGGGCTTCCCTCCGAATGCTAGCCGACAAAGGAAATCAACAGGTACTTTGTGTCACGCATCTACCGCAGGTCGCAGCATATGGAGACAGACATTTGCGTATCAGTAAGGAGATCGGACACGGGACAGGAGAGACAGCAAACGATTCCGGTGAAGGCAGGATTCGAATAACTGTCGACGCGTTACTCGACGAAGAGTCACGCATTGAGGAGATCTCAAGCATGCTTGGCTTGGGAGACGTCGAAGGAAGAAGATCAGCAGTTAGAATGCTTCAAACAGGTGCAGCTTCAGCCTCTGACTTGTGATTAAAAGATATGAGCTCGAACGAAATTTTTATCTACGTCATTGTCCGGTCCTTAGACTGTAGCGCTGCAGAGTCCATAAATGCTACGCGCTCGTCTGACACGACCTCGATCTCTGGCGCAAGTAATCTGACATACCTATCAAAATAAAGAATCTGCTTGAGGAGCAACCCGAATTCTCGAGGGAACTTGACTCCATTTTTTTCCCCGACCTGTACGACGTCTACTAACAGTTGACTAACCACTTGTTGATCCACAGCCAACGTGGCAGCGATGCCATTTCCATCACCAGTTTCTGAAACGACAATATCTGGATCTAATCGATCCAAAGACTCATATATACGTTGCAAATCGTCAGCGAATTCAACAATGTTGACGTTGGTTTCTGCAGCCCCCATCTGCACGAGGGATTTTGCCATGAGTGTATAGTCTCGAGAGGCAGTTGCTTGAAAGAAAATCTGCACGGCACCCCAAACCGCAGGCGAGATGCGGCCAACAATACCAAAGTCAATGAATGCGACGCGCCCCTCTCTAGTGACCAAGAGGTTTCCAGCATGCACATCAGCGTGAAACGACTCACAAGCAAGAACCGAGCCAAACCACGTATTCAACGCCGTGATGAGAATTTGTTCGGCGTTGTCGTCCGCATCTGCACCTGCAGCGTCGATTCCCGTGATGTTGCGTATCGCGTTCAGGTCTGTGAGAGGACTTCCATAAAGCCGTTCAAGAGTCAATACCTTCGTTGAGGATTCGCCTAGATAAACATAAGGGGCGATAGCGCCGGAGATTTCAGCCTTATCTAAGTAGTTCTGAAACGCAAGAATATTTTGAGCTTCCTTAGTGAAATCCACTTCCTCCATAATTGAGGCGCGTATGTCTCCGACAATATCAACCATCGAAAGTCGCGAGAGCTCTGGATTGAGGAAAGTTAAGACTCGCGATGCCACATAGATGAATGACAAATCTGCGTTGAGAGTTTCTGTGACACCAGGCTTCAAAACTTTGATGACAACGTTTTTCTTGCTCCCTTTCAACACCGCAGCGTGGACCTGTGCCACAGAAGCTGACGCTAGTGGGACAGGATCAACTTTCTCAAAAATATCTTCCACTGGCTTCCCAAGCTCGTCTGCTATGATCTCACGAATGGTGGTGAACGGCACAGCCGGGGTTCTATCGAAACACTTTTGAAACTCGCGAACATATTCATCTGGGAACAAGGTTGGAGAACTCGCGATGAACTGCCCGAGCTTGATGTATGTCGAACCCAAGGCCTCAAAGAGTTGGCGCAACAGTTCTTCCGGTTTTGGGGGGTTCGCGGGGTCTTGCAGCAGACGAGTCCCAAGTGCGGAGAAAGCTTGTGCCGCGTAGAAAGTGCGGGATAAGCCGCTCGGTCCCGTGGCTACAGCGATGTCGACAATCTCTCGAATTAGTTCTGCTGCCTCTTGTGCTCGTCCAGTCATGTCCAGGGAGGGTTGGCCGGAGGACGTCGTCGAACGCGCTGAAGCATTTTGATGGTAAACGTGACGTAGTCGCGGAGGGACTAAGACTTGCTTCGAGCTTATTAGCCTTGGCGACGACACACTCGTGTAGCCTCTAACGACACTCCATTTCAACACAGGCACCGCTTTTGGACAGGCTGTCGCTACCATCTCAGCAGTATTCGCCGTCCTTTCGTGCACCTTGAGAATGCAGGTTCACGCTCTTAGCTCTCAGATCTCGAGCCGGTCTGGAGTTGTAAAAGAAGCACAAGAATTTTGTCCAGGAAGAGGAAAAAGTGAGAGAATTTGGAGTCACCTCCCACATGCCTGCTCTCGAGAGAGAAGTGGAGCATGCGTGCGGCGAGGAAGACCCAGCATCAGACAAGCAAACAAGCAAGTACGAATAAGAATATATATGTTGTACATATTAAGACGTGAAGAAATATCTGTATCGACGTCCGACGCGTCTACCCGCCAGTCGCTGTCCCGCACTTCACCCAAGACGTTCCCGCCGCTCCGAACACCGAGAGCGCCGAGAGTGCCGCCGTCACCGAC
>ENA-OUOG01002956-OUOG01002956.1-marine-metagenome-genome-assembly--contig:-NODE-2956-length-16707-cov-4.735117_pt1 | contig 16707 bp, 18 predicted proteins | sample MGYA00248635_ERZ508505 | MGnify/ENA primary metagenome ERZ508505 (study PRJEB26176, sample SAMN06267871) | marine metagenome | isolation source: Saanich Inlet, British Columbia, Canada | place: Pacific...
TTACTGCTCACCCAGAAGACCATCCAGGAGAACCAAATAAGTTTGAGGCAGATTGGGATAAGTTCAACTTAAGACCTTTAGTTATGAAAAACGAAGAGTTAGTTGAGCGTGCTTATTCTATGGCTTCTTATCCTGCAGAAGGAAGAAGAATTATGCTTAACGTACGTGTAGCAACACCTCCTTTTGATAGAGCAAAAGGTGGATGGATGGATGTTAATCCTGGAGTAGCATCATCTTACATTTTTAATCAAAAAGAAGGTGATAAAGTTACTATTTCTGGACCATATGGAGAGTTCTTTATAAATGAATCTGATTCTGAAATGTTATATGTAGGAGGTGGAGCAGGTATGGCTCCAATGCGTTCTCATTTATACGAATTATTTAGAACCATTAAAACTGGTCGTAAAGTAACATATTGGTATGGAGGACGTTCTAAAGCAGAATTATTTTACATACATTACTTTAGAGCATTAGAGAAAGATTTTCCAAACTTTAAATTCTATTTAGCATTATCAGAACCTTTAGAAAGTGATAATTGGAAAGTTAAAAAAGATATTAATGATGAAGAAGGAGATGGTTTTGTAGGTTTTATACACAACTGTGTTATAGATAATTACCTTAGTCATCATGAAACTCCAGAAGATATAGAATTATATTTCTGTGGTCCACCTTTAATGAATCAAGCGGTTCAAAAAATGGGTGAAGACTTTGGTATTCCAGATGAGCATATAAGATTTGATGATTTTGGAGGATAGATTGATAATCTATTTCATATAAAAAAATAATTTATTTTTAAATTAAAACCCAATACGAAAGTATTGGGTTTTTTACGTTTATTTGTTCAAATTGAATCTATTGTTTTTAAGATTTAATTCGTTTTTCTTTTTTAAGCATTCTTAATTAAAGACAAAAATTAAATATATGTGTATTACAAACGCATGCATCGATATATAATTATACTTTTTGGATATCGTTGTCTCAAGAGTTGAAAACAATAACTTCAGTTAAAAATCTTAAGATAGGAGATGTATTAATTAAAGGTGGAAGTCCAGGACATATTGTAATTCTTGCAGACGAAGTTATAAACGATAGAGGAGAAAAACTTTTTCTATTATTTCAAGGTAATACACCAGCGCAAAGTGTGCATTTAGTTAAAAACCTTGAAGACACCTCTATTTCACCATGGTATAATTTAGAAATAGATGCAGTAATTCCTGTGTCTAACTATACGTTTTACGATTCTAAATTTGCAAGATTTAAATAACACAAACTTTAATTACTTGTTAGAAAACTACTTTTTATTATTAAAACGCTTTCGTATTTTTGTACCATGAGCAAAGCATTAACACCACAAGAACTTCATAATCTAGCCATGAACCATGTTGGTAAAGATTTAGAAAAAAGAGGTTTCGAGTTTATAGCCATTAACAGCAAGTTAAAAAAGCATCCTCAATTTGTTTGTATGGATGCCAATAAGCAATACTTTTTTGTTATTGTTAAAGCAGTAAGACTTCCAGATAATGCAAATAATTACGATGTAGTTTGGATGGAATCTTTTAAAGAACATGCTAGAGAACACGATGCAAAAGTATTGTATGCAGGAGTAGGTTTAGGCAACCCAAATGGAGAGTCTTTACCTGTGTTTTTAAATGAAGAGTATTTAATAGAATATAATGGTATTCAAGTTTTAGAAACCAATTTAAATTAATATGTCATTTCGAGGACAAAAGACGTGGCAATCTTATACAATAAATGAATTTTATGTAAGTATAAATAAACTAATAATTCTATTTTTCTTCATTCTTTCAATTGTTTCGTGTAAGCAAGAACCAACAAACACAAAACTCTCTGGACCTATTTTTGGTACTTTTTATGATATAACTTATGATTCAGAAGAGAATTACCAAAAGCAAATAGATAGTTTGTTTTTTATCATCAATAAATCGATGTCGAATTATCAAAAGGACTCAGATATTTCAAAACTAAACAGAAACGAAGCTGTTAAAGTAGACAATCATTTTAAAACTGTTTTTAAGGCCGCAAAACAAATTTATAAAGATACAGAAGGTGTTTTTGATCCTACTATTGGTAAATTAGTAAACGCATGGAATTTTGGTTCAGAAGAAAACAAAACCGCTTTAGATAGTGCAAAAGTTAATAGCCTAGTTAAATACGTTGGGCTAAACCGAGTTGGATTAGTAGATAACGCTGTTATAAAACCAAAAGAAGCATATATAGATTTTAATGCCATTGCTAAAGGCTATGCAGTAGATGTATTTAGCGAGTTTCTTGAGCGCAAAAACAGTAATAATTATATGGTAAATATTGGTGGAGAGTTGAGGTCTAAAGGCATAAATGTAGTAAAACAAAACGGTTGGACTGTTGGTATAGAAAACCCAAATTTTGATGGCTCTCAAAGTACAAATCTAATATTTGAGTTAAAAAATGAAGCTATGGCAACATCTGGTACTTATAGAAAATTTAAGCTAGACGATAATGGTAATAGATATGCTCACATTATTAATACAAAAACAGGTTATCCAACCAAAACAAATGTGTTAAGTGTATCTGTAATTGCAGATAATTGCATGTTGGCAGATGGTTATGCGACGGCTTTTCAAGCTATGGGAATAGAAAAAACTACTACTTTTTTAAAAAAGCATCCAGAACTAAAAGTATATCTTATTTTTGAAAACGAAATTAATGAACTCCAAACATTAGCTTTAAACCAATTCCCGCAATAGCTGTTTTTTCTATCTTAGAAGTTCAAACCTAGCATTTAGAAGTTATATCAAGTAAGTTATACAAGATTAATTAATATTTGTTAATCTTATTAGCACTTATGAAACCTGTTTTACTCTTATTTATTTTATTTTCTTTTTCACAATTTGGCCTAATGCAAAACACCAATATATAGAAGAATTTACAGAATTGGAGTTAAAACCTAAAACTAGCAATACAATAGCATGATACATTTGGTATTTTACACCAGCTTCAAAACTATGTAACTGTTCTTTAGTTAATATTTTCTTTAAGGCATGAGCGCCAAAGGCACCAAAAATAACTGAAAGCATCCCAAAAAATGCACCTGTAATAATTACAATTTGTGTTGTCAATAGTGTTGTTTATTTATAAACTAAAGGAATAATTTCACCTTCAGCTAAGCAATATTTTATAATATCTTCTTTTAAAAGTTTTGCAGTATAATCTACTTCATTTACTTTAAAACCAATATGTCTAAGTTTATTGAAATAATCTTTTCCATAAATGCGAACATGATCGTATTGTCCAAAAATTTTAGCACGTTCTTTTTTGTCGGTAATGCTATCATCTTCGAAGGTTATTTCACGTTCTAAATCTTGAGGTACTTGAAAAACACCATAACCTCCTGGTTTAAGAACGCGATATAGCTCTTGCATGGCTTTAGTATCGTCTGGAATGTGCTCTAAAACGTGATTACAAAAAATAACATCGTAACTATCATCTTTAAACGGAAGGTTACAAATATCTGCTTTTACATCTGCAATAGGAGAAAGTAGGTCTGTTGTAGTATAGTCTAAATTTTTAAGTGTTCTAAAACGTTTTAAAAAACATTGTTCTGGTGCAAAATGTAGGACTTTTTTTTCTGCTGAAAAGAAATCGGTTTCATTTTTTAAGTATAGCCACAAAAGTCTGTGTCGTTCTAAAGAAAGTGTTGAAGGTGATAACACATTACTACGTTGTTTGCCATAACCGTAAGATAAAAAACTTTTGAAACTTTTACCATCTATTGGGTCTGTAAATTTATCTCCTTTTAATATGAGAGCAAAAATAGGACTAACAATATAACTAAACCTTATTAATAAAGGTCTTGGAACGCTGTTAAGTATAAAGTTGAATATTCTTTTCAAGGTATTACCAATTTAAAAATTCTTTAAATTTATCTGTAGTCAGTATTTTATAGATTAAAAGACTACCAAAAATAACCTTTATTAAAGATCCAATTGTTAACATTTCATTAGCATAAGGCCAGTGTTGGATTTTAAATAAAGTGCCTATTATCGAGAAAATAAAACCAAAAATAATAAATGCTAAAAGGTGTTTTATTGTCATAATAAAAATTAAAGCGTAATAGCTTTCTGCCTAAATTCATCTTCTTCATTAGAAACTATTCCTAAAGCATCATAGATGTAAGCAAATGTTGATAGTATTTCTGGTTTTCCATCTAAAATGGCAACGTCATGCTCAAAATGTGCACTAGGTTTGCCATCTTGAGTTGTTATAGTCCAACCATCTCTATGTTGTTTAATACGTTGTGTTCCTAAATTTATCATTGGTTCTATAGCAACAACCATACCTTCAATAAATTTTTTACCACGACCACGTTTGCCATAATTTGGCATCTCTGGATCTTCATGCATTACACGACCTAAACCATGTCCAACAAGTTCTCTTACAACTCCATAACCATGGTCTTCGCAATATTTCTGTATGGCATAACCAACATCACCAACACGATTTCCAACCTTTAATTCTTTTATACCAACGTAAAGAGACTCTTTAGTAACTTGTAATAATTTTTTAGTTTCAGTTGCTATTTCACCAACGGCAAAAGTATAAGCATGATCTCCATAAAAACCATGTTTTATGGCACCACAGTCTATAGATATAATGTCGCCTTCAACTAAAGGAGTGTTGTTTGGTATACCATGTACTACTTGAGAGTTTGGACTCATGCAAAGCGTGTTAGGAAAATCATACAATCCTAAAAAACCTGGTATAGCATCTTGATCTCTAATACAAGCTTCGGCAATTTTGTCTAATTCTAATGAAGTTACACCAGGTTTAACAGCTTTTGCAACTTCACCTAACGTTTTAGAAACCACAAGTGCAGCTTCACGCATTAACTCTATTTCTTCTCTTGTTTTTACTATAATCATGTTCACAAAATATGGGCAAATATACTTAAAATAAACTGCTTTTTTCTTCTAATATTATGACTTTTGGCAGGTTTTTAAAATGTTTTAGGTTGTATTTTTGTATTCTAAAATTAAAGATATGTTTTCACCAGTTAGTGCAGAAGAAGCAGTTAAAGTTATAAAATCTAATAATCGTGTTTATATTCAGGCAGCAGCAGCTCCACAAGCTTTAATTCATGCCATGACGAATAGGCACGAAGAGTTAAAACACGTTGAAATATGCCAATTACATACCGAAGGTGAAGCACCATATGCTAATCCAGAATTCCGAAATAGTTTTCATGTTAATTCTTTTTTTATTAGAAAAAATGTTAGACACACTTTAAAGGCTGGAAATGGATCTTACACACCAGTTTTTTTTAAGTGAGTTACCTTTACTTTTTAAACGCAATATTATTGATTTAGATGTTGCTTTAATTCATGTTTCTGTTCCAGATAAACATGGTTATTGTTCTTTAGGTGTTTCTATTGAAGCTACTTTGGCAGCAATAGAAAATGCGACTACTGTTATAGCGCAAGTAAATACCTTTATGCCGCGTACTCATGGAGCTGGTATTATTCATGTTTCAGAGATTGATTTGTTTGTAGAGTCTAATGAAGAGTTGCCTGCGCATACTATTTCTGAACCTTCAGTTATTGAAAGTAAAATAGGAAACTTTGTGGCAGATTTAATAGAAGATAGAAGCACATTACAAATGGGAATTGGAAGTATTCCTAACGCGGTTTTAACAAGACTTAGTAATCATAAAGATTTAGGTTTGCACACCGAAATGTTTTCGGATGGTGTAATAGATTTAATTTTAAAAGATGTTATTAATGGTAATTATAAAGGTATCAATAGAGGTCGAGCATTAACAACATTTTTAATGGGCTCTAAACGTTTGTATGATTATGTTGATGATAATCCTTTTATAGAAATGAGAGCTTCAAATTATACCAATGATGTTTCAATAATTAGGCAAAACCCAAAAATGGTAGCTATAAATTCTGCTATAGAAGTAGATGTTACTGGTCAAGTTTGCGCAGATTCTATTGGAGCACATATGTATTCTGGAGTAGGAGGACAAATGGATTTTATTAGAGGTGCATCTTTAAGTGAAGGTGGAAAAGCAATAATAGCGTTGCCATCTATAACAAAATCCGGAATTAGCAGAATTGTACCAACATTAAAACCTGGAGCTGGTGTTGTTACTACGCGCTCTCATATTCATTATATTGTTACAGAATATGGAGTAGCCAACCTTTATGGAAAAACTATAAAACAACGTGTAAAAGAGTTGTAGGTATTGCTCATCCAGACCATAGAGAAGAAATTGATAAAGCCTATTTTAAAATGACTACTAGTTAAAAGTTAAACCAGTTTTTTTTCTTTTTTTGGTTGGGTTGAGGTGTCTCGTTTGTTAGCATTTGGTATATTTCTCCCCAACCAAGTATACCACCAATATTTCTGTCGTCTATAAATAAATCGGCATGAATTTTTCGACTTACATTATCTACCGTATTTTCTTCAGGAAAACTTCTGTTTACAGCATAAAATTCTACACCATTGTTTTTACAAAATGCAACTGCTTCGTCTAATTTTTTACCATGCCTGTAGGTCCATAAAATTAATCGATGACCATCTGCTTGCAAACGTTTTAAAGTGTCGAAGGCAAAAAGACGTTCTTCACCAATACCAGGATAACCATCTTCTACGATAGTGCCATCGAAATCTACAGCAATAATAAGTCCTTTGGAAATATTCATTTAATTAAGATAGGTTACAAAAATACAATTTTTTCATATTTCAAAAATCACTTGAACAGACGACTCATTTTAAATCAACGATTCCTGAGTCATAACTATAGGCTTTTCTATGCCAATAAGCTTTAATATTGTAGGTGCTAAGTCTCCTAAAACACCATTTTTAATCTGTTTTAAATCTTTATCAATTAGAATAATTGGAACAGGATTAGTAGTGTGTGCTGTGTTTGGCGAACCATCTGGATTTATCATAGTTTCGCAATTGCCATGGTCTGCGATAAGTAGTGTAGTATAGCCATTTTCTATGGCTGTAGTCACCACTTTTTCTACACAAGTATCGACAGCTTCGCAGGCTTTTATTGCTGCTGGCATTGAGCCTGTGTGTCCTACCATATCTCCATTTGCAAAATTTAAACACACAAAATCTACATCTCCTTTTTTTAACTCTGGAACTAGAGCATCTGTTAGTTCAAAAGCACTCATTTCTGGTTTTAAATCGTAAGTAGCTACTTTTGGAGAGTTTTTTAATATACGAGATTCGCCTTTAAAAGGTGTTTCTCTTCCTCCTGAAAAGAAAAAAGTAACATGAGGATATTTTTCTGTTTCAGCAATTCTAATTTGAGTTTTGTTGTTTTTCTCTAATACTTCACCAAGTGTTTCGGTTATGTTATCTTTATTAAATACAACGTGTAAACCTTTAAAGTTTTCATCGTAATTGGTCATTGTCACGTAATATAAATCCAACTTTTTCATACCAAACTCAGGAAAATCTTGTTGGCTTAAAGCATTGGTTAATTGGCGACCTCTATCTGTTCTAAAATTAAAAAAGATAACAACATCGTCTTCTTTTATTGTGGCAAGCGGAAGACCTTCAGAATTTGTTTTAATTATAGGTTTAATAAATTCGTCTGTAGTAGCATTATTATAATTTTTTTGGATACTTTCTAAAAGATTTTGAGATTGCTCGCCTTCACCATTTACTAGTGCATTGTAGGCTAACTGAACACGTTCCCAACGATTATCTCGATCCATTGCATAATAGCGTCCAGTTACTGAAGCTATTTTGGTATGTTTTTTTTTGTTGAAATTTTCTAAATCTTCAATAAATGTTTTTCCAGAATGAGGATCGACATCGCGACCATCTGTAATGGCATGAACATAACATTTTTCTATACCAAAAGCTTCTGCAGCTTCAATAAGGCCTTTTAAATGGTTTGTGTGAGAATGAACACCACCATCACTCACTAAGCCTAAAAAATGAATGGGTTTATTATTTTTTTTTGCGTATTGAAATGCGTTTTCAAGAACTGGCTCTTGAGCAAGCGACTTGTTTTCTACAGCTAAATTTATCTTCGCTAAATCTTGGTAAACTATACGTCCAGCGCCTAAATTCATGTGGCCAACCTCACTATTTCCCATTTGGCCTTCTGGTAAGCCTACATGTAAACCATCTGTTCTTAGTTGTGCATGAGCATATTTTGTATATAAACTGTCAATAAAAGGCGTATTAGCATTGTCTATGGCAGATACTTTTGGGTTTGGGCTTTTTCCCCAACCATCAAGTATCATTAGGATGACTTTTTTGTTCATTGGTATTGAATTTAATAAAACAAATATAATAACAAAAGCCCTGTATTTACAGGACTTTATAATATATTTAAGCGAAAACGATTTAGTTTCGTCTGTAGCGTTCTATCGCTTCTCTAATATTTTCTATTCTATTTTCTGGATCTGGATGTGAGCTTGCAAATTCTGGCTGACGGTTTGGTCCAGCGGCTGCTTTTAATATTTCCATAACACCAATCATTTCTTCAGGATCATATCCAGCACGCATCATAAAGCGAACACCAAGTTCATCACTTTCTAGTTCGTCTCCACGACCATTTTTAAGTAAGGTTCCATTTCCTATTTGGCTCACTATTCCTCCCATGTCTGCACCTACAGAGCCTGCTGTGGTTAAACCTTGCCACATTTTACTGCTAGCAATACGCTCTGAAGAGTGTTTGCCTAATACGTGGCTAATTTCATGACCTAAAACACCTGCGAGTTGATCTTCATTCTTTAGTTTAGAAAATAAGGCATACGTAATACATATTTGTCCTCCTGGAAGCACAAATGCGTTTATTGTATTTTGGTCTGCTAGAAGGTGAAAATCGTATTTATAAGGTGTGTCTTTAGCAATACTATTATTTACTAGTTTATTTCCAATATTATCTACAAGTGCTTGGTATTGCTCGTTTGGATACAAACCTCCATGTTGTTGTGCCATTTGGTTAATACTTGCTAGACCCATTTGTATTTCTTCATCTGGAGACATAGATATAGACTGTACTTTGCCTGTGTATGGGTTAGTTTCTCGTTGCATAAAATGCTTGATTAAAAAAAATTATGCAATGGCTACACCAATTAATAATCGTCCTTTAAGGCCTCCTTTTTTCATGTTTGTAATGTGTTAATTAGTTTATAAAGTTACAAAAGTTCAGGATTTATATCTAAAATATTTTCTTTTGTATAGTCTGTAATAAATGCATTAGTAAAATGTTCGCTTCCTATTAAATCATTTGATTTTAGAATTTGTTTTATAGCTATTTGCCTATATGCTTTTAAATATAGAGATGATAATGGTTTGTAGCTATAATGCCAAGGCTTGTATTTAAAACCTTTTCTATTTGGTAAATCTGTATACACTAAATAAAAACCGTACTTTTTTGCATTGGTATCCATCCATTCTTTAAGCTTACAATAGGCGCCATTATTGTGAAAATTGTTTTCTAATAATTTACCATTTGGCTGTTTTACATTAGTTTGGTAAATGTCTATATCTGTTCCCCAATGATGGCGAGAAGTTCCTGGAATTGTAGAGTATTCTATAATTTTTTTGATGTTTTCTGTTGGCGAAAGTCCTAGCGCTTCATTACTTGTAAACTTGCGTTCCCAAATGCGTTTTTGGTGTGCAAAGCCTCTGTAGCTAGATACTGCACCAATTTTAATATCGCTTTTTAGCGCTTCGGTTTGCATTTTCTTGAAAGCAATATAGGCTTCTTCTCTTAATTTAAAGCCTTCACCATAGAGTTTAGGTTTTCCTTTGCCTATTAATTCATCATCAGAAATTGAAGTTTGAGATAATACAAGTTGTGGTATAATTGTTATTACTAAAGCTATTAATATTGTGATTTTAAGAAGTGTTTTTCTGTTCATTTAATATTTGTGTTTTCAGCTTTATATTATTTGATGTCTTTTAAATTTAACTAAATTTACTAAAAAATATTGCAATGAATTTAAGCTTTAAAATTATTGATAAAAAAAATATTAATAGCATTATTCCGTTAATTCAAAAATTAACAAATAATGCAAATTCTAGCGACTTGTTAATTGAACGTTTTGCTGTAATGGTAAATGAAAACTACGAATGTGCTGGTGTTTTTGATGATAATAAACTAATTGGTGTTTGTGGCATGTGGTTTCAAACCAGACATTATTGTGGGAAATCTATGGAAGTTGACCATGTATATATTGAGAAGGTGTACCAAAGTAAAGGTATAGGCAAACAATTTTTTAAGTGGCTGTACAATTATGCTCTATCTAAAGGCTGTACTACTTCAGAATTAAATACTTACGTTCAAAATTATCCTTCTCATAAATTTTACTACAATGAAGGTTTTGAAATTTTTGGATATCATTTTTATAAAACGTTATAATTTTCTTGTTTTAAATATAATAGTTTGTATATATTTGCCATCGGAAATGCGAGAGTAGCTCAGTTGGTAGAGCGTCAGCCTTCCAAGCTGAATGTCGCCAGTTCGAACCTGGTCTCTCGCTCAAAAAGCTTCATCACAACGATGAAGCTTTTTTATTTTAATGCATTTAGAAACGTATTTGTTTTAATTTCGTAGGCTTTTTTTTCGTATTCGAATATTCTTGCGTTTAAATTTCCTTTTAAAATAATATCGTTTCCTTTTACTTTAATATAACTGCCTTCTCTTAGTCCAATAACAGGTTGTGTATTAAATTTATGAAACTCTTTTATACGCGTCTCTCTCGTTTCTCCCATATGTTTGCTTCCTTTTATTGGGTCTAAGTAATGCGGATTAATATTAAAAGGCACAAAGCCTAAAGTTTTAAAACTTGGTGGATAAACAATAGGCATATCGTTAGTAGTATTCATGGTTAAGCCACAAATATTGCTTCCAGCACTAGTTCCTAAATAAGGAATACCATTATTTACAGCTTCTTTTAGCGCATTTAGGCAGCCATTTTTATAGAGTTGGCTCACCAAAACAAAGGTGTTTCCGCCTCCTATATATATACCTTTAGCTTGTTTTATAGCTTCGGTTGCATTAGTAAATTCATGTATTCCTTTTATAGTTTTGCCAATGGTTTTAAAAGGAATTTTTATTTTCTGGGTATAGTCTTCATGAGAAATTCCGCTTGGTCTTGCATATGGTATAAAGAGAATCTCATTAGTGTTTTTAAAATGGTTTTTTAATTCATTTAAAAGGTACTCTAATGGAACTCCACCATAAACAGTAGAAGTGCTGGCAATAATTATACTTTTCATTGTATTGAATTTGTTGTAAATTTATATAAACTATGTTTTAACAAAAGTTTAGAACTCCATTAAATTTTAATTAAGATAAAAAAAACGTTATTTACATTACTAAATCTACCATAAAATGAAACATTTCTTTCTTGTTTGTGTTTTTTTTGCCTCTTTCTCATTCTATGCACAAGACGACTCTCGTGTTGAAGTTAAAGGAAAAATAATTGTAGATGTCGAAGATTTGGAAAATATTACTATTTACAACACGTCTTCTAATAAAGGAGCAGTAACAGATTCTATTGGGAATTTTAAAATTAAGGTCGCTTTAAACGATGAAATAAGAATTTCATCTGTGCAATTAATTCCTTTCACAACAAAAATTACAGATGCAGTTATAGATACCAAAGTTTTAAAAATATATTTAAAAGAATACATAAACACTCTAGATGAAGTAGTGTTGTTACCATATGATTTAACAGGTGATTTGGCTACAGACGCCTTAGGTGCTAAGGTTTCAGATCCTATAGTTTTTAACTTTGAAAGTTTCGAAAATTTCGAAATGCCAGACGATTACCATTCAAAAGTAGATAATATTGCAATGGGATCGCAAAACGATCGTATTAGATATCAAGCAAATGGAATGGCAATAGTAGGACTATTAACGAATTGGATTTTTAAGAAAAAAAAGAATAAAAAAAAGGATGTAGATACAAGATTAATAACACCAATTTCTAGAGTTTCAGAGGCATTTGAGCCTTCATATTTTATAGAAAATTATAATATTCCAGAAGCTAAAGTTCAAGCTTTTATAGGCTTTCTTGAACAAAATCAATTTAATGATACCTTGTTAGAGCCAAAAAACGAGTTAAAATTAATTGAGTATCTACATACGCAAAGTAAAGCTTTTTTAGCAATAGAAAATGGAGTTAAAAAGTAAACTGTTTTATATTTTAATCTTTACTTTTGGAGCAAGTTTTTCTCAAAATATTACATTAGAAGGTGTTGTTGAAGGTGAAGAAGGTATAGAGAATATTCACGTAATAAACACTTCTCAGAAAAAATATACAATAACAAATGTTAAAGGTGCTTTTAAAATTGAAGCAAAACAGAGCGATACCATTTTACTTACATCAATACAATATAAGCCACTTACACATATTGTTACAATAGAAAATATTAATACTAAAACACTCTCCCTTTTTTTAGAAGTGCAAGTAAACGAACTCCCAGAAGCAGTAATAGGGTTTACACTTACAGGTGACTTAACTAAAGATGTTTTGAGTTCAGAAGCTAAAAGACCAATAGATTTTTACGATGTTGGTATTCCTGGTTACAAAGGTAAACTTATAACTAAAAGTCAAAGATTACTTAGCGAAGCAACATCTGGTGGAGGATTTATTCCCTTAAACCCAATTTTGAATGGAATTTCTGGTCGTACAAAAGCACTTAAAAACAGAGTTAAATTAGAAGCTAATACCAAAATGATGAATGCTTTAAAAAATAGACTTTCTGAGGCTTTTTTTAAAGAAAACGAATTAAACGAAGATTTAAGAACAGAGTTTTTTTATTTCTGCGCAGAAGATGCTACATTCAAAGAGCGTTGTGAAACAAGCGATTTAGAAGCATTAAAATTTATGAAAGAAAAATACATTAAATACAAAGAAAATTTAGCGCTATTCAGTTGCGCCGAAAAAGAATAAATAGCAGCTTTTTGGAATGCTTTTTGACTTGTTTCTGTAAGTTTGTAATAGAAAATTAAACCATGAAAATTATTAAATCACTCTTAATATTAGCAATCATTACATCAATAGCTTTCGTAAGTGCACATAAATATTATGTTAGTATTACAAAAATTGAATATGTAAGTGAGAAGCAATCTGTACAAATTATTACACGTATTTTTATAGACGATCTCGAAAAACTCCTGAAAGAGCGATTTGATAATTCCATAGTTTTAAATTCAAACACTAACGAAGACCAAATAGATAATTATATAGAGAAGTATTTGTATTCTAGAATAGTAATTTTAATAAATGGGAAAGAGTCTACTTTAAATTTTATAGGTAAAGAATACGACGATGACGTAGTACAATGTTATATTGAAATCGAAAATGTAGCCTCTATTAAATCTTTCGAAATCGAAAACAAAGTACTTTTTGATTTGTTTAGTGATCAAAAAAATATAGTACGCACTAAAATTAATGGCAAAAACAAATCCTTTATTTTAATACCAGAAAACGATAAAGGAATGTTAAACTTCTAAAAAAAAAAGAGGTTTAAATCTTAAAAATTGTTAAATTCAGCCTTTATTCTGAAAAACAACAATTTATATGAACAACTTAAAGTACTTCGTGCTATCTGCAATTTTTGTTACTGTTGGTGTATTCGCACAACAAGACCAAGAAAAAAAAGAGCCTCAACAAGGCCATAAAAACGAAAATAAATTCAAGCAACTTTACGAGGAGTTTTTTACGCCTAATATGTATCGTGCTGCATCTGGAGCTCCAGGTTCTGCATATTACCAGCAACAGGCAGATTACAAAATGGATTTAGTACTTGATGATGTTAATGCAAAATTATCTGGTTTCGAAACTATTACCTACACGAACAATTCACCAGATGTACTGAGTTATCTTTGGGTGCAATTAGACCAAAACATGCGTGCAAGAGATTCTAAAACACCTTTAATTGAAGGTAGTGGAGTAAGTCCAGTAGCACAAATCGGATCTTATGCTAATGATTACATGGGAGAAGGTTTCGATGGTGGTTTTAATATTGAAGAAGTAAAAGATACTAACGGAAAGCCTTTACAACACATGATTAATCGCACCATGATGCGAGTAGAAATGCCAAAGCCTTTAGCATCTGGTGAGCAATTTTCATTTTCAATAAAATGGTGGTACAACATTAACGACCATGTTAATGGAAGAGGACGTTCAGGTTACGAATATTTTAAAGAAGACGATAATAGAGCTTACGTTATTGCTCAATTCTATCCTAGAATGGCAGTTTATAATGATGTAGAAGGATGGCAAAATTCACAATTTTGGGGACGCGATGAATTTGCATTACCATTTGGGGATTTTGACGTAAATATTACTGTGCCTGCAGACCATATTTTAGATGGAACAGGAGTTCTTACAAACAGAAAAGAAGTCTACTCAAAAACAATGATGAAGCGCTATGAAGAAGCTAAAAAATCGTTTAAAGATCCTGTAGTAATAGTAACTCAAGATGAGGTAATAGCTGCAGAAAAAACAAAATCTACAAAAACAAAAACTTGGAAATTAAGTGCTAAAAACGTTCGTGATTTTGGATTTGCAACGTCTAGACGTTTTATTTTAGATATGATGGCTGTAGATATTAACGGTTCTACTAAAATGGCTGTTTCAATGTATCCAAAAGAAGGAAACCCATTATGGGAGCAATGGTCAACTAAAGCCGTTGCAAGTACCTTAAAATCATACTCACGTATGACTTTCGATTATCCTTACCACAAAGCCATTTCTGTTCATGCTAAAAATCAAGGTATGGAATATCCAATGATTTGCTGGAACTATGGTCGTCCAGATGCAGAAGGTAAATATAGTGATCGTACTAAATTTGGGATGATGTCTGTAATTATTCATGAAGTAGGACACAATTTTTTCCCAATGATTGTGAATAGTGATGAACGTCAATGGACATGGATGGACGAAGGTTTAAATACATTTGTACAATATGTGGCAGAGCAAGATTTTGGTAAATGGTATCCAGATGCATTATCACCAGGACAATCTGCTTATCCATCACGTCGTGGTCCTGCAGCAAATATTACACGTTATATGGGAGGAGATCAAAATTACATTGCTCCAATTATGACTAAAGGTTTAAATACATACCAATTTGGTAATAATGCTTATGGAAAGCCTGGAACTGCATTAAATATTCTTCGTGAAACTGTAATGGGAGAAGAGTTATTTGATTATGCTTTTAGAGAGTATTCTAAACGTTGGATGTTTAAACACCCAACACCAGAAGATTTTTTCCGTACAATGGAAGATGCTTCTGCAGTAGATTTAGATTGGTTCTGGAGAGGATGGTTTTACACAACAGATTATGTAGATATTGGAGTTAAAGAGGTTAAAAAATTCTATGTCACTACAAAGCCAAACAAAATTGGTGCAAACATGGCTAAACGTTATGGAATAGACGAAAAAGATTTAGTCTATTTTGTAGAAGAAGGAAGCGATGAATACACTGAAGGCATGACAAGTGAGAATGTTTCAGAAAAGTCAACGTCATTAAAAGAATATTTAATGGATAATTTTTCAGCTGCAGAACGTGCAACAATGAAAGAGCCTAAATATTTTTATAGTGTAACATTTAATAAACCAGGAGGCTTAGTAATGCCAATAATTGTTGAATATACATATGCAGACGGAACCAGTAAAACAGAAACGTATCCAGCTCAAATTTGGAGACTTAACGATAAAGAAGTAAGTAAAGCTATAGCTTCAGCTAAAGAGATTGTAAGTATAACTGTAGATCCTAAATTAGAAACAGCAGATGTAGATACATCAAACAACTCTTGGCCAAGAGAAGTTAAACAAGGAGAGTTTGATGAATTCAAAAATAAAGTTAAAAACTAAGCATTAGTTTTAAAAATCTAAAAAAAGCCTATTCAATTGAATAGGCTTTTTTTATGCAGAAGCCTCCTGTTTTTTTGAGGATTAAAACATTTTTTACTTAACATTGAATTTATTACATTTGCGCACAATAAAAACTAATCAAAATTAAAAACTAATATGGATAAAATGATGATTTACTTGCCACTAGCATTGGCAGTATTAGGCCTAATCTACATGGCAATTAAGCAAAAGTGGGTAATGAAGCAAGACGCAGGAGATGGAAAGATGAAAGAAATTTCAGATCATATCTACGAAGGTGCTTTAGCATTCTTAAATGCTGAATATAGATTACTTGCAATTTTTGTGGTTGTAGTAAGCGTTTTATTAGCAATTGTTTCTTTTGTTGTGCCAACTACACACATTCTTATAGTAGTTGCATTTATATTTGGAGCTATATTTTCTGCTTTCGCTGGAAACATAGGTATGAAAATCGCTACAAAGACTAATGTTAGAACAACGCAAGCTGCACGTACAAGTTTACCAAATGCTCTTAAAATCTCTTTTGGAGGCGGAACTGTAATGGGTCTCGGAGTTGCTGGTTTAGCTGTTTTAGGTTTAACCGCATTTTTTATTGTCTTTTATCATGTGTTCATGGGAGGCGAATGGGTGTCTACAGATAAAATGACTATCGTTCTTGAAACACTTGCTGGTTTCTCATTAGGAGCCGAATCCATAGCATTATTTGCTCGTGTTGGTGGAGGTATCTACACAAAAGCTGCCGATGTTGGTGCTGACTTAGTAGGTAAAGTTGAAGCTGGTATTCCAGAAGATGATCCTCGTAATCCTGCTACAATTG
>ENA-OUOG01002957-OUOG01002957.1-marine-metagenome-genome-assembly--contig:-NODE-2957-length-16697-cov-7.069013_pt1 | contig 16697 bp, 18 predicted proteins | sample MGYA00248635_ERZ508505 | MGnify/ENA primary metagenome ERZ508505 (study PRJEB26176, sample SAMN06267871) | marine metagenome | isolation source: Saanich Inlet, British Columbia, Canada | place: Pacific...
CAAAGACAAAGGGTTTCAGGCCAAAAAGGCAGGCGGATGACAGTTTCTCAAGATCTTTTCAAACAAACGATGGGCTCGTTCCCGACTGGCGTGACTGTAACCACGGCATATTCAGAGACGGGTGCGGTTGTTGGGATGACTGCGAGTGCATTTAGCTCGGTGTCACTTGACCCTTTGTTGGTGTTGATGTGTCCCGCCAAAGATGCCGAGTGTTATCAGCCACTGACTGCGGCGAGTAATTTTAGTATTCATTTGCTGGCCGGCGATCAGGCCGCTTTGGCTTGGCAGTTTGCGAAATCTGATGTGAATAAAACAGATGGTCTGGACATTGTACGAGGGCCAAGTGGAAGTCCAAAAATTAAGGGGTGTCTTGCCTATTTAGAGTGTCGCCACTATGCACTCTATGACGGAGGAGATCATGGGATTCTTGTTGGTGAAGTTACGCATATCGAATTCTTGGATCGCGCGCGCGATCCATTGGTGTACTGCAAAAGTGCGCTGGGTCCTCTCCCTGCTATTGGCACTTAGTGCTGTTTCCATTACGCCATTCGCGATTGCATCTGGTCCTGAATGCGACCAGTTAGCCTCGATAGCTGCTGATCCGGATCATCAGGCCACCCCCGTTGACTACGGCGGAATCGATGGTTCTTTGGTCATTCAAGTCTGCGGTCAAGCAGTCTCTGAATTTCCCCAAAATGGACGATACTGGGTTCAATTAGGTCGCGGTTATCTCAAATTGGATCGAGGCCAGGAGATGTTGGATGCCTTTGAAAAGGCACGTGAGCTTCAGTATCCGGTGGCATGGTTCGCATTGGCGGTGGTTTATCACACTGGAAACGGTATTCCACAGGCTGATTTATCCTTGGCCGAAATCCTGTATCAGGATGCTTATCGGCGAGGCGTGAGTTATGCCGCTCTTGGTTTAGCGCGCCTATATGATGACCCCGAGACTTCTTTTTTTGACTTAAAGAAATCTGATGTCTGGCAATTCCGTTTTGATGCGTTAGGCAATGGTTTGGGGTGAAGGAATGAAAACAAGAGTTGTATTGCTGCTGTTGGGTTTGAGCTCCTCGAGCGCTGCATTCGATGGGCAACCGCTTCATTACGAAATTGATTGGGGCCCCGTGACTTTGGCTGATGCGACAGTTGAGCTGTTGGATTCTGGAGAGATTCGAAGTGTGTCTGCAGATGTTGCTTCTCGTGGGGTCGGCGCATGGTTCTCTGACTTTCAGTCGACGCTTGAAATCATGCGCACGAGCGACGGAACACAAATTCTCAATGGTCGCAGTACTTGGGGAGACGCTCTGAGTAACATCACCGTGATGTGGCTGCCATCTGAGCCAAAACCGAGCGTTGATTACTACCGATCCAAACCACGTGACTATGAGATTACACCTGTGCCAGGGGACTCCATCACTGACACCGTCGATCCTTTTACCCCTGTTTTCAATATTGGACTGGGATTGGGTCAGACACTACGCTGCGAGGGTTCCTATCGGATTTTTGATGGGATTCGTCGCTATGATTTGGAAATTCAAGATGGTGGCTTGGTGACGCTCACATCGGATGTTCCAACGAACTATAGTGGCCCAGCGCGTCGCTGCGATATTGCCCTAACTCGCATCGGTGGGTTTTCGATCAAGAAAGGATTTTTTAAGCTCGGTGAGTCTGAGATTTCGAGAACCCTATATCTTGGCGAAATACGAGGACACTGGGTACCCGTTCGCTTTGAAATTTCTGCTCCATTAGGAACCGCCGTGGCTCGTCTTGTGGATGTTAGCCGAGCGCTTATCTCTCAGTGAAGGCTCCACTGGCCTCTGAATTCGGCTGTAAGTTTAAAGGATGTAAGGTATCGGCCGATTCTTATCGTATGAAGACACGTAAATTACGACTGATCGCGATTCTGATAGGACTCAGTAGTTGCTTGTCTGTTGTACCTAGCGCACACGCGACCTGCTTCGGTAGTCAGAGTCAGCTGACCTGTCACGACAATCTGAGGGGCAACATATATAATAGCCGGACCTACCGACCACCCGCCACGTCTCTACCCCAGGTAAAAAAGCGGTTTGGCTGGATGCCCATGCAATCGCAGAAAAAGCTGGGCAGCTTGACTATCGTTGAAGGATATACCGGCGGGCGGAAACGCTGGAAGACTTACGGCCGATCGTACCCTAACGGGGACTACCGAATCATCGGGTCGGACTCCCGTGGTCCTGTGCAGCGGACCTGCATTAACGGGAAATGTTTTTAGATTATTCTAAAGCTAGACGGGAGTTGGCGGTCCTGAAGTTAGCTAGATAACTGAGCGCAGATGTGTCACTGTGGTCGTAAAACTATAACGATAAGTGCTGTAGAGGTGTTGTTGTGGCCGTAGAGATCGCTAATTTAATTGTTACTTTACCGTCCTGGGGGGTGAACGATCACCCCCTTGCCGATGCTTTGGCTAAGATGGGTCCTAAGTTTTGGATAAATGTGCAGATATCGCCATTGAAAGTGCTTCAGCTTACTAATGATGCTAGACAGCGAGCGACACTGCGGGAGCTGGCGGATTGGGACGAGGTGAAGGATACGAGAGCGCTCAATCTGATAGCCGCCAACCCAGAGAGCCCAGAAGCATTCGCTAAGTTTGGTGACCTCGTCTTAGCAATTAAACTGAGAGTCCAGCGTCTGAAATATAGTGCCTGTGATGATGACACAGCGCTGGCCTTCTCTGAGGTCTTACGGGCGTGCGGCGTCGATAAAGTGGGCCCACAGGAAATAATGGTCCCCGTTAACACCCCTGGGAGCGGTATAGAGCTTGCTAAAAGGATCACAGAGCGCGCGGAAGACAATGAGTTGTGCCTCGTTTTAGAAGAGGTCGACGAGAGCGGCTCGGTTGCCAAACAGTTAATCGCGGCCAGACAAAGAGTCGTAAGGATGCCAATTTTTGGCGGCGTAAAACAGTCTCTTGATCAAACCCCTGAGAACGATCTTCCGGTTTATGTGTTGATTAATGACGTTTCCGCGGTCTCGAGTGTTATGGAGGGTTTTAATCGTGCCGCTAAAAATACCGCGGAAATTGTTTGGGTGTCGGCTAATCCCGGTCTTGCATCGTACGCCGTGAAAAAGTGTAGCGGATCAAGAAGTGTTGAGGTGCCTTCATTAAACGCCAACGAGATTCTTAATAAAATCTCGACCGACGGTGATTGATGTGCATGAGTTAGTGTAATGAGTTTGTTCAACTGGCTGCGCTCCGCAGACGGCCACGGGGAAAAACAGTCCTCAGCCAGGAAGACCTTCGAGCAGACCGTAGCCCTGGACGGTGACTCCAGGGAGATGCGAGCACTTCGAATCAGACAGGCGGTCAGGATTAGGGTCGTTATGGACAAGATATTTGTCGCGGGGACCCAGGCCTGGGCGGGGTATGAGGAGTCCAGAATGATCGCTATCGCTGGCGGCGAGGATGTTCCTCCGATGCCCATTGCGACCGAGGACACCTGCTACCAGACAGTTAATACCGTTAACGGGCAGACGATGGCCTATATCCCGATAGACTTTGCTGTGCGGGTTTTTGAACTCGGCCTCTGCTACCAGAAGGGTGAAATTGATGGGCTCTTAGCTCTCAATAGCTGCCAGGACATAGCGAATGACTTGGGAGATCTTCTCAAGCTGGACCTTTACGCGGTTCAGCCGATATTGCCATTGAATTTTCTGTTAGAGCAGAACAGCGAGCTAGATGACAACGTTGATTGACCTTATGGAAGATTGGCCGCTATAGCACCGGGTTAATGTGGTTTTTGACTCGGTCTAGTACCACGTCGGGGCGCAATTCCGAGACTTCAACAAACTCCGCGTTAGGCAGTATCTTTTTAAGGGCAATGCCGATAGACGGTCGGCAACCTATCCATCGGACGTTCGAAAAATTCATGTTTTGTCTTTTAAGTCCCCTGGCGATGTCTGTGACCGCTATAGCGTCATTAACCACAACCCACCAAGACTGGTTATCTGTTGGGGGCAACATGGCCATCTGGGCGGGTCGGTATTTATAAAACCCCATCCTGATCGCTCGTAGCCCGTTACCGATGAGTGTCTTTGCGATGAGCCCCGAGGATTCGGCTGGCTCGAATACAAGGCATAACTCTCGCTCCTCCTCGCGCTTTGAAATCAGGTCGGTCAACTCTTTGATACTTCCGGGTGTCTCGGGCGTCATGACGCTTGAAAAATGGAACTTAGAAATCTCTTTTATGTGGCACACTTCGGACAAGCTAATAGCGGTCTCTTGGTCTATCGCAGCAAATTTCAGGCGATCTTCTCGAAGCTGGAGAGCCACGCACAAATCGTCAAATTGTTCGAGCGCATCTGGGGCCTCGGGTGTTGAGCAGACCACTGTGATAGCGTAGTCAGCCTTGACCTCGTCCCAGTCCGCCAGCTCACGTAACACCGCCCGCCGGACCGCGTCATTGACCATTTCGAGCCGCATGACAGGACTTTGGACTACATTAACTAGGTACTTGTCGGCTAGATGAGCTAGAGATGCCCCGAGAGGACTAGAGTGGCCCTCCCAGGCAGGAGAGGTAACAATAACGGTTCCGTTTTTGTCTGACATAGTTAGTTGTGTTCCCTTGCTAAGCCTGAACGCCCGTTAAACTTGTAAAGTTTAAACCCGCGATAGTTTAAAGAGACTTGTCTGTTGCCTCAACACGTAATTTTTGGTTCTTAAATGCGATTGACTCTAAAGTGAGGAGCTTGCTGTTATTCTACCTAGGTAATTCGGGTTGATGCTTTGGTGAAATAAAGGCTCAGCTAAATTGGTAACGTGTGAAGGGGGAATCGGTGTTTCAGTTTGGAGGCCCTAACTGCAAAGTCTGTCGACTGATTAGAATCTATCTGATGGTTGCTATACCGGTGTTGATGATGATGTGGATCCGTCCGGATTTTCAGATTCCAGCTGATGTCGACGGTCGCGCGGTTGTGGGTTATGCCTTTGGTGTCGGTGTTGTTGTCATGTTCGCGTACAAGTATTACACCGATATCCATAAGAAGAAGCGGCAAGATGACTGACTCACCGAATTGTTGGAAGTGCCGTTTCTTTAAAATCAGTTGGGACCCTCGCTTTCCCTACGAGTGCGAGGCGATGAATTTTAAGAGCCAGGCGCTTCCTTGCATCCAGGTGATGAGTATCGATGGCCGACATTGTCAGTGGTTTAGGCCAAAGCCTGAGTCAAACCAAAGTGTCGAGTCTGCGGAGGCTGGAGGTGGCGTAAAAGGTAACCAGATCGACCGGTCAGCCTGACCTCAGTCACGCACCATCAATATCGGTTGGTGAAGTTCTATAGCCTGTCGACAAGATGTCGATCCTTGAAACAAGAAAATTGCACAGGCAAAACGAGCATTTTGTAGCCATGGCTCGTCACTTAACCAAAAGTTTTTGACCTCGATACTTGGAAACACGTTGGGATTCAGTGGCGGATTATCACAAGACGTCTCAAGGATCTCTTCAAACTCGTTTTGAGTTGGCAGTCGCCACCGTTCTCCTGCCTTGTGTGAGAAGTCCCTCAGATAGGATTCGGCCTCTGCTTTTGTGAGCTCCAAAGGCTCACCTAAGCATTTCTTGCCTCGGAATGATTGTCCAGCCATACACCGGTACCAGACGGACCCCGACACATGCTGCGCGAGACCAGTGGTCGGATTCACGATAAATTTGCCGTAATCCTTGAGTGATTTTATATCTATGCAATCTGGTAAATCGGTTGAACGTTCGCAACCAGTGAGCAAGAGGAGTGCGATACAGGCTACCAGAATACGCATAAATCACCTTTATATTGGTCGAGGGTCTGTACACTCTCGGTCAGTCCCATACTATATCGAAAGAAAACGGAAAACGTTGAGTGGTGTAAATATTTCAATGTTTTTGCCGATACAATGCTGGCATAGAGAATTTTGCCTAAATCGATTCAAAGGGAGAGTTAAATGGATATCGCTAGTGTCGTTGGTTTGATTGGCGCGCTTGCCCTGATCGTCATGGCGATGGGGGACCCCGGACCCTTTGTCGACACCGCGTCTCTGCTGATCGTCATGGGTGGATCGATTATGGCGACTATGTATCGTTCCACTCTTCCTGAGTTTTTGGGGTTTGCTGGTGTGATGGGCAAAGCCTTCGGTGGCTATCCCGACAAGCCCGAGGATCTGATCGTTCAGCTCGGCGAGCTCGCAACGATTGCACGTAAGGACGGCATGATAGCGCTCGAGGGCCAAGAGATCAAAAACAAGTTTATGGCGAAGGGGATCTCTATGCTGGTCGACGGCACTGACGGCAAATTGATCCGGACCTCCTTAGAGCGCGAGAACGATCAGATGAAGTCACGGCACGCGGCCGGGGCTGGTTTCTTTGAGGCCTGGGCCGAAATTGCACCTGCGATGGGGATGATCGGGACGCTTGTTGGTCTTGTATTGATGCTTGGTAACATGTCCGACCCGAAAGCGATCGGTCCCGCGATGGCGGTAGCCCTTTTGACCACGCTCTATGGTGCTCTCTTAGCCAACGTCATTCTGATCCCGTGCGCGATGAAATTGAAGACCAAGTCGGGCATGGAGGCTCTGAACAATGAGCTGGTCATTGAGGGTGTGATGTTTATTAATGATGGAGGTAACCCTCGAGTAATGGGTGATATGCTCGGGTCGTTCTTAGACGGTAAGGCTCGTGAAAGAGCCATGGCGGCGATGGGTAACTGAGGCTGAACCATGGCTGAAGACGATAAGGACCTTCCGACGGAAGAGCTGGAGGCTGAGGAAGAGCTTCTAGAGGAACCTGCCGAGCCCGAAGAGGACGAGGTCAAGTGTGAGGAGTGTGCCCCCTGTAAGGGCGGGGCCCCCGCCTGGATGGCAACGTTCGCTGACATGGCGACACTGTTGATGGCTTTCTTCGTATTGATTCTTTCGTTTGCGGAAATGAACGTTCCTAAATACAAGCAGATCACGGGCTCTCTCAAGGCTGCCTTCGGTGTACAGCGCCTTGTCCCTGTCGTGGAACCACCCAAAGCTCAGAGCATAATCGCACAAGAATTCTCGCCGGCAGTCGCGAAGCCGACACCTCAGCAGGTGGTTAAACAAGAAACAACGGACCAAGTGAAGAAAGAGGTTGAGCCCCAGACTGATAACAAATCAGCTGACTTTGAGAACAACGAAGACTTCAAGACAGTGCAGCAGGTCCTCGCAGAAGAGATCGCTGAAGGTCAAGTTGAAGTCAAAATCGAAGACGAGAAAATTGTTGTTGAGCTGACTTCGCCAGCGAGCTCAGGTGGTGAAGGTGAGTCTGACAACGGGACTTTGAGCGCGGGCATCATCGATCAAAAGACCGTTGAACTGTTTGCAAAGGTTGCTGACGCGCAAGCGCAAATTGAATCTGAAGTGGTCGTGAAAGACGCTCAATCTGCAGATCAGGCAATGCAAGGTCAGAACCAAGGTGATAACGCGACAGCCGGTACGCAAGGTGACAGCCAAGGTGGGCCGAGCGATAGCCAGTCAGTGGATGATTCGCTTGAGAAGCTCAGAATGGAATTATCGAACGAAATCCAGCAGGGCTTGGCTGAGGTCGAGCGTGAAGGTGACAAGATCATTGTTCGTCTTGCAGAGCAGGGTTCGTTCCGGTCTGGCTATGCGGATCTGCAGCCTGGATTTATGCCGCTCTTGAATAAAGTGGGTGACGCAATTTCGACTACAAGTGGCCAGGTCACTGTGGAAGGCCATACCGATAACGTGCCGATTGCCTTTAGCGAACGGTTCCAGTCGAACTGGGATTTGTCAGCCGCTCGGTCGGCAGCCGTTGCTGATTACCTTCTAGGTAACACCAAATTACAGCAGGGCCGGGTCACGGTTGTCGGATATGCCGACAGTAAACCGATCGCGTCCAATGACACGCGTGAGGGTCGAGCGAAAAACCGACGCATTGAGATTATTGTCGATGGTGGCTAAGTTTTTAAGATCAGCTGTTGTGTCAGTGGCGCTCTTGGGTGCGATGACAGCGACGGGAAATGTTGGTCCAGGCGTGAAAGCATTTGAGCGAGGTCATCCATCATCTGCGCTGCGTTCTTGGTTGCCGCTTGCGCGTGAGGGCAATCCAAAGGCACAAAACAACGTCGGGCTGATGTATGAACGAGGCCTTGGTGTCTCGCAAAGTTACCCAGAGGCAATGCGTTGGTATCGTTTGGCTGCGGATCAAGGCTTGCCTGAAGCGAATCACAACTTAGGTCTTCTTTACTATTCAGGGTATGGCACGGATGTGAATGACCGCGAAGCATTCAAGCGGTTTAGGGCTGCTGCGGAGAAGGAAGTGCCTGAGTCGCTCTATATGTTGGGCCTCATGGTTTATTTCGGCAAAGCAACGACTCCAAATCCAGAAACTGCAATGCAGCTTTTTGAATCTGCGGCGATGAAAGGCTACCCAGAAGCGCAGTATATGGTTGGGTATCTGATGCAATCTGGTGACCTCGGAACGCCTCGCCCTGAGGGTGCCTTTGTGTGGTCAAAGTTGGCTGCTGAGAAAGGCATCGAACTGGCTGCCGATCTGAACTACATGACGACGCTTGTACTTGATGAAGCACAACAGGCTCGTGCTCAACAACTGACTGATCTGTGTCGCTCTTCAAACTTCACAGATTGCCCAAAATAATTCAAAAAAATCTAAAGACTTCCTGACTTCTCCCGATTCTATTTGTAACTCAAGAACAGATAGACAATGAGGATGAGTTCATGGCGTTTCGTAAAAAAGGTCTGGCTAGTTACGGCGAAGTAAGTGTTCAAGCAGGAACCGCTTATGCTGATTCGGTTCAACTGATTCAGATGCTGTTCGACGGGTTGATTGACTCATTGGCAGCTGCTGAAGGTCAGATTGAGCGCAAAGAAATCCAGGCTAAAGGCGAATCGCTGAGCCGCGCGATGCGCATCGTATTGGGTCTTCAGGGTTCATTGGATCTCGAGAAAGGCGGAGAAATCGCGGCAAACCTCGCTGATTTATATGACTACTGCACGCGCCGCTTGATGCATGCAAACCTCAAAAATGATGTTGAAGCGGTACAGGAAGTGAAGCGTTTGATCAGTGAAATTCGTGACGCGTGGTCGCAAGTTCCTGAGCTCCTGCAACAGCAGCAAGTGGCGAGTGCTGGTTAATCGAATGTTAGGTGCTATTGAGCCACTCAAGGCGCTCGATGATGCGGCTGAGTCCCAAGAGGTCCGCCAACCGGTCTTACCTGGTCCCTTGTTTAAGGAAATCTATGCGGGGTTGATTGATGTAGAAGATCCATTGGCGTGGGGTCCATTGCTAGAAGGGGAAACACGCTCTTTCCTCGCGCACACCACAGATATTCAGACGCTTGATCAATTTAAAACGATTCATCAAACGCCTGAAAAATGGGGCACAGCTTTTCATCATCGTGCCTACCTTGCGACTCTTGGGTCACTGCAAGCTTAGAAGATCACTCTAAAATTTTGAGGTCGAGGCCTCCTCCTCTATACTCCCTAGTTTATAACGATTAACTCTCGAGGGGTCTTCCGCCTATGGCGCTTGATTTGATAATCGGTAAGAGCCGGGCGGTCAGCGAACTACGTGGTTTGGTCCGCCAGGCGGCAACATCAGACGCAAGCGTCTTAATCCTTGGAGAGAGTGGTACGGGTAAAGAGCTCGTAGCACGCGCTTTGCATACCGGTTCTTCTCGCTCTCCCCAACAATTCGTTCCAGTGAACTGTGGTGCGATTCCAAAAGAATTGCTGGAGTCAGAATTGTTCGGCCACAAAAAGGGTGCATTTACCGGAGCGATTTCGGATCGAATCGGCCGCTTTGAGCTGGCAAATAACGGCACCCTGTTTCTTGATGAGATTGGCGATATGCCGCTCGAAATGCAGGTTAAATTATTGCGAGTGCTTCAGGAGCAAACCGTTGATCCTGTGGGTTCAACTAAGTCCATTTCAATCAATGTGCGAGTTGTCGCGGCAACGCATCGCGATTTAGATAAGTACATCGATCGAGGAGATTTCCGTGAGGATCTGTTCTACCGATTAAACGTCATCCCGATTATTTTGCCGGCACTTCGTGAACGCCGGGAAGATATTCCAGAGTTGATTCAGCATTATCTGAAGAAGCACTCGAATGCTGATGGCGAAATGCCAATATTCGATGGATCACTTATCGATGCTTTATGCGATTACGATTGGCCCGGTAATATTCGAGAGCTCATCAATCTTGTGCATCGCTTGAGTTGCTTCTTCCCGAACCAAAAAGTCTCACTTGCTCAGGTCCCAGCAAATTTACTACCGGGTGAGATCGCGCGCCTCGGCGCTACATCCGCTCTTGGGTTCATTTGCGGTGGTCCAATGCAAAATGAATTAGATCTCTCTTTATATGTCCCCGAAACGGATAATCCTGTTGAAGACGCAATCATGCGCGCTCAGGGTTTTACTCAGGCGCCAGCGTCTGCAGCTGCAGCTGAATCATTCCCTGAAGATGGTGTCCATTTGAAAGACCATCTAGCGGAAATTGAGCGTAACCTCATTGTCAAAGCGCTCGAAGAATCGAATGGAAATGTGTCGCAATCAGCGCGTCTCCTAAATCTCCAGCGTACAACGCTGATTGAGAAAATTAACAAGTACAAGCTCGCTTAAGGCTTGTCGAAAACCCGTCATTTAGTGCTTGCCAAACCGCCCGGATTTGAATTGCCGCCCTTGAACTAGCCGTCTGGCGCTAATTTGCCGCTTCTGGCATGCCGCTTGCTTTCACCTGTGCAGAACGTAAATAGGTGAACGGAACTTATGTATTCATCAACTTCAACAAAACGACTGTTAGGTATTGCCGATGCGGCTTGGCCGGAATCTGCTCCAATAGAACAATTAGCGATGGCTTTAGGATTTGAAGCCGTGGTCTCAACACAAGTTGAAGGTCTCTCGCGACAAAAAGATTTGGGAATAGTTGTAACGAAACTCCAGCTGGGATCGTCATTACAGTCGATGATCGAGTCGATGCGTGCTTTTGGTGAAGACGTTCAATTTGTCATCCGGGCTGACGCATCGGATTTGCAGACAGTGAATACGCTTGCTCGCATCCCTGGTGTTCACGTTGTGGGCGATAGTGATTTTACTGAAGCGACATGGAAGTCGATTTTCGATGCACAGTTGACTGCTACTCATGTTGCGCATGAGGTTTCTAAGGCGGAGCCGGTGGTACTGCAAGCACAATCGCTCGATTATGTGTTCGTCGATCCGAAATCACAGCATTTGCTCGCGCTGATTGAGCGCCTCGCGGTGACTAAAGCCGCTGTTTTACTTCAAGGTGCGACGGGCTCCGGAAAAGAGGTTCTCGCTCGCGCGTTACATGAGTCATCTGATCGTTCGAATAAACCGTTTATTGCATTGAACTGTGCAGCACTGCCAGAGCATCTGGTCGAAGACATGCTTTTTGGGCATGAGAAGGGTGCCTTTACTGGCGCGGCCCGTGAGTTGGCTGGTGTCTTTGAACAGGCGCAGGGTGGAACAGTTTTCCTCGATGAAATTGGTGAAATGCCAATCCAGCTACAGGCAAAACTTCTTCGCGTTCTGCAAGAAAAAGAAGTGGTTCGTTTAGGTGGACGAGATTCGATTGTTCTGGATTTCCGACTGGTCGCAGCAACTAACAAAGATCTAAAAGCCAGTATTGCTGACAAAACATTCCGTGAGGATCTGTACTACAGGATTAGTGCTTTCAAGCTTCAGGTGCCGGCACTTTCTGAGCGTCGAGGCGATATCGTTCCACTTGCGAATTCACTTGCAACAAAGCATGGATGTGCGCGTGCTGAATTTACAGAAGGTGCATTAAGGCAGCTGTATAGCTATCACTGGCCAGGCAATGTCCGTGAGCTTGATAACGTCATACAGCGTGCTGTTGTTTTCGCCGACTACGGCCGGATCGATGCAGAGCACATTTTCTTTGATGAGCCCACCGCTCGCTCTGATGCGGATTTATCGCAGGCGATGATGACACCGTCATTTGAGGCTCCATGGATGCCAGTGGCAACTCCAGAAGTCCCAATGATGGCAAGGCCGCGTGATCTCCAGTCTGCCGTTCGCGCAAGTGAATATGACGTAATCATGGATGCGATTCGCTCAACACGAACACGCGAAGAAGCAGCAAAAAAGCTTGGCATTAGCCCACGCACGCTGCGTTACAAGATGGCTAAACTCAGAGAGTCCAGTTCCGGACTGTCTCACTGCGCGTAAGGAGCTGACTCATGATTGATAAGACAGGATCGATGCACGCGCAACTGGTGATGGATCAAATTAAGGCCTACCAGGGCCGTGTGAATCAGACGCGTGAGCCAGAAGCGGCAATTTCGCCAACAGAAATTCAAAAGCCAACGTTTGGGCAAACTATCAATCAGATGGTGGCTGACGTGAATAGTGCCCAAATGCAGTCCGTTGAATTGCGAGCTGCTTACGAACGGGGTGAAAACGTTCCTCTCACAGACGTAGTGATTGGAATGCAGAAATCATCTCTCGCATTCGAAGCGACGCTTCAGATCCGTAACAAGGTCCTGAGAGCGTACGAAGAAATTATGAACATGCCGGTTTAAGGATTAGGTGACGATAATGGCAACGACAACAGCAGATATGCAAGCAATGCAAGCAGCTGATCAGGCGACTCAAAACACGCCTGCGACTCAGGACGCGACGCTTGCAGGTCAATCAGCGATGACACCGGCAGTATCAACAGCTCCAGGGCTTTTGGAAAATACGGTGGGTCGAGCATTTCCGAATATGAGAGAGATGTTAGCGCAACCGGCGGTGAAAAAAGCAACTCCGATGATTATGATCGGGATCTTGTTAGTATTTTTTGCAGCTTCTTTCCTGGCGATGCAGGAGCCTGTATATCGTCCTGTATTTCCCGGAATGACTGATGCAGATCGTCAATCTGCGATGGATGCGCTGAAAGAGGGTGGTTTCTCACCACAGCTCAACCGTCAAACAGGACAGCTGGAAGTTGACGCCAGCGCATACCATGAAGCGAAAATTTATCTCGCGTCGCAAGGCATTCCATCTGAAGGCTCGGCGAATGGTTTTGAAGCTCTCAGTCAGTCAGCTTCGATCACCACCTCTCAGTTTATGGAACAGGCTAACTACGCAGCAGCTGTTGAGCAGGAATTGGCTAAATCAATTCTTCGTATTTCAACTGTTAAGCACGCTCGCGTGCATTTAGCACTACCTCGGCAATCCGTTTTTGTGCGCGATCGTACGCCACCGAAAGCGTCTGTGGTGATCACGCGTTATCCAGGTCGTCACATGGATGCGAATCAAGTGAATGCGATCATTAATTTGGTTGCTTCAAGTGTCCCGTATTTGAATCCGACAGATGTATCTGTGGTCGATTCGTTGGGTAATTTGTTGAGTGATACAAGCCAAGAAAATCCGCTCGGCATGACGAGTGCACAGTTACGTCACAAGCAGCAGATTGAGGATACTTATAGAAACCGGATCTATCAGTTACTGGGCCCAATTTATGGTGAAGATAATGTGCGTGCACAGGTTGACGTCGAGCTCGATTTCACCGAAGTAGAGAGCACTTTCGAAACCTATGATCCAAACCAAAAAGGTGAGAAAACACGCTCTGAAGTGTTATCCCTCGATCGTATGGCAACCGCTGATGCTCAGGGCGTTCCTGGATCAACAACAAACCAGCCACCGATGGACCCTGAATTTGATCAGGATGGCCGTGCTACATCAAAATCAACATCAAATATTGGCGAAACAGTGAGTTCGAGAACGACGCGTAACTATGAGCTCGACCGCATTATTCGTACTGTCAAAGATGCGAATGGTGAAGTATTGCGTGTATCGGTCGCTGTTGCAGTGAATCGTTTTGCACCGGGTGAATATCCCCTCCCTCCTGAGGGTATTGATCCTGCTGATTTTGAAGGCCCAGCTCTAGCTGAAATGAGCGAGCCTGAATTAACGCGCGTGAATAACTTGGTTCGCGGTGTTGTGAATTTTGACCCTGAGCGGGGTGATCAGGTAACAGTTGTTGCTACACCCTTCGATCCGGCTGCTGAATTGGAGAATCTTATGCCGTGGTATGAAAACGTCATGTTGCTGAATGCAATTAAAGGCATGGTTGCAATGGTTGTCTTTGCAATGATCGCATTCATCTTGATTCGTCCAGTGGCATATAAGCTTCTAGGTATTCCATTGCCGCATGAGCGCAAGGCTGCTGAGCAAGCTGAAGCGATGCGTATCGCACAAGAACAGGCAAGTGCCCCGGTACTTGGGCCAGATGGAAAGCCACTCCCAGCTGGTGCTGTGGGTGTGAATGCTGACGGCCTACCTATTGGCCCAGATGGAGAGGCAATCCTTGATGAAGGAGATATTGAGATCGGTGAAGGCGAGTCTTTAGAAGAGATCCGCGCGAAACTGAAGCCGAAGAAGTCGTCAATCTCTGCTGATATGTTGGATACTGCGAATACATACGACGATAAGGTCGCCTTGATCCGGATGCTGGTCCAAGAGGATTCAGGACGAGTGGCGACTGTACTGAAGTCAATGATTAAGGCGAGTTAAGAGGTTCGTCATGGCAGATATGGATCGACAGGAAATAACGGATGCCCTTCGAGAGGAGATCGAAGGGTTAACGTCAACAGACAGGGCGGCAGTGCTATTACTGCTCCTTGGAGAGCAAGAAGCGGCCAACATCATCAAATACATGGACCCGAAAGAGGTTCAGCGAATAGGTGCAGCGATGGTAAGCGCCGCAGACATGTCTCAGGAAGCGGTGAACTATGTATTGGATGAGTTCGTTGCAACGTTGAAAAACCAAACAAGTTTGGGACTTGGAACTAGTGACTATGTTGAGGATGTTCTAAAACGTGCGTTAGGCGAGGATAAAGCTGCGTCAGTGATGGGGCGCATTCTTCCTGGTCAGGCATCGAAAGGCCTGGATATTCTGAAATGGATGGATGCGCGAGCTATCTCTGACATGGTTCGAAATGAACATCCACAGGTCATTGCCATTATTTTATCAGTCCTTGAATTTGAGGTCGCAGCGGATGTTCTGAGCTTTTTGCCGCAAGCGGTCAGGCCTGAAATCATGCAGCGTGTGGCTGCGCTCGAGACAGTTCAGCCAGCAGCAATGCTTGAACTTGAGAACATTATGAAGAAGCAGTTTAGTAACAACTCGTCTGCACGTTCTTCGAGTGTTGGTGGTGTGAAGCAAGCAGCGAAAATCATGAACTTCGTGAAGGTAGATATGGAAAGCCAGATTATGGATGGCCTGTCGAATCTAGACGAAGACATTATGTTACAGATCCAAGATAACATGTTTACCTTTGAGAACTTGGTTGACGTGGATAATCGTGCAATTCAGACAATCATGCGTAATGTGGACCAAGATCTCTTGATGACTGCTCTGAAAGGTGCAACTGAATTCGTTAAAGAGAAGTTCTTCGACAACATGTCATCACGTGCGCGAGTCATGTTCATTGATGATATGGAAGCGAAAGGGCCTCTTCGTATCAGTGATGTGGAAGATGCGCAAAAGAACATCATGCGTACTGCACGGAAACTTTCTGATGCTGGTGAGCTTGTGCTAGCAGGTCGTGGCGATGATTTCGTCTAAGAAAGCGGCATATGTCGCCAATGGTGCTGATCTCGATCAGCCGTTTGAAGACAACGACTTATTAAACCGAAAGGATGATTTTCCGTTTGAGGATCCGCCTTGGCGCGTTCTTGATACAGAGGCGACCTTTGAGCCGATGGAGATTAAGGTTGCCCCAGTTGATGCTCCTGACTCCGCAAATTCCGTTGAGGCGGAACTGGAGCCAGAGGAATCGAAGTCTGATCCGGTTAGTTCTGAGCTCGAGTACAACGAGGAAGAAATACATGATCAGTCTTCTAAAGAAACGGATGCTGAAGGTGCTGTTGAGCCTGAACCAACTGTCATTGGACTCACTGAAGATCAAGCGGAGGCGCGTGTTGCAGAGGCAGTCGCTGCGAAGCAGGTTGAGTTGACTGAGCAATACGAGCCGAGGATTAAAGAACTCGAACAGCAGCTCGCTGATGCTCAGGCTGAGATTGAGCGCGTTCGTGTTGAAGTTCGCGAGTCAGCAGAAACAGAATTCCAAGAGCAGCTCGAAGTGAACCGGAAAACCTATGATGGACTGACGCAGAAATTAGCGCATGCGAGCGATAATTTTAGCGAGTTTTTTGAGCCACTATCGCGTCTAGCCGTTCATATTGGCACGCAATTGGTGCGCGGAGAGATGACGGTTGGTCCAACAGCGATCGCGCGTTTGGTACAAGGGTGTCTTGATCAACTGGAAGGATACCAACCAAAGAATCCACCGATCTTAAAAATGCATCCTGAAGACCTGGCGATGTATCTATCATCGATCGATGGCGAGCCAGAAGGTGTGCAATTGCGTCCAGATGAAAGCATGGCACGTGGTGATGCTTCACTTCAGATGGATGATACGGCGGTTGATGATCTGATTGCCCATCGTTTAGAGCGTTTGGCTAATCATATTTTTGGTATTGGGCATGGGTTCACCGATGAGGTGTTTAGAACACCGTTAAGTAATGAGTCCGATATAGAGGCTGCTTTTAACGAGATTGACGACTACATCGAACACGAAATTGTTGATGCGGTCGAAGTGATGGGCGAGGAAGAGATCCTCTCTGCAGAGGATGTTGCTACTTCTCCTCCTATTGAA
>ENA-OUOG01002958-OUOG01002958.1-marine-metagenome-genome-assembly--contig:-NODE-2958-length-16691-cov-5.563380_pt1 | contig 16691 bp, 6 predicted proteins | sample MGYA00248635_ERZ508505 | MGnify/ENA primary metagenome ERZ508505 (study PRJEB26176, sample SAMN06267871) | marine metagenome | isolation source: Saanich Inlet, British Columbia, Canada | place: Pacific...
TTTTTTTTTTCAAGCAGAAGACGGCATACGAGATGTAGCCGTGACTGGAGTTCAGACGTGTGCTCTTCCGATCTCTCCGCGCGAATCGTCCGACGCAGAGCCGTCCGGCGAGAAAAGAAAAGATGCGCCCGGCTCGAGCCCGTCCAGCGCGGCGGCGCGGAGCGCCGCGTCCTCCGCCTCCACCAGCGCCGCGTCGGCGCGCGAAAAGCACGCGGCGACGAAGAACACCAGGAAGTGCAGGGCCAGGCGCGACGCCGGCGGCGGCGCGAGCGCGAACCAACGAACGGCGCGCCGCGCGAAAGTCTCTCGGTTGCGCGAACCGACGCGCGGCGGCGCCGCTTTCGGCGCGCCGACGTCTTCCAGAAGGCGCCGCGTCGAAAAAGATGCCTCGGCACCCGCCTCGACGTACGGCGGCGGCGGGCGCGGCGGCGGCGGCGGCGGCGACGGCGCCATCGGCGGGCGCGGCGGGCGCCCGGGCCGCGGCGGCGGCGACGGCGGCGGCGGCGGCGGCGGCGACGGCGGCGACGGCGGCGGCGGCGGCGACGGCGGGGGGAGCGAGGGAGGCGGACTCGGCGGCGGCGGCGGCGGTGGCGGCGGCGAAGCGTCCAGCGAGGAGGGCGGGATGCCCACCGCCACGGCGTATTGCCACGCCAGAATCGCCGCGCACGCCGCCGTCGCGAACCGCCACGCGCGTCGACGGCTCCGCGGCGTCGAGACGGTTTTTCGCGTCCGCCGCCTCCCCCGCGCGCCTCCCCTTCGCGTCTTCGCGCGCGACTCCCCCCCTTCCCACGCCCCCTCCGTGAGCGTCGCCGCCAGCCCGAGGTACAGAAGCGAGATGACATTCCCGCAGACCGCCGCGGCGACCGCCAGCAGGACGTACATCAGCCCGGGCATCGCGAGCGAGAACGCGCCTTCAAGATACAGAGGCGCGACGGAAATCAGGACGCGGAGCTGCGTCGCCGAGCTCCGACGCGAAACGTCAGCGTCCTCCTTCTCGAGTTCCGAAATCGCCTTCCTCGCCGCGTCCGCGGGCGTCTCCGGCGGCCAGCGCACGTGGCACGGCTCGGGCGCGCACCCCGAGCGCAGCGCCGGCGGCAGCCGGTCGAGCCGCCGGCGGCACGCGCGCGCGAATTCGAGACTCGCCGCCGCGCCCGCGACGAGCGCGGCGTTGCGCGACCGACTGGAGGCGTCGAGGCCGAGAACCCCGATCCACCGGCACAGCTCGACGCTGTCGCTCGCGCGCGTCCGGATCCACTCGATCGTGAACGCGTACTCGGCGAGCGCGGCGGCGGCGAGCGCGGCGCCCACCGCCTCCGCCGGGAGCGCGCTCGCGAACTTCTCAGCCTCCGAAACGCCGGGCGCCTTGGCGGCGACGGCGAGCCGCGCCGCCGCCGCCATCACGAGCGCGCCCGCGAAGTTGGCGTTGAGGCACGCAAACGCCGCCCCGAAGCCGATGAGCGGCTTCGCGGCGTGCGCGATGGCGAAGCGGCCGATTTCGTCCGACCCGCTCGCGCGTCCGTTCCGAGACCGTCCGTCGAAGAAGGCTCTTCCGGAAAACCGAAACGCGCCCACCCTGTGCGCGTGCGCGGCGACCAGGAACGCGGACGGACCGAGGACGTGCCAGTACAAAACGCCTCCCGACGCGCTCGAAGCCAAGCCGACCGCGTTTTCTAAAAACGCCTCGGCGGCTTCGGAAAGCCCGAGCGCCGCGAACACCGGGAACGACGCGCACGCGTACCGCAAAAGAAGGTTCGCCGTCGCGAAGTAAAACACGAAGCGCCACCGCGTCTTTTTTTTTCCGCCGGAAGAGGAAGAGGAACAAGGCGCGTCGTCGTCGTCGGCGTCGGGCGCCAGCGTCGCGCCCGCCGCGAGCGCGAGCGTGAGCAGGTGCAGCAGACTGGGCGCGCCGGTGGCCGTCGAGACGATGGCGACCGAGAGCACGACGTACGCGCCTCGGCCGTCGAGAACCGCCGCCGCGCTCAGCCTAAACTCCTCGCCCAGCGCCGACGCCAACGCCCAAGCCGATTCCCAGCCCGAACGACGACGCGAAGACGTCGGAGAAAAAGAATCGTCTGACGCCGCGTCGGACGCGTCGCCTTCCGACTTTTTCGCGAGCGCGAAACGGACCCTCCCCAAGACCTCCTCCAAGGCTCTGGCCCTTCCCGCGAAGCACGTCACCGCCGCCGCGGCCGCGAGCGCGGCGACGCCGCGATGCTCCGGCGAACCCGGATGCCACGCGCCGAGACCCACTAATAACCGTTCCATGTCTTTCGACCCCAACGTTGAAATCGCCGCGACGCTTATTTCGAGAGCGAAGACGTACGAAACGAAAAAGCTCGCGGCGACGACGCGTTTCGCAAAGAAAAACCGCCTCGTCGCGAAGACCGCCCCTCTAGAGTCGCCCAGGCTCGCCGCGAACGCCAGTACTAACAAGAAGTGCATCGCGTCCGCCGCGGAGAAGCCCACCAGCCACAGCGCGAGCGGCGCGGCGACGGAGAAGAACGGGGTGAGCGTCCCGCGAAAAAAAAGCGCGTTCGAGTCAGAAACGTTTTCTGAGCGCGTCGATCGATCGGGATCCGTCGCGACGGACGCGTCGGAGCCTCCGACGTCCTCGAGTCGGCCACGTCGATCGCGCTCGTCGTCCGATTCGGCGTGCGCGAGCGTCTCGGGGAAAACCTCCGGATCTCGTTCTCGGCGCGTCCCGCGAGCTTTTCGCGCGGCGACGTCGAGGCGGTAAAACCCGACGCCCGCGCCGTTCCGCGTTCGCCCGAACGTTCTTTCCAGCTCGGATTCGGCGGGGGTCGTCCTCGCGACCCGGGTCAGGCCCGCCGCCAGGACGAGCGCCGAGAACAGCACGAAGACGTTCCAAGAGTCCGAGCCCCCCGCGGTTCCGAGGAAGGCGCGCGCGAAACGCGGCATCGTGTCCGCCGGCGCCGCCGCCGTCGCGTACGCCGCCAGGCACCAGCCCGCGAGGTACAGCGTCGCCAGCGGACCCTTCTTCGACGCGAACGACGCGTCGGTCCGTAAAATGTTTTCGTTTTCGTTTTTGGAGGCGGAGGACACCAGCACCGCGAGCGCGCCGAACAGAAGGGGCACCGCCGGGACGCCGAAGAAAAACGCGCACGCCGCGAGCGTCGCGAACGCGGCTGTTTCTTCGGCGTGCGCCGCGGCGAGCCTCGCCAACACCGTCGGCGGCGCGAGTCGCGCCGCCACCGCCTCTAAACGGGTCTCGTTTTCGTTTTCGTCTTCGTCGTCTTCTCTTTCGCGTTCCGAACGCGTTCCGAGCTCCGACGCCGCGGACGAATCAGGGCCGGACTCCACCCACTCGCCGTCCTCGGGGTCGAGCAACGGCTCGTCCAGGGAACGCGCTTTCCGCGGGAACCCGACGAACCCGGCGCGGCGCGCTTTTTCCCCCGCGGAAAAAAAACGCGGGAACCGCGCGATTCCTCCCAAGCCTCGGAGCGACGCGCCGGAGCGTCCCGCGCCTTCGTCCGTCCGACCCCCCTCCTCCCCCTCCCCCTCCCCCCGGGGAGGCTCCTCCTCCCCGTTTTCGTTTTCGTCTCCCCCCATGCCCCTCAGCGCCCCCGAATTGCAGAGCGACACGAAGAGCACCGCGAGCGCCGCAGCCTGCGCGGCGCCTCCCGCGAAGGCGCCCGGAGTAGCGTCCGCGCCCGGGTCCAAAACGCGGAGGCCCAGCCACTCCGCTTTGTTTTTGTCGGCGGCGCCGTTGATCTCCGGGAGCTGGAACGCGTAGACGAGCGCGAAGTGCGCCGAGGCGTACGCGACACATAAACGCGCCGCAGGGCGGTACCGTGTCGGTAACGCGAACAAGCTTTCCGTGCGTCTCCGCGCGCGCTCTTTACCGAACGCGAAAACGACGGCGACGACGACGCAGATAAAAAAGTACGGAGCGGCGGCGACGCTCGGATTGGCGACGCCGGCGACGACGCACGCGAACGCCGCGAGAGGCATCGCCAAGCGTCTCTCGAAAAACAAGCGTATATCGTCGCCGCGACTGTGAGGGCTCGGGTCGTTTCGTTCATTTATTCCTTCGCGGGGTGCTCCAGAAGAAGCGTCGGAAGTCGGAAGAAGCGTCTCGTCGTCTCCGCCGTCGCCGGCGTCGCGAAAAATTTCTCGGTCGAGTCGGCTCGCGCGCGCGTTGAGCGCGCCGACGAACATCGCAACGAGAAACGGTGCCGTTTCCGCGAACATCTCGTGCGCGCCGTGAAGCGGCTGGAACCCCAGCCACCGTAACGCCGTTCGGTGTTTCGAAGTGCGCGGCCACTCGGGCCCGAACGCGGCGAATGCGATTTGCGCGAGGCACTCGCCCGCGATGGCCGTCATGGCGAGAAAAGTGCTCCATCGCCAGAGCGCCACCCTCGCCGGGTCGTCCGAAGGTCGACCGGGGGCGTTAGGGCGGTCCGAAAACCTCGTCTTGGCGCCGGCGAGCACGCGCTCCGCGCCGAAGAGCACCAGGAACGCGAGCGATATCGCGCTCGGCCGCTGCGACGCCGCCTGGAACGTCGCCGCGACGAACAACGACGCCGAGGACAGCGTTTCGAAAGCGTAGGCACCAGGCGGGTTCGCGCGCGCGTTCCCGCGTCTCGCGCGACGCGGCTCAGCCGGCTCGACGCCATCGCCGGCGCCCGTATCCTGCTCCATGGCCACCGTAGACACCGCGCCGGGGTCAGACGCACCCCCGGTGACCTCCGCGCCCGCGCACCGCGTTGTGATGGCGCGTCGTGAAGGCGGGAAATCTTCGCCGCGCGAACGCGCGTTTCTCGGAACTGGAGATGCGCGTGGTGAAAATGTTTTCGTGTTTTCGTGTTCGAAAGGCGAAGACTCGGCGTCGCCTCGTCCTTGATTACATCGTCCCCCCGTTACCCGAACGCGAAACACGCGTTCCGCGTCGTTTCCGCGCGAACCCCCTGTCCATCCGCGCGCTCACGCGGCGATCGCGCCGTTCGCGGCGGGCGCGACGTTCTCCGCCCCCTCTCGTTCGGCATCCGCCGCCTTTTTTCGCCCGACGGAAAACGCCCCCGGGTTGATGGCCACCGTCTTGGTGGTGTTGTTGGTCTTGTAGATGCCCACCAGCCGGTCCGCGAGCTCGAACATGTTGTTCCGCAGCGAGATGATCACGAACTGCGCGTTCTTCGTGCGCTCCTTGATGTAGTGGCCCACGATGGAGACGTTCTTGAAATCCAGCGCGGCGTCGATCTCGTCCATCACGTACAAAGGCGTCGGCTTGTAGTGGTGCAGCGCAAACACGAGCGCCAGGGAACTGAGCGTCTTCTCGCCGCCGCTGAGGTTGGCGATGTTCTTCCAGGACTTCTTCGGAGGTCTGACGGAGAACACGATCCCCTCGGAGAAGGGGTCGAGCGAGTCCACCAGCTCGAGCTCGGCGTCGCCGCCCAGCGTGATCATCTGGTACATCTCCTTCAGGCGCAAAGAGATGACGTTGAAGCCGGACATGAACTCGTCCAGGCGCGTCTTGCGCAGCGCGTCGTACGACGCGCGCGTCGCGTCGCGCGACTCCGTCACGGTCTTCAACTCCTCAGCGCGCTCCGAATACTCAGCCTCTTTCGTGGCGAATAACTCGATCGAACCCATGTCGGGCTTCATCGCGGCGAGCTCGGTTTCCAAACCCGAAACCAGCTCCGCCTGCGTCTCGGCGTTCACCGCGTTAAGCGCGTCTGGCGAGAGGGGCGCGGGAACGTCGCGCGTCGCGTCGACGGCGCTTTTAGCATCCGACGCGCCCAGAAGCAACGCGGTCATCTCCTCCAGCTGTTTCTTCTGCTCCCTCGTGGTCTTCTCCAGCTCTGCTTGCCAGTGCGTGGCTTTGGCGGTCTCCTCAGTCAAGAGCGCGTTCAAATCGTCCAGTTTCGCCTCGATCTCCACCTCGACGTGTTTCGTGGCGGCGACGACGGCGCTCGCCTCGTCGCGCGCCGCCGCGACGTTCGCGAGCGCGCCGGCTTTTTCGTCAACCAAAAGCTGCGTCGCCTTCTGCGTCTCCATGACGGTCATGGCCTCGTCCTCGAGCGTCGCGAACGCCTCCTTCGTGGCCTTCACGTCCTCAGAGAGTTGTGCGCGCTCCGCGGTGGCCTCCTCGATAGACTTGGTCACGCGCGCAGTCGCCTTGGCGTGTGAAGCCGCCGTCGCGCGCTTCTCGAGCATAGCCTCCGACGCCGCGGCGATGCCCTCCGCCAGCGACTTCACCGTCGCCCTCTGCGCGCGCAGCGCGTCGCCGCCGACGTCGTCCATGGCCTTCTGCAGCGTCTCCACCTCCGCGCGCAGGCCCGCCGCATCGCGCTGCACCGCCTCGAGCGCCGCGGTGGCCTCCGCCACCTCCTTCTCCAAAGCCTTGAGCGCGGCGGCGTCCTCCTTGGAGGTGGCCGCCGCCGCCTCGAGGTCAGCGAGTCGCGACGAGAGATCCGCCGCGCGCTCCTCGGCGGCGGCGACGTCGGCGCGAAGCTTCGGGAGCTGCCGCTCCAACTTGGCAACCGCGGTCTCGGCCTCCTTCGCCTCCTTCATGGCGGCGGTCGCCGCGGCCCTGGCCTCGGCGGCGGTGGCGGAGCTCTTCGCCAACTCCGCCTCCGCCTCGGCGATCGCCGCGGCGGCGGATTCGGCGTCATCCTCCGCCGCGGGCGCGGCGTCGCCCACGCGCATGCGCCCGCCCTTGGGCTTGGCGCCGCCGCCGGACATGGTGCCCGCGGTCTCGATGAGCTGCCCCGCGAGGGTCACGACTCTGCGTCTCTTGGCGCCGTCGTACGCGATCGCGCTCGCGGCGTCCAGGTCGTCCGCGACGGCGGTGTCGCGGACGCCGTAGTAAAACGCGACGGCGACTCGGTCGTCCGCCGGTTTTATGAGATCCATCAGCCTCGTGATCTTCTCCTTCGCCGCCGCCGCCTTCGCCTCGCGCATGCGGTTCTCCAGCGCCTTCTGCTTCTCCAGGATCAGGAACGTCGCGACACCGAGGTTGTTTGAACGCAGGTGCGCCACGCACGCCTGCGCGTCCGCGGTGGTCTCCACCACCACGTAGTCGAGCGCGCCGCACGCCGTCGACACCGCCACGTCGTACTTTGCGTCGATGGCGCCCAAGTCGCCCAGCCGCCCGAGCACGCCTCGCAGCTCACCGCGCGCCTTCGCCTTCATGAGCGACGAGACGATCACGCCCTTGCTCCTCTCGGCGTCCGCAGACGTGCGCTTCTGCTCGAGCTTGCCTCGCACCTCGCGCGCCGCGGCGGACGCGGCAGCCTCCTGCGCGCGAGCCGCAGCCTCCGCCTCGCGGCGCTCGAGCGCGCGCGCGCGCTCGGCGACGAGCGTCGCCTCGGCGTCGGCGATGTCCTCCGTCTTCGCCTCGGCGGCGGCGGTCGCCTTCTCCGCTCCCTGCTTCGCCTCCTCCAGCTTGCGCTTGGCCTCCTGCTTCTGCGAGACCAGCACGTCGCGCTCGGCGACGGCGACGTCCACGCGCGCCTTGGCATCCGCGATCTTGCCCTCCCAGGGCGAAAGCGCGCGCTGCGCCGCCTCGAGCGCCGCGCCGGCGGAGGCCATCTCGCCCTTGAGCGACTCGAGCATCGCCTCGAGCTTCTCCTCTTCGGCGCCGACGCGCGATTCCAGGCTCGTTTTCTCAGCCTCGAGCGCAGGCAGGGCCTCCTCGATCGCAGCCGTCTCCGCCGCCATGTCCTCGCGCTTCTTGGTGTCCTTGGCGAGCTTCTCGTCGAGCTTCTTGGCGCGCTGCTTCATGTTCTTCAAGTTCTCGCGGTGCTGAATGTCCTTCTTCTCAAACTCAGCAAACGCCGCCGTCGCCTTGGCCAAGTCGGCGCGCAGCGCGGAGAGCGCCGCGGCGTGTTCCGCGTACTGCGCCTCGAGCGTCTCGATCGCTTCGGAGTGCTCGTCGTATTTGCTCTTCTCCTGCTCCAGCTTCAAACGCAGGGACTCGCTCTCGGCGGAGACGCGAGCCATCTCCGCGCGCGCGTCGGCGGCGCGCTTCTGAAACAAAACCGATTTGGCCGCGGCGACTTCGCGTTCCTTCGCCATAAACGTCTCCGCCTCCGCCTTGGCGCCTCCGAGCGCGTCGCGCTCCTTCTCCACCAGCTTCAGGCGGTTGACCTGCCCCCCCCTCTGCTCGTTGAGCTCCTCCAGAGCCTTCGCCTTCTCCTCGATGGGCTCGACGTACTGGTTCGTGCCGATGATGTCCTCGAGGTACTCGAGCAGACCCTCGTCCCCGGGGTTCTGCGCCTTGGGCTTCATCATCGAGATCTGCTCAACCTCGCCCTGCAGGATGAGGAACCGGTTGTTGTTCAGGTCCACGCCGTGCGTCTTCAACAGCGTCGTCACCTCCGTGAAGTTGCTCGTCTTCGTATCGATGAAGTACTTGCTGGTGTTGTTCTTGTACGCCTCGCGCGCGATGACAAAGTCGGAACCGGGGACGGGCGCGAACGCCTCCTCATCCGTCGTCGAGTCGACAATCTCGTGGAAGTGCACCTCCACGCGCGCGTACTGCAGGTTCCGGAAATCCGTCGAGTTGTGGATCAGCTCGGACACCTTGTTCAGGCGGAGCTGCTTCGCGCGCTTGCCGAACACGAACAGCATCGCGTCGATCACGTTGGACTTGCCGGAGCCGTTCGGGCCCACCACGGAGGAGAAGGACTGCGGGCGCGGAGACGCGGAGGCGCGCGAGGAGAGACGACGGGACGCGAGACGAAGATGTGCGAGGAGACGACGGCGTGGGGGGGCGGGTCGTGGTCAGCCGTGGGACCGTCGGCGCGTGCTCGCGGAACGCGTCCACTCGTCTAGGGAGACGCTCGAAGCCGAGCCCGGATGCGGCGCGCGCCGGGGACCGGCGGTGCGGCGCCGCGCCTCGCGCGCGGAGCGCAGCCGAGGGGGGGAACGAGACCGGGAGGAGACGCGCGCTCGAGCGCGCCGGGCGCGGGCTTGGCGTCCCCGCGCGTCCCCGCATCACCGCGCACGCGCCCACGAGCACGACTCTCGAGCGCGTGCCGACGCGTCGGGGCCTTGCCTCGCGGCGATCCACGTCGGTTCCACCCCGCGTCGCCCTCGTCGCCGGTGCTCCGGGCCGAAACCAAATCCTACCTTGTGGAACGGGCCGACGTGTTGCGCGCCGGCGTAGGACTTGAAGTTCTCCAGGACCATCTGCTTGATCACCAGGCGCTTCTTGGGCCCGGCATCGCTCGGTGCGGACGCCATGGCGGCGCTGCGCGTGGGTCGGGTGCGGCGACGGGGTCGACGCGCTCGGCGATATGCCCGAGCGCGCCTCGAGCGCGGACGCCGAGAAGCGCGCATCTTCTGGGGGTACCAAAAAAATCGAGCGTTCCCAGAAAAACGGTCATCAATTCCGGCATTGCGGTTTCGACGACAGTTTCTGTCCTTTTTCGCGAATGTTCATAGCTACAGTATGCCCATCAGGTTCGTCAAATGGCTAGGCTAGCTCGTCTACTGTCCGTTCTCCTCGGAGAGGCGGCAATGCTCCGGCAGCGCCTCCCGCGCCCACTCGCGGAGCAGCGCGTAGAGCGCCGCCGCGTGCTCGCTCGTGGGATGGTACCCGTCCTCGAAGTACGCCGCCGCCGCGACGGACTGAGAAACCCCAGGGTCGCCCGGGAACATCGACGCCGATCCGCGCGCCGCGTCGAAGAGCGGCGCGCCTTGTTCGTCCGCGACGCGTCGCACGGCGTCGTTCAGGACAGACACCAGGTCTGTGAGCCCCGCGATGACGCCCACTTCGGGAAACGACACGGGAACAGGCTGCGTGCGCAAAATAACGCACGCCTGGCTGCTCTCCCGATTACGTAAAACGAGCGTCTCTCGTGTCTGCGCTAAAAGCGCGCGCGTTTGGTCTTCGAAGGCGGTTAATTTACCGTCATCGTTCGAAGATCGAAACGCGTCGGGATCGAACCCGGGCTCGACGCCCCACCGGAACAGTTCCCAGATGATGTTCGGACCAAGAAGCGTGGTGACCGGCCGAGTGTCTTTGGTCCACGCCAAAAACGCGGGAAACGCGTTTGCCACGCGCACGGAAGTGGCGCTCGGTAAACCGTACGCTAAGTACGGATTCGGTTGCGCGCCGGTTTTCCAATCCTCCGGTTCAAAGTAGGGCCCGTCAGGGCTCGAACCCATGAGCATCAGGAAGCCGGCGTCGCCCGCGCCGTTCGCGTACGTGCGCGGGCGACACGCGAGCGCCGTGCGGAACGCAAACTCCGAGGCGCAGCACTCGCCGGCGCCGTCGTCGGCGTCGCAGCACGTACCCGACGCCGGAGACTCCGGAGACTCCTCCGTCTCGGACAGAAACGGCGCCGCGTTTCGCGGGTACTGCCTCGGCACCGGCGTGGAGCACTGGAACGCGCAGCGCTCTCGCTCGGACACGAGGGCGTTACACGCGGAGATGTGCATGAGCTTGTCGATGGAGTCGCCGAAGATGAACAGGTGCGCGCGCGCGTTCGGGTCGCCCGCGGCGAGCGCGCCCTCCGCGAACGGGCCGAGGGACAGATCCAACGCCGGACAGCTCTCGACCGCGTCGTCGCACCTGCCGTACGCCGCCCCGAGCACCGCGCGGGCGTCCTCCTCCGCGAGGACGCTCCGCGCGCTCATCGTGGAGGGGAGGGAAGACGACGACGCGCGCGCGAGCCCGGCCGCGGGACGCGCCGAGGCGCGAGCCGCGAAAGCCGCGCACGCGCACGCGCTCGCCAGGAACGCCCACGAGACCGCGCGGCGGGCGTGCCGCGATGTCGCCGGACGCGCGGTCGTCCCGGGGTCGGACGCGGAGGTGGACGCGATATCCACCACCGCGGCTTTCCCCGCGATCGAGCCGTACGCCGCCTCGCGCGTCATCGCGGCGAGACGCGCGCCGCTGCCCGCGCGCTTCTGACGCGAACGCGCGAGTCGGACCGCGAAGACGCATCGGGGCTCGGAAAAATATGGGAACATCCGATTTTCGCGCTGAGCACGCAGTCAGAAAAAAACGATCTTGCTGAGAACGTAACATCTCATTGGACAAAGAACTCGTCGTTTTGGGTTTAAAACTTTCTCGAAGCCACGACGACGCTACGCGTGTTGAAGTTTTCTCGTACGACGCGACTCGAGGCAGTCTCCCGCGCGCGGCGTACCCACGCGGCGTCGCTCGGAAACCACACACGCAGAGGAGTGACGCGGTGCGTGCGCGTCTCGTACCCTCCTCGGACGTTTCTGCCGCGCGATCGCTCGGTCGCCGCGCGCCATCCTCCGCGCCGAGATCGACATTCGCCTTTCTGACCCACACGAAATCCACGCGCCCGCTCTCTCGCGCGTTCCTTCCTCGCGCGCAGACCTCTCCCGCAGCATGAACGTCCCCCACCAGGATGAGAGCGTCTCGCTCCTGGCGGCCAAGCGCGTCGCCGCGCCCGCCTCGACCTGGGTGCGCAAGGCCATCGCCGGCACCGTGCTCGTCGCGGGCTGCGCGGTGGCCGCCGTGGCGTACGCGCAGGCTGGAGCGTCGGCCAACACCCACGCCGTGCTAGGCGCGGGCGCCCCGCATCGCCTCTCCCCCCGCCAGCGCGCGATGCGCCACTACGTCGCTTCGAAGCGCCGGTACCGCGTCGAGGGCGAGCGCTCGACGCTCGGGCAGACCACCGCGTTGGCGCAGCAGGCGGCCGAGTTCGACTCCCTCACCCCCGACCAGCAGTTTGCGGAGGTTGGCGACGGCGGCGTGGATGGGTCTGATTTCCACCACATGAACGTGTACCACGTGTACCCTGGGATCGAGGGGTGCGAGACGACGTGCGAGGGCGAGAGCGTGACGAAGGAGCAGTGCGACAGCATGTTCTTCTGCGAGTACGACGTGGGCAAGTGCTGGTCCGGCGTCGGGAGATACCCCTGCCCCGCCACCGAGCAGGATCTGTACGACATCTGGGACGACCACTACGACGATTACGAAACCGGGTTGCACCACGACCTGGCCGCCTTCCCGGACTACGTCTACCCCGGCACCTACGGGTGCGAGGCGACGTGCGAGCACGTCGAAATGAGCCAGGCGCAGTGCGCTTCCATGTTCTACTGCGAGTGGGACAAGGACAGGTGCTGGTCGCGCGTCGGGCCCAACGACTGCCCCGCCACAACGAAGGCGATGCACGACTTGTGGTACGAGTACGAGTACAAGAACGAAAAGGTTGACGGCATCCCCGCGACGCCGACGCCGAGCCCCGTGCCCGTGTACACGGCGGTGCCCACGCCCCTGCCGCAGATCCACGTGCACGCCACGCCCATGCCCACGCCCGTCGTCGAGGCGACGGAGTGGACCAACGCGGACGGCAGCACGGTGTCGAAGAACGCCGACGGGTCCACGACCACCACCGGCGCCGACGGCACCGTCGTCTCCACGGACGCCGCGGGCGTGACCACGATCACCGCCACGGACGGGACCACCACGGTGACTGGCACGGACGGGACGTTGACCACGTCCACCACGGCCAACGCCGCGCCCACGGCGACCGCCACCCCCGCTTGGACGCCCACGTACAAGCCCGGCGACGGCTCGGACGCGTCGACGATTCACGAGGTGACTCTGGACGGAGGCGTGACGACGACGTCTTTGACGCCGACGGCGACGCACACGCCCACGCCTCTGAATGTCGTCACCGAGGCGAACGGCGTGGTCGTCGCCACAAACGACGGCGCGGACGTCGAGGCTGCGCAGGCTGAAGCCGAGAAAGCCGCGGCGGCTCTGCCCGCCGGCGTGCAAGCCCAGAACCTGGATCTGGACGGCGACGACTCGACGGCGCCCGTCGTGACTGAAACAAACGTCGGGGTCGTCGTCGTGGACGGCTCGATGGTGTCCACGAACGACGGCGTGGAGAACTCGGACACGGAGGATCACCACCATTTGAAGTTCCCGCACTCCTACCCGGGCATCACGGGATGCGAGGCGACGTGCGAGGGCCACGGGTTCACGCAGAACGAGTGCGACGCGCTCTTCTTTTGCGAGTGGGACGACGGCGCGTGCTTCAGCGCGGTTGGCTCGAACCCGTGTCCGAACACGCCCGAGGAGATGGAGCTGCGGTGGCTCGACTACGACAGCGACTCTAGCACGTCGACGCCCTCGGACGTTGTGGAGCGGCTGGAGATCGAGGAGAAGCAGTTCCACAACCCCACCTACCACCACCCCACCATCCCCGGCGCCTGGGTGGGGTACCCGGGAACGGACGGGTGCGAAAACGTGTGCGAGAGCGAGGCGATTGACGAGGCGACGTGCGGCAACATGTTCTTCTGCGTCTGGGACCAGGACAAGTGCTGGTCCGGCGTCGGGCCGAACAACTGCCCGGACACGCAGGAGGAGCTCGACGAGATGATGAACAGGAAGAAGTAAAAAACGAAACGTGTGAGTACATATTCTTGGAGAGTGTTTGTCAATTGGAAGTCGCTCCGGATATCTATAAGCGTTTTCGCACCAAAAAAAACAAACGCGTCATCAACCGCTACGCTTTCCGTTTCTTGGCGGAGCCCGCGCGGCGCCCGACGCCGTCCTCGCCCGGCCCCGGCTCGAGGGTCATGCCCCCTTCCGACCCCGAGACGTTCGCGCCTTTCTCTCGATCCAGCCCGGGCGCGGCGATGGACCCGCGCTCCTTGCGCAGCTTGCGCCGGAGCTCGTCGTACCGCCGCTGGTCCGCCGACGACACCGACGGCTGCACGCGCGCGAACGCCGCGTCGAAGTGCGCCGACGTCACGAGCGGCGGTTTGGGTGCGTTTTCGGCTTTTCCGGCGGCGGCGTTCTTTTTCTCCGCCGCGTCCGCAAGAGCGAACGCCGCCATGTTCCCCTTGAGCGCGGCGACGCACGCCTCGCGCACGAGCGACGCGAGGTCGGCGCCGGAGAAACCCGAACATCTCGAACTAAACGCGATGGCGTCGACGTCCACCTCCGGCGCGAGCGGCGTTTTGCGCGTGAGCGTCTTGAGAATCGCGGCGCGGCCGTCGGGGGGGGGAAGAGGCACGTACAGGAGCTTATCCAGTCGACCCGGACGTAACATCGCCGGGTCGATCATGTCCGGTCGATTGGTCGCCGCCACCACGAACGTCGCGCTGCGCGACTCTAAACCGTCCATCTCCGTCAAAAGCTGGTTCACGACCCTCTCGCTGGCTTGGTTGCCCTCGCCGCCGCGGCGCGGCGCCAGCGAGTCGAGCTCGTCGAAAAACAAAACGCACGGCGACGCGGCTCGCGCGCGCGCGAAGAGCGTGCGCACCGCGCGCTCGCTCTCGCCGACGTACTTGTTCAGTAACTCCGGGCCTTTGATGGAGATGAAGTTCGCCTGGGCTTCGTTGGCGGTGGCTTTAGCTACGAGCGTCTTGCCGCATCCGGGCGGACCGTAAAGCAAAACGCCCGTGCTCGCGGCGAGGCCCATGGCGTGAAACCTTTTCGGGTGCGCGATGGGCTCCACCACCGAAAACGCCAGCTCCTCGCGCACCTCCGTTAAACTGCCCACGTCCTCCCAGGTCACCTCCGGCGTCGTGGTGAACCCCTCTCTTTGTGCGCTGGGCTGAACGCGCGTTAAAGCCTCGGCGAAGTCCGCGGCGGTGATTGCCAAGCCAACGAGCTCGTCCGCGCCCAAAGGCGCGCGGTCGGCGAGGCGACCGCCGATCAACGAGCCCGTCGCGGAGGCCTCCGCGTCGCCGTTTACTTTCGCGACATCCCCGGGGACGATCCCAGCGGCGTCGCCGTTTCGTCGCGAAACGTCCCCGCCCGCGAGCGCGTCGAAGATGCGCGACACCGCGAGCGCGGCGGCTTCCTTGGCGAGCGCGCTCAGGTCGGCGCCGACGTATCCCGGGGTTTTCTTGGCAATCTCGGCGAGGTCCAGGTTCCCGCTCATGCGCAGCCTCCGGGCCTGCACGGCGAGTATGCGCCCGCGCGCCGCCTCGTCCGGGATCCCGAGCATGATCTCGCGGTCGAACCGACCGGCGCGCCGCAAAGCCGCGTCGATGGCGTCCGGGCGGTTGGTCGCGCCGATCACCGTGACGTGCTTTCGCCGCGGGACGCCGCCGCCGGCGTACTCGTCCTCTTCCTCCTCCTCCTCCTCCGGGGCGCGCGTCGTCCCCCCCCCGTCGTTCAGCGTGTCCATGCTGGCGAGCAGCTGCGCGACGATTCGGCTCTCCATCTGCCTCTGCGCGCCGTCCCGCTTGGGCACGATCGCGTCCACCTCGTCGATGAACACGATGCTCGGCGCGGCGGCGGCGGCGGCGGCGAAGAGTTGCCTGATTTTCTGCTCGGACTCGCCCGATACGCCGGCGACGATTTCCGGCGCGGCGATGCAGAAAAACGGAACCCCCGCTTCGCGCGCGATGGCGTGCGCGAGGGTGGTCTTCCCGCACCCGGGCGGGCCGTGCAGCAGCACGCCCCGCGGAGGGTCCACGCCGAGCCACGTGTACAACTCGGGGTGCGTCAGAGGACACAAAATCAGCTCGCGGATCGCGCGGAGAGATTCCTCTATGCCGCCGAGGTCGCCGAGACGAACGTCGCGCGGCGCCGACGGCGCGAACCCGCCGCCGCCCTCGTCGTCGTTCTCGAGACGCCCGAACGGGTCCCCCGGCCCGTTCCCCGAGCCGCCTTTCTTGTACTTCGGTCCACCGGGCAGGTAGTCCTCAATGAAGTCAGCCTCGCCGAACGCAGGCTTGCCCTTGCGCCGCTTCGCCTCGCGCCGCGCCTGCTTACCGGCGCGGCCGCCCGAGCGGCTGTTCTCCATCTGCTTGATGCGCGCGGCGCGCGCCACCGCCATCGCGGCGACGTGGCCAGCCTCGGCGGCGGACATCGGCACTTCCGGCGAGGATCGCGTTTTGTCTGTCGCGTGTTTTCCTCTTTCGTTCTCTTTCGCGACAGCCTTCGCGGCGGCGGCGGCGACGACGTGCGGCGGCGCAAACGCGCTCGATCCGTGATTCTTTTCATCCTTCGCGTCGGTCGGCCCGTTCCCGTACAACCGCGCCAGCTCGTCGTTCATGACGCGCCCTTTTTCCTCATCCTCCGCGTCTTCTCCGTCGACGTCGACCGGGTCGACGCCGTCCTCGACTCGAGGGTCGATCTCGTCCGAGTCGGAGCCGGACCCGGAGTCGGAGTCGGAGTCGGAGTCGGAGTCGTCGTCATCCTCGCCGTCGTCACCCTCCTCGCCATCCTCGGCGACCCGCAATCCTTTCCGCTCGAGGTGCGCCGCCTCCATGGCGTCGATGCTCAGCGCGGGCTTCGAGGCGGGGCCGCGTCTGCGCACCTCCTCCACCGCGCGCTCCACGCCCTTGCGGAAAATCAGCAGAGGCTTGCGCAGGTACTCGCGGTAGCACCCGCGCAGGTGCTCGACGACGTCGTCCACATCCGCCAGGTCGTTGCTCCGCGCGTACTCCGCGATGCGGGGCACCAACAGGCTGTCGCACCCGGAGTAGCCCCCGGTCGAGCCGCCCCCGCGCGGGCCGGAGGGGCTCTTACTCCGGCTCGCCTTGCCTTTGAACTTGGGCATCTTGGCGCCCAGCCCGGGACACGGGCGCGGTGCCGAGCGCAATGTCATGTCGTCGCCGCCGCCTTCGGGATTTCGTTCAGCGGAACGACCCGCCGACAGTTTTCGCTGCGGCCCGAGATTCCAGGTTCAATCCCTGTGGCTCCGCGCGTGCTTCGTTTTTGCACGAGTGTCGAGCGAAAAGACTCAAGAACCGAGGTCTAAAAAAAAATTCCC
>ENA-OUOG01002959-OUOG01002959.1-marine-metagenome-genome-assembly--contig:-NODE-2959-length-16683-cov-5.877032_pt1 | contig 16683 bp, 15 predicted proteins | sample MGYA00248635_ERZ508505 | MGnify/ENA primary metagenome ERZ508505 (study PRJEB26176, sample SAMN06267871) | marine metagenome | isolation source: Saanich Inlet, British Columbia, Canada | place: Pacific...
CATATTATACACAAACATCAGGATCGCGGCATCAGCATCTTTGCCTGCTGGCGTGGCTAATCCGCTGCTCACGACCCCAATGCGTCATATCAGTCGCCCACGCTCTTATTCAAAGAGATTACATATCGAGACGTCTCGTTGCTTGAAACTTTTTCGTTGAATTGCGACAACTGAGGCAATCAAATTTAACAACTTCATGTAGCGGATTGCTAAAACTAAAACTGAACCGTTAGTTTTCTAATATTTTAATAATCTAAAAAAATCTGAGAAATTGGCGCCAATTTTGCTAAGGAAAAGGTCTACCATTTTTGGATGCGTGCCTTGGTGAAGAACGTAGATCTACATATCGGGGATGTTTCACTATGTTGATTCGGCTGTTAGTTGTTGCTTTAGCTCAATTGTGCTTGGCTCTCCCGGCTTTTGCACAGGCGTCATTCTTAGTCTTTGAAGATCCCACCGGTACCAAAAGTGCTGCCGAGGTGATGGCCAATCCACAATGGTTTGAGGAAAGTCGCGATCCATCACGGGGGTTCTCGAAATCTACTTTCTGGTTGAAAGTTGCTGTTCAAAATAGAACCCCAAAACAGATCGAGCGAGATGTTCTTTTCAAGTCTACACAGCTGCCGAGCGTAATCGAGTATTCCACTGAAAGCGGCGCTATACAGGTTCGTAAGAGTGGTTATCTTATCCCTCAGAGCGAACGCGAAGTCTCAACGATCGCCGTGGTTTTCCCGCATCACGTTGCGCCGGAATCGACGATTGAGGTTTTTTATCAAATACGATCCCCACTACCGATCAACCTTGACTATGAGATCCTCAGTCGAGCGGATGCGGCCTTTGCTACTTCCCTGATAGACCTTTTACATATTTCACCGTTCGTTGCATTACTCGTGCTCTGGCTCTTCAATTTTTTTGTTTTCTTGACTTCGCGGGACAAGCTGTACGGGGTTTACTCGATTTTTCTCTTGTGCCATCTGGCATTTGTAGGAGGACAAACTCGCGTTTGGGAGTGGGCTGGGCTGGTTGTGAATTCACCCGAAGTAACTGCTTACGCTGCAACGATGACACACTTAGCGTTGCTTTGGTTCTGGAACCTAGTATTCAAAGCTGAACGGAGTAGGCTGGTCCGCATCATCTCTTGGGGATTGGCCGGTATATTACTGATTCATGCAGCCTTACCACCGTTTACTCAACTGCATCTCTATGCCAACTATACGGGCCCTATTATTTTTGCTGGTCTGACGTTTTTAATCGCACATGCCTGGTACAAGGGGAACGCTGTTGCAAAGTGGATGATGTTAGGCTGGCTAATTAACTTCGCATGTGGACTGGCTTTCTTCGCACATACACAGGGTTCCCTAACTGTTGAGTTTGAACAAATTGGAACTCTGGGAATATTAATCGAGTCAATCCTGTTTGCTCTCGTGCTGTCCTATCGTGTTCAGTTGTTGAATAGAACAGAGGAGTTGGCGGCGCAGCTAGCACAAAAAAATGAAAAACAAAAAGAGATGTTTTCAATAATTGGTCACGAGTTACGCACACCCGTATCGGCTATTAGTATGCTGGCAGCAGACGCTAGCCTGACCCAAGACGATAAGATCGACCAGATAAGAGATATTTCGGACAATCTTTTACATGTGCTCGAGGATCTTCGTGTAGTAGTCGCGCCCGAGCGCGCGTTGTTAGCAAAAAAAGAGCTAAGTGATCCCGTTCGAATTTTAAAACGCGCACTTTCACCGCTGCAGCAACTAGTTAAAGAGCGCGGTTTGACATTGGTTCTCGATGTCTCCATCCCAGAGGGACGTTCCTTTAGCTTCAGTTCTCAGCAACTGCGTCAGTGTGTAACTAACCTCGTCAAAAATGCTGTAATCCATTCAGGAGGCACGCATATTTATCTTCAGTACAACGAGGTTGAATCGAGCCTCGAGGAAGTACAGTGCCACATTAAAATTGAAGACAATGGCAAAGGGGTAGCGCCTGAACTTCAAAGCAAAGTTTTTGAGGCTTTCGGACGTGGCGATACGAGTGAAGATGGCACGGGGTTGGGGTTATTCATTGTCAAGCAACTTGCGGAGCAGATGAGCGGTCAACTTACATATTCCAAGAGTCAGCACGGCGGCGCTTGCTTCGACTTAGTTTTTCCGATGACGATTGTCGACACTAAGCCACAGCCACAGCCACAGCCACAGCCACAGCGACCAAGCATATCACTAGAAAATATGAGAATTCTTCTGACAGAAGATGACGCCATGTTGAGGATGCTGACCGAACGCTTACTCAAGAATCGAGGGGCCCAGGTCACAAGCTTTGAGAATGCTTACCTTGCGCTACAGCAGTTTGATGAAAAAGATTACGACCTCGTCCTGACCGACCTTATGATGCCAAAAATGAATGGACATGAATTCACCAAGACCCTGCGTCAACGCGGCGTGCGCCTTCCAATCATTGGGGTGACAGCTGCCGTTATGGGTGAAGAGACAAGTGACTGGCTAAACGATGGCGCGTCAGGCTTTATTGCGAAACCAATCACTGCAGAGAAGCTTGTGAGTGCGTTGGGTACTCTGAATAAAGGTTTAGGGGGCGCCAAGGCCTAGCCATTTGTCTCATTCAGCAAACCATATCAGTGGGATGCTGTTTTGGCCTATTGTCTCCTAAGTGCCGTAAGCAGTCGCGCAATACGCTTCGCGTACAGCGCTCTTACACTGAGAAAAGCGCACAAAAAAGGGAGCCGCCGGCTCCCTTTGTCGTTTCGATGGATTAGATCCCACCCATGCAGAGATACTTGATCTCTAGGTAGTCATCTAGGCCGTACTTGCTGCCTTCGCGCCCCTGGCCGCTCTGTTTGATACCGCCGAAGGGTGCCATTTCGCTGGATATAATTCCTTCGTTGATACCAACAATGCCGACTTCCAGCGCTTCAGCGACGCGCCATACACGGCCGACATCGCGGCTGTAGAAGTAGGCTGCCAGGCCAAACTCGGTGTCGTTAGCTAGTGCGATTGCCTGCTTTTCGGTCTCGAACTTGTAGATCGGTGCGACGGGGCCGAAGGTCTCTTCGTAGGTCACGCACATATCTGTTGTGACGTCCGCCAGAATGGTTGGCTCGTAGAAGGTGTGGCCGAGTGCGTGTGGCTTACCACCCAGAATAACGCGAGCACCTTTCTCTACCGCATCTTTCACGTGGCGCTCAACCTTCTCAACGGCAGCGGCGTTAATCAGCGGGCCCTGCACGGCGTCGGCAACTTCCAAACCGTTGCCCACTTTGAACTGGGATACGCGCGCCGCGAGTTTCTCCAGGAAGGCTTCGTAGACGCCAGCCTGCACGATAATGCGGTTAGCACAGACACAGGTCTGTCCAGTGTTGCGGTACTTAGATGCAATCACGCCCTCTATCGCAGCATCAAGGTCAGCATCGTCAAACACAACAAATGGTGCGTTCCCGCCTAGCTCCATGCTCACCTTTTTAACGCTATCGGCAGCCTGTTTCATCAGAATTTTGCCAACAGCGGTTGAGCCGGTGAAGGATATCTTACGAACTTTGTCCGAACCGGTCAGTGCACCGCCAACGTCCGCCGCATTGGCACGCGAGCTAGTAACGATATTGATCAGGCCCGCAGGAATACCGGCACGTTCTGCCAGCTCGGCCAGCGCCAGAGAGGAGAGTGGGGTGTCTTCAGCAGGTTTGGCGACAACTGGGCAACCAGCTGCCAGTGCTGGCGCGATTTTGCGCGCGATCATGGCATTGGGGAAGTTCCAAGGTGTAATAGCACCGACAACACCAACAGGCTGTTTGATAACGACTAAACGTTTGTCACCCGTAGCGGCTGGAATGGTGTCGCCGTAGATGCGTTTGGCCTCTTCGGCGAACCACTCTATGTAGCTTGCGCCATAAGCAACCTCGCCACGCGCTTCAGCCAAGGGCTTGCCTTGCTCTGCTGTCATCAGACGCGCCAGATCCTCTTGCGCAGCCATGACCAGGTCAAACCAACGGCGCAAAAGGGCAGCCTTCTGTTTGCAGGATGTCTCGCGCCAAGCCGCCCAGGCTGCATCAGCGGCATCAATCGCTCTCTGCGTATCTACCGCATCCATATCAGGGACTTCAGCCAGTAATTCACCGGTAGCTGGGTTAGTGACAGCGAAGGTCGCTCCAGTGTGCGAGCCAACCCACTGGCCATTGATGTAGGCCAGATTTTTTAACAGTGCAGAATCGTTTAACTCAAATGACATGGGGTTCAGTTTCCTACTCAAACTACTTAAATAGCGGGTGGATGTTGTTTTTGTTGAACTTTAACACCGGCTCTAATTCGGACATCTCGAACGATATCATTACGTAATTGTTATCGGTAATCGGTCGCATCCACTCTGTGAAAATTTCGAATACACGCTTGGCCACGGTTTCGCGCAGCTCAAAGGGGCGTCCTGCACCTATTTTTAGGGTCAGGTTGATGTAGGCGAACTCCTCGCGACCATCGGCTACACGGTAGTCATCACAGCGAATAGCGCGGCTGCGAGCACCGCCAATAGGGAACTCTCCCGTTGATACAACATAGTCGTGCAGGTCTTTAAACAGTGTCTGAAAATCGAGGCGATCGTGTAGATTGGCAGAGTAGTCGACAACAAAGTGCGGCATGGGATGTCCATCCAAATTAAAGTTAACATATGAACAAATATTAGTTTACATGTTAATGAATCTTCTGCAAACTAAATCCCATCATAGCAATTAAAAGCCGCCCTAATTTAAGGAGTCCTGTCGTGCTAACCAAAGAACAACAGATCGAAGCTGCTAACCGCCTGCACAAAGCTGAGCTGGAGCGTAAACAGATTCCGGCACTTACGCTTGATTACCCCGACCTGGACATGAGCGACGCCTACGCTATTCAGAAAGCCTGGGTTGACCAGAAGCTTGCTTCAGGTCGCAAGGTTATCGGTTACAAGGTGGGTCTGACCTCACGCGCGATGCAGATGGCCGTGAATATCGATGAGCCCGATTACGGTGTGCTGCTCGATGACATGCTGTTTGAAGATGGCGACACACTCAAAGCAGCAGATTTCCTCGATCCACGTATCGAGGTCGAACTGGCGTTTGTACTGAAGAAGCCACTCTTTGGTGAAAATGTCTCGATCACTGACGTCTACAACGCGACAGACTATGTTATCCCATCCCTCGAATTGATCGCGGCACGCTGTATGCGCACCGATCCAGAGACCGGCTACACCCGCAAGGTGTATGACACCATCTCTGACAATGCGGCTAATGCCGGCATTATCTTGGGTGGTCGCCCAATCAAACCGACAGAGATGGATCTGCGTTGGGCTGGCGCCATGCTCTACCTCAACGGCAAGATTGAAGAGACGGGTCTGGCCGGTGGTGTGCTTGGTCATCCAGCAAAAGGTATCTCTTGGGTCTGCAAACGTTTTGCTCCGCACGGTGTTGGCCTGGAACCAGGTCAGGTCATTCTGGCGGGCTCATTTACGCGCCCAGTACCGGTAAAGGCGGGCGATACCATCCATGCAGACTTCGGCCCACTGGGCGGAATCGGCTTGAGCTTCGAGTAAGGGGTAGGGCATGGAACTGCAGAAGAACAAGTTCATCCAAAAGCTCAAGGAAAAGCCTGTCACTTACGGCTGCTGGGTAGGTCTGCCAGATAACACCTGTGCCGAAATTATGGCCGGCGCTGGTTTTGATTGGTTGCTGATCGATAACGAGCACGCACCCTATGACCTGCGCACGACAATGTCACATCTGCAAGTGCTGGCCGCTTATGATGTGGCGCCAATAGTTCGACCGGTTGTAGGTGACACTGCGCTGATTAAACAGCTCCTGGATATTGGTGCGCAGACGCTGCTGGTGCCAATGGTGGATACCGCAGAACAGGCACGCGAACTGGTGCGTGCTACGCGTTACCCGCCGCAAGGCATTCGTGGTCTTGGCGCATCGCTAGCTCGCGGAGCGCAGTGGAACCGCACACCGGGCTACCTGCACAAAGCGAACGATGAGATCTGTCTGATTGTGCAGGCTGAAACAGTGACTGCGATTGAGAATCTTGACGAGATCATTGCAGTTGAGGGTGTGGATGGTGTCTTTATTGGCCCATCGGATCTCTCCGCTTCTATGGGACATGTTGGCAACGCTGGTCACCCCGATGTTGTGAACACTATCAAAGAGGGTCTTAAGAAGATCAAAGCAGCCGGAAAGTTTGGCGGGCTACTGAACATGGATCCTTCACTGACGCAAGCCTACATCGATGCGGGTGCAACCTTTGTGGGTGTCGGCGTCGATACCTCCATGTTGGCTCAGGCAAGCAAAGCCCTAGCAGACAGGTACTGCAACCCAGAGTCTGCCGCCAACGCACCCGCCAAGCCTTCGGCTGGTTATTAAGAATTCACTGATTAATTGGGAAGATAGAAGATGTCTCAACCCCTTTTGGTAAAGAGCAAACTAATCTGTGTAGCACTCAATGATGCTGCGCAGCTAAAACAGCTCGACGCAACCTTTAATGAGAAGCCTTATGGTAAACCACCGACTGAACCGGTGCTCTACTACAAGCCGCGCAACACCTGGGCTGCAGATGGCGCTACCGTAGAGTGGGCGGTCGATTTTGATGGCAACTCGGTGGACTCGATGGTCGTTGGAGCAAGCCTCGGTGTTGTTATTGGTAAGGAGGCCTGTCGTGTCTCTGAAGATGAGGCGCTGGATGCTGTCGCGGGCTACACAATCGTTGGTGACTACTCGCTACCCGAGCAGACTTATTTCCGTCCCGACATCAAAGGCAAATGCTTAGATGGCAGTGCGCCAGTGGGGCCAGTAGTAGCGGAGGTTGCTACACCAAACGCGGTTGAGGTGATCATCAGCGTAAACGGTGCTGAGCAGAGCCGCTTCAGCTATGCCAATCTTGAGCGCAGTGTAGAAACCCTGATCTCTAAGCTCTCTTACATCATGACCCTGCAGCCCGGTGAAGTGATTGCTGTCGGTTTTGCCGGTGAGCGTACTCCGGTTGCACCGGGTGACAAGGTCGAGCTATCGATTGATGGTATCGGAACGTTGACGAGCACACTGGGAGCAAAAGGCTAATGAAACACGCACGTATACTCCTTGGTGGCCAGGAACTCGAGATCTCTGTTGATGAACAGGGCAACGTAACTGATGGGGCTGGGCAGGATCTGTCGATCGATCTGAATTCGGACGCGATCACTTGGCTGCCACCTGTGAAAGAGCCGGGTACTATCTTTGCGCTGGGCATTAACTACGCCGATCATGCGACTGAGTTGGCGTTTGAGCCCCCTAAAGAGCCGCTGATCTTTATCAAACATGCCAACTGTCTAACAGGTCACAAGCAGGTGAGCTACCGTCCAGACAACATCGACTACCAGCACTATGAGTGTGAGCTGGTTGCTGTGATTGGTAAAAGCGGCAAGAACATCAAAGCCGAGGATGCGTTGGACTACGTTGCTGGCTACACCGTCTGTAACGACTTCGCCATCCGCGACTACCTGGAGAACTACTACCGTCCTAACTTGCGGGTAAAGAGCCGTGACTCGCTGCTGCCGATGGGGCCTTGGCTGGTGGATACCGCCGATATCGCCGACGCTAATGCGCTGCGCCTAACGACGCATGTTAACGGCAAGATGACGCAGGAGGGTACGACGAAGGACATGATCTTTAATGTGCCGTTCGTGATCGAGTACCTCTCCAAGGTCATGACACTCAACCCCGGCGATATGATCTGCACCGGCACGCCACATGGCATTGTCGATTGTCAGCCGGGCGATGTGATTGTGTGTGAAATTGAAGATGTTTGTGCGCTAGAGACCCGCATGGTCAGCGAACAGGAATATTACGGCGACAAGTACTGAGCCTAGAGAGCCGTACTTAAGCTAAGGAGTTGAATATGAGCGATACACTACAGACTAACCTTGAGCGCGCTACCGGCTATTTGGAGCGCTTCAAAGCAAGCCCAATTGGCCACTTTATCAATGGTCAGTTTACGCTGGGTCAAGATGGCACAGCCTATGACAACCTGACGCCGACAGACAACACCAGCCTTGGGCGGGTGATCGCCGGTTCAGTATCGGATGTTGATGCTGCCTGTGAAGCGGCCGAGAGCGCCGCTGAAGCCTGGGCGGATATGCCTGGAGCACAGCGTCGTGCGCTGCTGCACAAGTTTGCTGATGAGCTGGAGCGCCGTGCAGACGAGATCGCATTGGTCGAGTCGATGGACTGTGGTCAGCCAATTCGCTTTATGAAGCAGGCGGCTGTGCGCGGCGCGGCTAACTTCCGCTTCTTTGCCGATAAAGCAGCTGAAGCGCAGAACGGTCTGGCACTGCATCAGGCAGAGCACACTAACTACACCATCCGAGAGCCGATTGGTCCTGTAGGTATCATCACGCCTTGGAATACACCGTTTATGCTCTCAACCTGGAAGATTGCTCCAGCGCTGGCAGCAGGCTGTACCGTGGTGCACAAACCGGCCGAACTGACACCGCTGAGTGCTCACATTCTGGCTGAGATTGCCGAGAAGGTTCTCCCTGCAGGTGTATGGAACATGGTGAACGGTTTTGGTGAGAGCGTGGGTAAGCGTCTGACTGAGCACCCGGCGATCAAGGCTGTTGCACTGGTCGGTGAGTCTGCCACCGGTTCACACATCATGCGCCAGGGTGCAGCAACGCTTAAGCGTATGCACTTTGAGCTCGGTGGTAAAAACCCGGTTATCGTATTTGATGATGCGGACTTCGACCGTGCACTGGATGCCGTTGTCTTTATGCTCTACAGCCTCAACGGCCAGCGTTGTACCTCTTCAAGCCGTCTGCTGATTCAGAACGGTATCAAAGAGAAGTTCATTGCCGCGCTGGAAGCGCGCGTGGCTAACCTGCGCGTGGGTCACTCACTGGATCCAAACACCGAAGTGGGCCCACTGGTTGCTACCGAGCACTTCAATAAGGTGATCAGCTACTTCGATATCGCTAAAGAGGATGGCGCCAAGACAGCTGTGGGCGGCTACCGCATCACTGAGCCGACCGGCGAATACTCTGCTGACGGAAACTATGTCTGCCCGACGCTTTTTACTGAGGCAAGTAACTCTATGCGTATTGCGCAGGAGGAGATCTTTGGCCCAGTACTGACTGCTATTGGCTTCGAGACTGAAGAGGAAGCGATCGCAATCGCTAACGATACCATCTACGGTCTGGCAGGTTACATCTGGACGGAGAACACCGGCCGTGCGATGCGCATGGGGCGCAAGGTTAAGGCGGGTATGCTCTGGGTTAACTCCGAGAACAACCGCAACCTGCCATCGCCATTTGGCGGCATGAAGATGTCGGGCATTGGTCGCGACGGTGGTGACTGGAGCTTCGACTTCTACATGGAGACCAAGAACGTCTGTGTCGCCCACGGCACACACCGCGTTCCGACTCTGGGTAAGTAAAAGGTAAATAGACGTTATGCGTGATTTTGACGATTCGCTGCCGCTGAAGCTACTAAAGGCCCGCGAAGTAACCATGAGTTACTTTCGGCCAGTGCTGCAGCAGGTGGCGTTGACGGAGCAACAGTGGCGGGTGATCCGTGCGCTGCGTCAGTACCCTGACTCGGAGGCCAAGGAGCTGGCGAAACGCTGCGCCATTCTCAGCCCAAGTCTGACTGGGATACTGAGTCGTCTGGAGCAGCAGGAGCTGATATCACGCCGTAAATCGACAGAGGACCAGCGAGTTGTGCTGATCTCTCTGACCGATAAAGCGCAGCAGATGTTTGATGAGGTGGCGCCGCTAGTAGACGAGCGCTACCGCCATCTCACCAAACAATTAAGCGCCAGTGATATGAAAAAGCTGGATCAGCTGCTCGACAAAATTCTGCAGCTCAAACCTGATCAGTAGATTCAACGAGCGTTTGAGACAGAGCAACACTTGTGCTGCTCCAGAGGTTTAAGCTGGACGGCATGAACAGAAAAATGAGTGAGTAAATCATGGGAAAACTAGCCCTCGCAGCAAAGATTACGCACGTACCTTCGATGTATCTATCGGAGTTCCCGGGGCCGCGTAAGGATACGCGCAAAGCAGCCATTGATGGTCACAAAGAGATCGGTCGTCGCTGTCGCGAACTGGGTGTGGATACGATAGTGGTATTTGATACTCACTGGCTGGTTAACGCTGGGTACCATGTGCTCTGTACAGATCACTTTAAAGGCGACTACACCAGTAACGAGCTGCCGCACTTCATTAATCACATGGAGTATGAGTTCCCGGGTAACCCGGAGCTTGGTCATATCATCGCTAAAGAGTGCAATCTGCAGGGTGTTGATACGTTGGCGCATGATAAAACCTCTCTGGCACCAGAGTACGGCGCGCTAGTACCCATGCGCTATATGAACGAGGACCAGCACTTCAAAGTGGTTTCGATCTCGGCGCTCTGCATGGTGCACTACCTCAACGACAGCGCGCGCCTGGGTTGGGCGCTGCGTAAAGCGATTGAGGAGCACTATGACGGTACTGTAGCAATTCTGGCGAGTGGCTCTCTGTCACACCGCTTTGCGCAGAATGGCCGTGCCCCTGAGTTTGCGCACAAAATCTGGAGCCCATTCTTAGAAAATCTCGACCATATGGTTGTGGATATGTGGGAGAACGCCCAGTGGCCAGAGTTCTGTGAGATGCTGCCTGAGTATGCCGTGAAAGGGCATGGTGAGGGCTTTATGCACGACACGGCGATGCTGCTTGGGGCGCTGGGGTGGAGCGAGTACGATCAGCCGGCGGAGGTGGTGACGCCTTACTTCGGCGCTTCGGGTACCGGCCAGATCAACGCGATCTTCCCGGTGACGCCGGTTAGCGGTGATCAGGTGCCCGCGCCAATGGCTGTGGATGGTGCGGCGACTGAGCCGACCGGACGGCTGTAAATATCGCGAACCTGCGCTGCGCGCAGATCGCTCGTACAGATTCTTGTGTAGGAGGGATCTTGGCGAAGCCAAGGTCGCGACCGCTTTCGGTTAAAACCAGGGCTTCAGCTCCGAAACCAGTTTCAACGTCGAATCATTTAAGGACTGCCGGTGGCTGATTACGTCGGCAAGGTCCGAGGTGATTGTACGGCCGCGTTCAACCCCAACCATCACATTCGAGTAGCCCGCCATTAGGTAGTGTATGGCGGCATTACCCAGCGCTGATGCCAACAACCGATCGTTAGGGGAGGGTGTGCCGCCGCGTTGAATGTGCCCCAAAATCGTAACTAAAGAGTCAACACCAAGCTCGCTGAGTTGGTGTTGAATCTCGTACGACACGCCGGTGTTACCGCCTTCTGCCACAACGATGATGCCGCTAGTGGCACGGTCTGACTTGCGCAGTTGGTAGAGGCGATGACACACCTCCTCCATATCCCAGGGAGCTTCGGGTATCAGGATTAACTCAGCACTAGTGGCAATGCCAGTATGTACGGCCAAAGCGCCAGAGTTGCGCCCCATACACTCAACAATGTGAAAATGCTCGTTTGAGTTGGCGCAGTCGCGAATACGGTCAACTGCCGTCACGGCCGTGTTCAAAGCGGTATCGAAACCGATACAGACTTCGGTGCCATAGATATCATTATCGATGGTACCTGGCAGGCCAATCACCGGAAAACCGAACTCTTTCTCCATCAGGCGCGCACCGGTGAGCGAACCATCACCGCCAATCACGATTAGCGCTTCGGTGCCGGCTTCACGGAGGTTGTTAACTGCCTGCTCTCGCGTTTCGCGCTGATGGAACTCCAGACAACGCGCGCTCATCAGCGTCGTTCCGCCGCGTTGAATGAGGTTGCAAACGTTCTCAGCGTTTAGTGGCATGTAGGCGCGCTCAAGCAGGCCAAAATAGCCTCGCTGAATACCAGTCACTTCGATATTGAAGTGGTTGGCGGTTCGCACAATCGCACGAATAGCAGCGTTCATTCCGGGTGAATCGCCACCGCTCGTTAGCACTGCGATCGACTTATAGGACTCAATCTGTTTTAGATCGGGAATTAGGTACATCTCAAGCTCGCTTGCGATAGAAACGTTCGGGTCGTCCTACTGTACCGTAGTTGATATCGGCGCTCAGTTCCTGCTCGCCAACCAGATATTCCAGATAACGACGTGCCGTGGTGCGGCTGGAGCCAATCTGTTCGCCCACCTGCTCAGCACTGAGGCTAGTAACTGGATCTGAGAATACCGAGCCAATCTTCTCCAGCGTCAGGGGGTCGATACCTTTGGGCAGGTTTCTTGTGGGCGCTGTCCCCGCCGGCGCCGCGGTGCCGTTTTGGTTGCGGTTGCGCGGTAAGAGCTGGTCCACCATATCTTGTGATAGTTCAGGGCCTGTCGACTGCATGGTAGAGCGGTGCTCAGAGTACTGCAGCAGTGACTGTTGCAAACGGTCAAATACGAGCGGTTTCAAAACGTAGTCGAATACGCCCAGTCGCAGCGCCTCAGACAGAGACTCGGTCTCTTTAGCGGCGGTAACCATGATGACGTCGCAGGGGGAGTCCCCCTGACGCAGCTGGCGCAGTAGCGCTAAACCGCTGCCATCTGGGAAGTGGATATCCAGCAGCACCAGATCAGGCTGGAGTACCTCAAGCATCTCGTTTGCGTCACGCGTAGTGTGGCTGATACCCACCACCTCGAAACCGTCGATACGTTCGACAAAACGACGTTGTATCTCAGCGATCTGCGGATCGTCTTCGGCGATCAGTATTCGACAATTTTTAGACATCCTTGCTCCTAGCTGCAGTGCTGCGCGGTATGTAGAGCGTAAAACGGCTCCCCTGCGTCGTCAGCGTCTCAACAGTGATATTGGCATTGAGCTGTCTACAGATCTCGCTAACCAGGTGTAGCCCAATGCCGCGGTTCTCCCCTTTGGTGGAGTAGCCTTGACGGAAAATAGCTTCGCGTTGTTCGTTGTCGATACCCGGGCCTTGGTCCTCGACTTCGATGACGATCTCCTCGCCCAGATCAGTAAACGAGAGACTAACCTGCTCACCATTATTACCCAGCGTTGCCTCAAGCGCATTATCGATAAGATTACCGACCAGCGTCACAAGTTGCTGAGAGTCAATGTGTTTTGGCAGCTTGGAGAGGTTGGAGTCCTCATCAATGTCGAGACGTAAGCCGAGCTCGCTAGCGCGGTTGTATTTGCCCAGCAGGAGACCAGCGAACAGATGATCGTCGACTGAATCTTTAATCCAGCTCAGCAGTGCTTGATGGCCGGCAGTCTCCTGACCGATCAACTCAAGCGCCTCATCTTTCGCATCAATCGAGATTAGGCCCGCTATCGTGTGAAGCTTATTGGCATACTCATGGGCCTGGGAGCGAAGTGCATCAGCATACTGACGTATACGCGTCAGCTGGCGGCTAACCTCCGCCAGTTCATCCTTAGGCCGGAAGCTAGCCACAACGCCGACTAAGTCGTCGCCACGCATGATCGGTAGGCGGTTGATGATCAGCGTGCGTCCATTGATGAACGTCTCGCGGTCATACTCCGGTGAGCCGGTTTCGAGCATCGCCGGTAGGCGTGATTCGGGTAGAACCTGATTCAGAGGTTGTCCTGTAAGGATCTGATCTTCGGGGAGATTGAGCGCCTTGAGTGCGGCACGGTTAAAGGTGGTGATCTTACCGTCGGCATTAATCGCAATAATACCCTCGCGCACCGACTCGAGTGTGGCGTTACGCTCAAGGAAGAGGGCGGCGATCTCGTGAGGCTCTAGATCAAAAATCGCCGCACGGAAGCGCCGACCAATGTAGTAGGCGATCAGAATCGACAGCGCCAAGAGTACCCAGGTCACTATGATGATCGTCTCTTGGTAGTTGGAGACCGTCTGTTCGATCGTGGTCGTCAGGTAGCCTACAGATACTACGCCGACCACTTTGCCGAGATCATCAAATACCGGTGTTTTGCCGCGGATTGATTCGCCGAGGCTGCCGACCGCTTTAGAGATGTAACTCTCACCCAGTTCGAGCGCGCGGTAGTTATCGCCTCCCACCATCGGTTTGCCAATTCGTTCAGGTACCGGGTGTACGAGACGAATACCGGCCGCATCGCCAATGGAGATAAAGCTGGCATCGGTTGCAAGTCGCAGATCGGCCACAATACTCTGAACGGTCGGGCTATCGCCACGAGCAACGGCATCACGTATCGAGGGGGTCTGAGAGATCATAGAGGCGAGCTGCAGAGCCCGTTGCCCCATCTGTTCTTCGAGCGAGTCGCCGAGGTATCGGAGTGTGAATACACCGAGGATCACGGCCTGTAGAAGAATTAACAGGCTCAAAGCGATCATCAATCGAGTGCTAATTTTAAGTCGAGCGGTGCGCATATGCGTTATGAACTGGCTGTTTTTATTTTGGTTAAATGATGCCAGATCTACTCAGTGAAGGGTATAAAAAACCGGGAGCCGCTGCTGCTAGCACTTAGGCCGTATCCCCCGTTGATAGCCGATCGACCTGGTCTTGTGATACTTTTCGCGCTTTAGATTTTTAATTGATAGACGCTTTTTCTCGCTATCGAGAACAGAAGGATAAAGAGAAGTACCCATGGACGAAAAACCGATCATTATCGCTGGTGCTGGTATCGGTGGTTTAGCCCTCGCGCTAACACTCCAGCAGCTCAACATCCCCTGTGTTGTATTGGAATCAGTGTCTGAGCTCAAGCCTCTGGGCGTGGGTATAAACCTGCAGCCAAACGCAGTGCGCGAGCTGTACGAAATGGGTATCGGTGAGGAGCAGCTTGATAAGGTAGGTGTCAAGACGCAAGAGTGGGCCTTGGTTGGTCGTAATGGCCGCGAAATCTACTCGGAGACCCGTGGTATTCTTGCGGGTTACAACTGGCCGCAGTATTCGGTGCATCGGGGTCAGTTGCAGATGCTTCTGCATGACACCTTTATCGAGCGCGGTGGTGCTGACTCTCTGATCCTCGGCTACAAAGTGGCCAGTTACACCAATGAAGCTGAGGGCGTGCGTGTAGTCGCGCAGACTAAAGACGGCTCTACTCGCGAGTTCGAGGGCGCGCTTTTAGTTGGCGCCGATGGTCTGCACTCAAATGTCCGTGCTCAGATGTACCCGGACCAACCGGTGCCACACTGGAGCGGCGCAATTATGTGGCGTGGAGTCACTCGCGCTAAACCGCTGCGCACCGATGCCTCCTTTGTGGGGCTAGGCCATCACGACCACCGCCTAGTTCTATACCCCATCTCTCAGCCCGATGCTGAGGGCTACTGCATGATGAACTGGATCGCAGAGATCACCGTTGATACCAAGGATGGCCTTCCTAGTGGGGACTGGAACCGTAAGGTTGAACTCAGTGATTTTGCGCACCACTTTGCTGACTGGAGCTTTGACTGGCTCGACGTGCCAGCGATGCTCGAGCAGGCAGGCGATATCTATGAATACCCGATGATAGACCGAGACCCTGTGCCAACATGGATTGACGGCCGAGTCGTGTTGATGGGTGACGCTGCGCACGTGATGTACCCAGTGGGTTCAAACGGTGCCAGTCAGGCAATTGTTGATGCCCGCGAGCTGGGTGCTGCGTTTATTGAGCACGGTGTTGGCACTGCAGCGACTAACGCGTATGACAAAAAATTGTGCGAGCCGATCTCGGCGCTGGTCCTGCGTAATCGTGGCTCGGGGCCTTTTGGCTTGCTGCGTGAGGTAGAGGACCGCTGTGGTGGTGAGTTTACCGATATTCGCGATGTGATGAGCCAGCAAGAGATGGATGAGTTCATGCACAACTACAAGGCTGCAGCGGGTTTCGCTATGGAAGCACTCAATAGCGCGCCGTCTATTATCCCAGAAGAGGCCTGTGCCTGAGATGTTACAACACTTCATTACCATCAAATATGTAGCTAGTACGCCAGCCGAACACCGCGATGAATTCTGTCGGCGTATGTTGGCACTGAAACAGTCGATTGCAGAGATAGAACAGATTGAGATCGGTGTAGATATTGTCGGTGAAGCACGCTCTTGGAACTTGCTGATTAAGCTGGTAGTGGCCGATCTTGATGCGTTAGTGCGCTACCAGCAGCATCCAGATCATCAGGCGGTTATCAAATTTAACGCCCCTTACGTTGCCGGTGTGGGTGTGATCGACTTTGAACAGTCCCTCGCCTGATATTGGTCCCACCCGCTGTTCTAGAGCCGCTTGATGGCACTTTATAAAGCGGGTTGAAATCTTTATACTACGGCGCTTCATTTTTACGTGGCCTGTCGTAGGGGTCACCACTGAGATTTAGGACTCTTCAATGCCTGTTATTACCCTCCCTGATTCAAGCAAGCGCGAATTTGCCAACCCCGTCACTGTTTTTGATGTTGCTATGGATATCGGTCCTGGCTTAGCGAAAGCTGCATTGGCTGGCCGCGTCGATGGCGAGCTGGTCGATACTTCGTTTCTCATTAGCGAAGACGCCAACCTCGCGCTGATTACAGCTCGCGATGAAGAGGGCGTTGACGTCATTCGCCATTCCTGTGCCCACCTGATGGCGATGGCCGTGCAGGAGCTGTTTCCGGGCGCACAGGTGACTATCGGTCCGGTTATCGAAGATGGTTTCTACTACGACTTCGCATATGAGCGTCCATTCACGCCTGAGGATCTTGAGAAGATCGAGAAGCGCATGAAGGAGCTGGTAGGTAAGTCTCAACGGTTCGTTAGGCGAGAGGTTTCAGACCCAGAAGCCCGCGAGCTGATGAAGAACGAGCCCTACAAGCTCGA
>ENA-OUOG01002960-OUOG01002960.1-marine-metagenome-genome-assembly--contig:-NODE-2960-length-16668-cov-5.628172_pt1 | contig 16668 bp, 17 predicted proteins | sample MGYA00248635_ERZ508505 | MGnify/ENA primary metagenome ERZ508505 (study PRJEB26176, sample SAMN06267871) | marine metagenome | isolation source: Saanich Inlet, British Columbia, Canada | place: Pacific...
TTCCAACCCCTGTTCCTTCCAACCCCCTTATACCCCCAGGGTTGGAACCCCCGCCCTTGGGGGCGGGAGCCAACAGCAAAAAGCCACCGGCGTGGCCGTAGAACCGCGCATCCTGTGTGGAGACGACGCCTTCGGGGGCAGCGTCCCATCTCGGCATCTCCTTGAGCGTGGATACATCCATCATTTGTTCCGCCAACAGCTTCTTGAGTTTGGCATTCTAAACCTCAAGTGCCTGTTGGCGTCCGTCTCAGTTCGCCGCCATTAGACCACAGCAGGTGTTTTGTCGCCAAGCCTACCCATCAGGGCATTTCCATGTCGAAGGAGCTGTGAGGGTGATCGGCGGCATGTGGGGTGTCGTCTTTAGGCGCAACACAGGCAATAATGGATCTGGTTTGGTTCGCTGGTCTCCGCCGGCGAGCCTGAATTGAGATAACACAACACAAACCGGCGCACGCCCCGCGCCGGAGCCGAGAAAAACGGCATGAAGAATGGTAGCGGAGGAGCATTTTGCTTAAAGTAAGACACTTCTTCTTGCTGGGGTATCTTCCCAGATTCAATGTGTTGCGGTCTCAACGGGTACTGGATCAGCAGCATGGTCGATTGTGACGCGCCATTCTTCCGCACGAGACTGCAATGCCTGAATGCAAACTCGCCTGGGCCGCGCCTTCATTGAAGAGCTTTCAGGTCAATTTCACCGCCCCCAAGAACTCACAAAGGCAGAAATGGATTCAGGGCCCTCAGCCACAGCTCATTCGGGCTACAGACCGCTTTAGACCGTGATCGGCGCGCCTCGGGCGTGCCTTTCGCGATAGCTGCGCGGGGTCGTTCCGTATTGCTGCCGAAAGAGCCTGTGAAAGTAGCTAAGGTTGTCGATGCCGACTTCCTCCGCGATAGTCGCCACAGGCCGCGTGGTTCCGGCCAAAAGCATCGCGGCGTGTTGAATGCGAATGCGATTGACGTATTGGGTCGGTGACAGCCCAAGATGATGGCGTGCGGCGCGGCAGACATGTTCATGGCTGCGGCCTGCGACCTCGATAAAGCCGATAGAGCCTCGGCGAAAAACACGGGGATCGCGCGCGGCATGGGCGGCGCGGATCAGCCAATCAGGCGCGCGCGCCTCGGCAAGGGCAGTTGCATCCAAGACGTGGGTCATCATCGACAGCAAAAAGTGTTCGATTTTCGCGAGGCTGCGATGGCTTGTCTGGAGCGATAGCATGGCGTTGACGGCCCGCTCGCGTTGGGGGCCCGCCAGGCGCAGGCTGTCGGGAAACTCACCCTGCGTCCAGAAAAAACGGCCCGCCAATTCGTCCCCATATCGCTGCCTGAGGTGCTCTGCGGTTGTTTGGCGAAACATCACATTGAGGATGCGCCCACCGCTTCCGGGCACGGCTTGTAAAGTGTGGCGGTCGCCGGGGCGCATGAAGACCAATTGCCCAATGTCGAGGCGTTCTTCCAACCCATTGATCCAATGATGCAAACGGCCGTGTTCTACCAGAAAAAGCTCGAAGTAATCGTGGCTGTGCTCGACCACGGGCGGGATGTCGGGCAGGTTTTTCCGCGCGAAATGAAACGCCTCGTCGGGTCCGATATACGTATCAATTCTGAGCACTTTTTGAGGCAATCGCACGCAATTCCGGCCTTTCGGGTGGAGGGATTCACCTTGTGAAAATCAACATAGTACATGTTTTTGTCAACGCCGGGTCTGCGCGGGCGGGGTTGATTGCGTTATTTTGTGTGGTGGGAGGATGTATGATATGGAGCAACTGGACCGAACTGTGCGCGATCTGGGGTTCGCGCCGGTGACTGCGCGTCCGCGGGTTCGTTTGTCGGACGCCCAGGTCAGTCACTACAACCGCGAGGGGTTCGTGCAGCCGTTCACGGTCTTCCCAGAGCCCGAGATCACCCGCATTCGCGCCTATTTCGACGGCCTCATGGCGGACATGGGCGAGGCGGGGGCGTACGGCATCAACTGCTACCAAGCGCGGATGGCGGGGATCTGGGATATCGCGACCGATCCGCGGATTCTGGACCTTGTGGAAGACATCACAGGGCCTGACATCATCTGTTGGGCCAGCGCCATCCTATCCAAAAAGCCCAATGATCCCAAGCGTGTACCTTGGCACCAAGATGCCAGCTTCTGGAATCTCAGCCCCGCGCGAACGGTCACTGTCTGGCTTGCCATCGACGACGCAGACGCCGACAACTCGGCGATGCGCTTCATTCCGGGCACCCACGACAAGGGCGAACTCGAGACCGGGGAGATGGGCGCGGATTCGGTCTTTCACAAGGGCATCCACGACGCCGAGCGCTACGGACAACCCTTTGTAAACGCTCTGAAAGCGGGCGAAGCCTCGCTCCATGCGGATATGCTGGTCCATGGATCGGAGCCCAATATCTCGGATCGGCGCCGGTGCGGCCTGACGCTGCGTTATTGCCCCGCTGATGTGCGGATCACAGACCCGCATTGGGCGCGTGGCGTGGAGGCGATCTTGTGCCGGGGGAGCGACGCAGACAGCCATTGGACCCACCATCCGAGACCCGAGAATGACGACATCACCGCGACTTCCAGTCCCCATGTGGTCGGAAACAACTGATGTTGAAAAATTACAACTTCGCAAGGGAGGCGACGCTGTCACACCGCGTACACACTGCGTACACACCCTGTACACCGAAAGCGCCCCGCAGCCCCGCAAGAGGAGGCGTCCGTTGAACATCACCTGGTTTGGACATGCCGCTTTCAAGCTGACCGACGGTGAGGGTCGGTCGGTGATCACCGATCCCTATACGCCCGAGGGGGTTGGTTATCCGCCGATCCGGGAAGGGGCGGACGTGGTGATCATCTCGTCCGATGATGACAGCGCCCACTGCCGGGCCGACCTCATTCCATCTACTGAAACCGGGGGCACGCCCGAGGTGGTCAACGCGCTTCATGTGGCGCAAGGCACGGGCGAGACGACGGCCAATGGGCTGATCATCCGCGCCATTGAAGCGGCGGAATGGGACCATCATCCCGAGCATGCGGTGCCGGGCCAGAACGGCATGTACCGGTTCGAGATGGACGGCCTGAAAATCGCCCATATGGGCGACGTCGGAAACCCGCTGACCCCTGCGCAGCAGGACTTCTTCGAGGATGTCGATATCCTTCTGGCGCTGGCGGGCGGCTACCTGACCATCGAACTGCCGGACCTGATGGAGATGATCCATCGCGTGAAGCCGAAGCTGGTGATCCCGATGCATTTTCGCACGCTTACCTACCGCCCGCGCAACACCATGTGGATCGAAAGTTTCTTGAGCCATTTCAAGGATGAACAGGTGGATTTTGCCTGCGACCACACGATTGACATCCAGACTGATGCCCTGACCGACAGCACCCGAGTGCTGGTCATGGACTACCTGAGATAACCAAAAACCCCTGCGGGAGTGGCAGGGAATACTGACCAAAAGGGAGACCAGAAACATGATCCGCAACACAACGCTTTTACTGGGAAGTGCCGCCATCGCGCTGGCGCTGACAGCCCCCGCATTCGCACAGGACGTCGCGCGCGAGGATACCGTGATCTTCGACCTGGATCGCACCATTCAGGATCCGGAGAACTTCAACTGGATGACGGATGGGTCGGGCATTCGGCGGATGCAGGGGGCGCATCAGACGATGTGGGAGCCGCTGTTTATCCTCAATTACTCGACCGGTGAATTGGAGCCGTGGCTGGGCCTGGAGGCGACCTCGGACGACGGTGGGCTGACCTGGACCCTTACCCTGCGAGAGGGCGTGACGTGGTCCGATGGTGAGGCGTTTGACGCAGACGATGTCGTGTTCAGCGTCGAGATGGCGATGGGCAACGAGGAATTGACCGCGAGAGAGGCCGCAACGGTGCGCGGCCAAGTGGCCAGCGTGGAGGCGGTGGACCCGCTGACGGTGCGCTTCACGCTGAACGCGGCCAACCCGCGCTTCGTTGTGGAGAACTTCGGCACGCGCATTTTCGGGTCATTCCTTGTGATGCCCGAGCACGTGTGGTCAGCGGCGGAAAACCCGGCGACGTTTACCTTCTATCCGCCCATCGGCACGGGGCCTTATGCGTTGGAAAGCATCGCCACGAACCGCGCGATCTGGTCCTTGCGCGATGATTGGTGGGGGGCGGAGACGGGCTTCATGGATATGCCAGAGCCGCTGCGCGTGGTGTTCCTTGAATCCGGCGGAGAAGAGAGCCGCGCGCAGCTGATCGCGGCCAACGAGATGGACGCGGCGCAGTCTGTGTCCGTGGGCACGTTCGAGGCCATTCAGGGCCGCAATCCCAATGTGATTGCTTGGGTGGACGGCTATCCGTTCTCGGCCGCGGACCCCTGCGCACGGCAGCTGGAGATCAACACAACGGTCGCCCCGTGGGACAATGCGGCGATGCGCCGGGCGGTGGCGATGATCATCGACCGCACGCAATTGGTGAACATCGCGGCAGAGGGGGCTACGACCGCGAGCCGCACGATGTTTGCGGATTTCGGATCCATGGCCCCCTTCGTAGATGCGATTGTCGAGGCGGGGCTGGAGTTGCCAGCCACGGCGGACGTGGAAGGCGCGCAGGCGCTGATCGAGGGTGAAGGCTGGGTGCGAGAGGGCGATTACTACGCCATGGACGGCGAGACGCTTTCGGTCGATATCCACGTCAACTCGGCCTCCACCGAGTACACACGGACCATCGACATGGTGGTGGAGCAGTTGCAGCGGGCGGGCATTGATGCGCGTTCCGTCCCCGTGGAGAACGGCGTCTTCTGGGGCGAGGTGCTGCCGTTTGGTGACTTCGAGATGAGCTATTCGTGGCTGTCGTGCGGATCGGTGAACGAGCCATGGACATCCATGGGCCGCTACACGGTGGCAGATGTGGTGCCGGTGGGCGAGCGCAGCCCCGGTTTCAACAACACCTCGCGTTGGACAGGACCTGATGCGGAGGCGTATTCGGCCATCGTAGACGAGATGGCCACGATGGCGCTGGGCGATCCCGCGGTGCCCGGAATGGTAGCAGAGGCCTACGGGCATCTGTCCGAGGGGATGCCGTTCATCCCACTGGTGCAGGCGTTCAAGCTGTTGCCGATGAACACGACCTATTGGGAAGGCTGGCCGACGCAGGAGAACGCGTACAACCACCCGTTCTTCTGGTGGGGTTCGGGTCATCAGATCATCCACAATCTGACGGCGGCCGAGTAACCTCCCGCTTGGCCGACTAAGGGGGGCGGCGTGTGTCGCCCCCTTGAACTGATTGAGGACTGTCCATGTCTCGCATCCCGTTAAGCTATATCGGCAACCGGCTGTTCACGCTGGTTCTGACGGTGTTCATCGCGGCCACTCTGATCTGGATCATCCCACGATTGTCGCCGGTTGATCCTGTCGACGTGATGCTGGGAAGGATGGCGGCAGGGGGCGGCACGGTGGCTGGTTCGGACGCGATCATGGCGCAGTTGCGAGAAAGCTTCGGGTTGGATCAGCCGTTGATCGTGCAGTACCTGCTGTACCTGAAGAACACGCTGACGCTTGATTTTGGGTTGTCGACGTCGAGTTTTCCAACCCCTGTCTCCGAGATGATCGCGCGCGCGCTGCCATGGACCGTGGGCCTGATGATGGTGAGTCTGGTGATCACCTTCATTATCGGCAACCTGCTGGGTGCATTGATGGTATGGGAGCATTCGCCGGGCTTATTGAAAGTCGCGATCCCGGCGGTGATGATTTTCACGTCGATCCCGCCGATCCTTTCGGGGCTGCTCTTAATATACATCTTCTCCAGCAAGCTACCATGGTTCCCGCTGACGGGCGCGTATGGGCTGAACGTGGAGCCGGGCTGGAGTTTCGAGTTCGCGGGCAGTGTACTGTACCACGGGTTCCTGCCCGCGATGTCGATTGTCATCGTGACTTTCGGATTCTGGGCGCTGGGGATGCGCGGTCTGATGATTACAGTGCAGGGTGAGGATTATACGACGCTGGCCAAGGCCAAGGGCCTGAAAAAGCGATATATTCTATACCAATACATGATCCGCAACGCGATCCTGCCGCAGATCACGGCATTTGCGTTGAAGATCGGGATGCTGATCGCGGGGCAGGTGCTGGTGGAGCGGATCTTCTCCTACAACGGGATGGGCAAGCTTCTGTATGACGCGATTTTGCTGCAGGATTTTCCGGTCATCCAAGGGGTGAGTTTCGTGATCATCCTGATGACCGCGCTGGCGGTGTTTCTCGTCGATCTGCTCTACCCGCTGATCGACCCACGCATTCGGCACGGGGAGTAGGGGCATGAGTGACACCACCACACCCACCCGCCGAGAGAAGCGCCGCATGCGGCGGTTCGACAATCCGTGGCTGAACCCCAAGCTGATCTGGGGCGCGGGGCTGTTTTTGGGCATCATCGCCATGGGCATTCTTGGCCGGTTCGTATGGGACATGGACCTAGTGTTCACCGGCGCGGGCATGCCGAGGCAGGGCCCGGTGTGGGTAGAGAACATTCGGGGGCAGGTCGGCACACTGGCGCATCCGTTGGGCACGGATGTGTCGGGTAAGGATATTCTGGCGCTGATCATCGTGGGGGCGCCGAACTCGCTTTATGTGGGGGTTTTGGCGTCGCTCATTGGGATGTCGCTTGGGATTTTCCTCGGATTTTCCGCCGGGTTCCGGGGGGGACGCGTGGATGATGTGATCCGGGTGGGCTCCGACGTGATGCTCACCATCCCACCGTTGTTGATATTGGTCGTGGTGCAGGCGGCGTTCGGGGATATTTCCTTGACCATCATGGCGCTGCTGATCGCCGGTTTCGTCTGGCAGTCGCCCACGAGATTGATCCGGGCACAGGTGCTGTCGATGCGAGAGGCGGGGTACGTGCAGATGGCACGGCTGTCTGGCGCCTCGACCATACACATCATGTTCCGCGAGATGCTGCCCAATCTGGTACCGTATCTGTTCGGGTCCTTCATCGCGAACGTCACGACGTCCATCGTGACGGCGGTGGGGTTGGAGGTTCTGGGCCTCGGGCCACAGAGGGTGCCGACGCTGGGGCGTGTGATCTATGACGCGATCAACTCGGGCGCGTTGATCCAGAACATGTGGTGGTGGTGGGGCTTCCCGACGATCCTGCTGGCAGTGATGTTTGTGGGTTTGTTGCTGGTGAACCTCGGTTTGGATGAAGTGTCCAATCCACGGTTGAGGAGGCTCTAGATGTCCATTCTCGATATCCGCAACATCCACATCGACTTCCCCACGACCAAAGGCGTGATCCATGCCGTCACGGACGTCTCGTTGAGTATCGAAAAAGGCCGCCGGATCGGCTTCATCGGCGAATCCGGCTCCGGCAAGACAACCACCGCGCTGGCGGCGATGCGAATGCTGGCAGCACCCGGTTTCGTGGCGAGCGGGGAGATCCTGCTGTATTCGTTGGACAAGCCCGACGTTTTGGCGCTGGACGAGGAAGAGATGCGGCAGGTGCGGCTGTCCAAGATCAGCTATATCCCGCAGGGCGCGATGAACTCGCTCAACCCCGTGATGCGGGTGGAGAACCAGATCTGGGACGGGATCGTCGCCCATGAAGGCGCGCTGACGCGGGCGGAGTTGCAGGACCGCTCGGACGCGGTGCTGGAGGGGGTCGGGCTGGACCCCGCGATTGTCGGTCGGCTTTATCCCCATGAGCTGTCGGGTGGCATGAAACAGCGGGTGTGCATCGCCATTGGCGTGGCTTTGAACCCGGACCTCATCATCGCGGACGAGCCGACGAGCGCTTTGGATGTGATCACCCAGCGCCACGTCATGCAGACCCTGCGCGAGGTGCAGGGGCGCATCGGCGCGGGTCTGATCCTGATCGGGCATGACATGGGATTGATGGCTCAATCCGTCGATGAGATTGCGGTGCTGCGAAAGGGCCGGTTGGTGGAATATGGCGACGTACGGCAGGTGCTGGAGGCGCCGAAGCACGCGTATACGCGGGAGTTGATTTCAAGCGTGCCACTGGTGGGCGGGCCCAGTTTCCTCAACGCCCACGAGACCGTGCCCGCGGCATCACCCGAGGCGGAGGCGCTGCTGGACCTGAGCGGGGTGGCCAAGCGCTACGGCGAGGTGACGGCGCTGCATCCGATGTCGTTCCGGCTGGATGGGGCGGCGCCCAAGATCATCTCCATCGTCGGGCAATCGGGCAGCGGCAAATCCACCATGGGCAGCCTGATGTTGGGGTTTGCCAGCCCGTCGGCGGGCGTGGTGACGTTCAAGGGGCAGGACATCAACAAGATGGGCGCGGGCGCGAAGCTGGACTTCCGAAAGCAGGTGCAAGCGGTGTTCCAGGACCCTTACGCTTGCTTCAACCCGTTCTACCAGGTCGACCACGCACTGCGCTTCCCGTTCGAGAATTTCGGGATGGCGGGCGACGTGCAAGAGGCAATGGAAGAGGCCTGTGTATCGGTGGGGTTGGATCCGTCGCTGGTGCTTGGGCGCTATCCGCATCAGCTTTCCGGCGGGCAGAGGCAGAGACTGATCGTGGCGCGAGCGCTGATGCTGTCTCCCAAACTTCTTATAGCGGATGAACCTGTCAGCATGGTGGATGCATCGCTTCGCGCGACCATTCTAGCCAACATCCATGACCTGAAGGAAAAGCACGGAATTTCAATCATCTACATCACCCATGATCTGGCGACGGCGTATCACGTGAGCGACTACGTTATGGTGCTGTACAAGGGTCATGTGGTGGAGGCGGGTCCACCCAGGGAGGTGATCGGCGATCCCCAGCACGCCTACACGCGGCTGTTGATCTCGTCGATCCCCTGGCCGGATATGGACCGCGATTGGGGGTCTGAGGATGATGCCCGCGCGGCGCTGGAGGATCTGGGGCGGATTGGCGGGACGCCAGAAACGGTTTACCGCGGAGACATTCCGGGGTTCGAGTTGAGGCAGGGGTAAAGCATGTCACACAGGTTGCGCCTGACGGCGGAAAAGGTAGCGCAGCGCCTCCGCCTGATCGCGCCGAAGCTGGCCTTGGCGCGTAGCCCGATTGACCGCTTCAAGCTGGAGTTGCTGGCCGATGCGCTGGCTGTGCCCGACGTGGCGCGCACGGCGTGTGAGGCCGATGGGCCAAGGTTGGAGTGGGAGAGCTATTGGGGCGGGCAGGATCAGCATTTCGTGCTGCGCAGTCGTTTCGTGGTGCCGAAGGGCTGGAAGAATCCGGCGCTGCATCTGCCGCTGGGGGTCGCGGGCGACATCTTCACCCACCCCGAGGCGTTGTTGCATATCGATGGGGAGGCGATTGCCTCGGCTGATCGTTACCACCACACGATCGACGTGCCGGAAAGGTTCGTGGACGGGTTGCCGCACGATCTGCTGCTGCACGGCTGGACAGGTCTGACCGGCTGGCCGCCGGATCCCACCGATCGCTCGCAGCTATTCATGAGGGAATGCAGCGTCATCGATATCGACCCTGTGTTGCAGGACTTCACCGTGTTGGCGGGGGTGGCGCTGGATCTGTGCCATACGCTCGACGACAACCGGACGGAGAAGCACGGCGTGCTTTCGGCGCTGGATGCGGCGTTCCTGACGCTTGATACGCGCGACCCGATGGATGCGGACTTTCGGCGGTCAGTCGGGCCCGCGATGGCGCGGTTGCAGGAGGGGTTGGAACAGGCGGGCGGACCGCTGGATGTGAGCCTGTTTGCGGCCGGCCACGCGCATATGGATGTGGCGTACCTCTGGCCTGTTGCGCAGATCCGGCAGAAGAACGCGCGAACCTATAGCAACGTCTTGCGGCTGATGGAGCGGCATAAGGGGTTCGCCTTCTCGCATTCGCAGCCGCAGCTATATCAATGGACGGCTATGGATCACCCGGAGATTTTCGAGGGTATCAAGGAGCGCGTGGCCGAGGGGCGGTGGGAGATCCTGGGCGGTATGTGGGTCGAGCCGGACGCCAATATGCCGGGGCCGGAGGCGCTGGTGCGGCAGATCATGCTGGCGCGGCGCTATTGCGACGAGACGTTTGGGGAGGGCGCGGAGACCCCGGTCTTGTGGTTGCCGGATACGTTTGGCTTCCCGGCTTGCCTGCCTCAACTCATGGTGCAAGCGGGGCTGAAATGGTTCGTGACCAACAAGGTCAACTGGAACCAGTACAACCAGATGCCCGCGTCGACGACGTGGTGGGAAGGCATCGACGGATCTCGGGTGATGGCTCAGTTCTTGACCACGCCGCGCGAGGTGCAGCACCTGCCGTTTCCCACAAACTACAAGTCGGACCTGACGGCGGCTGAGGTCATCGGCACCTGGACGCGGAACACCGTGAAGGACCGGGTGCAGGACCTTTTGATCTGTTACGGCTATGGCGATGGCGGCGGCGGGCCGACCGATGACCTGATCCGCAAGGCGGAGGCCTGGGGCAAAATGCCCGGTGCACCCAAGGTCGAGATGGCGACGGTGCGCAGCTACTTCGAGACGCTGGAGAAGAACGCGCCCGATCTGCCGATCTGGCGCGGAGAGTTCTATCTGGAGGGCCATCGCGGTGTTCTCACCAGCCAAGGCTGGATCAAGCGCGCCAATCGCAAGGCTGAGGTGCTGCTACATGACACAGAGCTGGCGATGTCGCTGGCGATGCTTGCGGGGCAGGCGCCCACTGACCTGACCGTGGCGTGGCAACGGCTTTGTATGACGCAGTTCCATGACATTCTTACGGGGACGTCGATCACGGAGGTGTTCGACGACGCGCGACAGGATTTCGCGTTCATCGAAGACGAGGCCCAGGCGGCACTGGCGGAGGCGACTGCGGCGTTGATGCCTGCGGAGGCGGAGTGGCTGGTGCTGGATGGCGCGCAGCTACCCGGGGTCCGGTTGGTGGAACTGCCTTCGGGCAGTGGACCCGTGGCGGAGGCGGGGGGTGCCTTGCCGACGCAAACCACTTCGGACGGGATCCTTGTGGAATTGCCGCAGGGCGCGCCGCTGTGCGCGCGAGTTCTAACCACAGCGACCGCATCCGGCGCTGCCGGTAATCCGGTTACCGCACGGCGTGAAGGCGACGCCACGATCCTTGAAAACATGGATTTGCGGGTCGAGATCGGCGCCAACGGGATGCTGGCCAGCATCTACGACAAGCGCGCCGCGCGCGAGGTTCTGCGCGAGGGCGCGGTCGGCAACCGATTGGAATTGTTCGAGGATCGCCCCGTCAGTTGGGACGCGTGGGACATCGATATCTTCTTCGAGGACCGCGGAGAACTTGTGGGCGGGTTGACCCTGATCGACATTGTCGAAGACGGCCCGCTGCGTGCCACGGTCGAGATCGAGCGCGCGTTCCGAAAAAGCCGGATCGTGCAGCGGATCAGCCTGACCCGGACTTCGGCGCGGATCGACTTTGACACTTGGGTGGATTGGCACGAGACCCATCTGCTGTTGAAGGTGGCCTTCCCGGTGAATATCCGCGCGAGCCGGGCGACGTTTGACATTCAATGGGGCCAGATTGACCGCCCGACCCATCGCAACACCTCTTGGGACGCGGCGCAGTTCGAGGTGCCGGCGCAGAAATGGGCCGACCTGAGTGAGGGGGATTACGGCGTCGCGCTGCTGAACGATTGCAAATACGGCTATGACGTGCGCGGCGATGTGCTGCGTCTATCTTTGATCAAATCCGCGACGATGCCGGATAGGGTGGCGGATCAAGGCGAGCATCGGTTCACCTATGCGCTGCTGCCGCATCTGGGCGATACGCGCGTGGATGTGCGGGCGGAGGCCTATGCACTGAATTTTCCGCCCCGTCTGGTGTCTGGCATGGGGCGCGGCCAAGGCGTGAGCGAGCCGCTGGTGCAGTGCGCCACCGCGCGCGCGGTGATCGAGACTGTGAAGCCCGCAGAAGACGGCAATGGTGTGATCGTGCGTCTCTTTGATGCCCATAATACACGCGGCGGTATCCGACTTGCGGTACATGAGAGCGTCTCAAGCGTGGCGCGCGTGGGCCTTTTGGAGGACGGCGGCACAACCCTGCCGATTGAAAACGGCCATGTCACGCTGAACCTGTTGCCCTGCGAGATCGTGACGCTTCGGCTGACCATTGGGTAGACCCGGAAAACACGCTGCGCCCGACGCCCCCGGGGCGATAGGCACTTCCAAGCCTTTCGGCCCTGACGTCAGACGCCTTAAATCGCATTGTCTTCTTAGTTTAAGCGCGGCTATCAAAGACTAATTCTGGTAACTGCGGTTGAGGCGCGGCTACATCCATACCGTGAACGTCTGCTGCAAACTCAGCAAAATCTGCAGGCATTGATGACATAATTTGCTTCCAACTTGCAGCCGGGTCATCCCCCTCTAGTGTAATGATCAGAAAATCACCTGCGGGCGACTGCTGTACAAAAGTTCTTTCATGCACACCTGCCGCCTCTCTGGAATTTGCGAACTCCTTTGTAAATTTCACCTGATCCATCATCGCTTGCCATTTTTCCATTTTGCCCGGCAAAATCGGCAAGCACATTGCTATTATTGGCATGAAATTATGTCTCCATTTTTGTCAGCGTTCGACCGTTCAAGCAACCAAGCCTAAATAGAGCAGTGTGGTGCTTAAAAAGCCGACTAACCAAGCTGCTGTTCTGAACCAAGAAATGTCCAACGCATACAGCGCAACATATGCAATGCGGGCCACAACGAATATCAGCATCAGGCTGTCGGTCGCAATGAGAGCACTTTCCGCAAGCTCAGTGAGCAAAATGGCTGGTGCTACTAAGGTGAGAGCAAGCAGGGAGTTGTTAGTGGCTCGTTCCATTCGGCCGGCAAAACCAGTCAAAGTGAGGCCTTCTCTGTTTCCTATAAGCGTCGATAGGCCAACTTGCTGAGCTGCCGCCAGCACTTGAATTAATATAACTGCAATCACAGTTAACCCATAAAATGCTAAGTATGACATACAGCTGCCTTCCCTTGGCGAGATTAAATTGTGATTACACGATGCCCGAAATTTTCGTGATCGAGCGCATGTCAATTTCAAGGCCGTTTATCAGCTGTTGAAATTCGGGATTTTTTGCTAACGCGTCGTATGTTTTCTCGATCGCTGACATGTCAGGGTAGGTTACGCCAAGCATGTAGGTTCCCAGGTCTGAGCCGGTCAGTGTTTGTCCTAGGCGCATGGTTTGTGCGCCTGATGACTTGAATACAGAGGCCGCCCTGTTCATCAAATCTAACATGGTAGCCTCATCCATGGATCGGCGCTTTGCTCTCGTTAACATCAAGTATTGCGGTGTTGGCTCAAGTTTTGGGTCAAAGTTAATTGACTTCCCCTGAAACACATTGCGAGCAAACGGTGCTACCGCATGTTTGTCGATCAAACGCGAGTATGCTGCGGATTTCGGAATCATGTTCATGACCTCCTCAAATCCACTCATTTCTTCGAAGAACTGAACAAATAATAAAGCTCCAGGATAACGACCTGACATGATGCTGCCATAGGTAACACGAGCCGCACCATTTTGCCGGCAGTCTTGGGCAAAGTGAGCCATGTCTTCCAAAGCAGCGGATTTATTTGCTGCAGGACAAGTCGCTGCAGTGATCGCAATAAATGTAGGGTTTGACATAAGCCAGTCTCCGTTCCTGATAACGTTTGCTCCCAAGTAATATCGTTAGAGATTTTGACTTAGAGCGGACTGCGAAACTACTCTTTTCATGAAAGTAGTTTGAGGTTTAGTATGCTTGACGCAAGCGTTTTAGAACACGAGATGTGCCCCATAGGCCTGGCTGGATATTTACTTGGCGACAAGTGGGTTCCTGTAATTTTACGTGATATTGCATTATTTGATCGGCGTAGTTTTAATGAGATTTTAAAAAATAATCGTGAAGGTATTTCTTCAGCCACACTAGCATCGCGCATTCAGCACATGTTGGACCTGAACTTGTTGAAGTGCCAGAAATCAGAAAATCATTCGCAGAAAAAACTTTATTTTCTTAGTGAAGCGGGCATCGCTTTTGTACCAATTCTGTTTCATCTTGCGAGCTGGACTGCAGAATATAGAAGCCCAAATCCTGAGATTGTTGAACTTACCAGGCCATTTTATTCAGGTCATGGAGGCTCACAAGCGAAGCTAATTGATCAACTTCGTAAGATACACGTGACACAGTCAATTGAACCTACGCCTTTGTGGTGGCTTGCTTGCGCTTGATGAATGTGTGTGTGATTTAAATATTATTCTGTTAGAATAAATTCTGCATGCAAACAATGGAACAGTTTGCATGCAGTTTCCGAAAAGAATATTGAAATTATCGATCTATTAACATGGCTGAGGCGCCTTAGTGACGCCTCGCCTCTGATTTTATAATAGTACTCAAGTGGAATTTAAGGAAGCGGGGTTGCACCGGTTTCCATTCGGATAATTTTTCCGTCCTTGAGCATGCAAACCAGCATCACAGCTTCTTTAGTGTCGTCTGGATAAGACATGAAGTCATGCGAAACCATAATTTCTGTGTTCTCATACACACAACGAGACCCGTTCATCACAAATTTTGGGTTGTCCATCATACCGGCGGCCAACGGCACCCATTCAGTCTTTGTGAACTTGTTACCAGATTTGTGGAAAACAATCTCTACGTCTTCGTGAAGAAGTTGAGAGTAGCCGTCCACATCCCGATCAACCATAGCTTTTGTAAGTTTTTGGTATAAGGACATACCTATTCTCCCCACATCCCAGCGAATTCGTACACAACTGCACGCTTACCCCCGACACACCAAGCATCGTGGTTGGGTGAAATGGCATAAGCGTCACCTGCAGAGTATGTAGCTTCTGATCCATCGTCGCAGACACAATGGATCGCGCCTTCAACGATTATTCCAGTATGCGTGGCTTGGCAGCTGGACGTTCCAACGATCGGCTTGATGTCTGTGGACCATTTCCAGTCTGGTGAGAGTGTGAGCTTCATAACACGTTGACCTAGCACGTTTACGGCCTCCATACGTGCATTCGGCATGTCTTTGGCTTCGTCTGCTTGTGATGCAAAGCTTTTTACTTCGATGGGCATAGCGATTTTCCTTTTTCATGTTGTTCTGTTTATTTAAATATGACGCGAATTTGTGTTATGTTTGCCTTTCCAACTCAGTGGCTCGTTATCGCGTGAAAGACTGGTCACTCATCGGTGTAAGGACCGTTGTTTCCAAGATTGCGCCTGCCGCTGCTCGTTTGGCTTTAAGCTCTTCGTGGCCTCCAAAAGCCTTCATCGCTTCAGGCGAGTCAAAATCGATAATTATGGTTAGCTTATTGTCATTGTCTTTCTCGGTTCCCGCAAAAACCAGTTTTGCGCCGAGAGCGTTCAGAGTTGTTTCATTTTCGTGAAACATCTCTTTCCATGGCTGGAAGCCACGTTCGAGATCTTGAGTAAGTTTTACCATCATGATGGGTGTTCCTTCGTTTCAAGGTACTGGAAATGCCATGTCCATTTTTGGACATGGCTAGTACTTAATGAGAGGTATGATCTCAGTCGGCAGCGACCACGTGGTACATTTGCTGACCTGTAGCCAGCATGCCTGTTACAGTCCCAATAAATCTCTGCCCGACATATGGTTCATATTTCCCAGTGCCAGCAGTGAGCGATCCCACGTACTCAAGTTGTGGTGTTATTTCGCCAAAATAAATGGCCAAATCACCGTCTGGGTCCATCATGCTACAAACACCAACACCTCCAAACGGAGCGCCCTCAGTGGTCAGTGCGACTGATTGAGTGCATTCAGCTGTAACGAGCGTTGGGAAGCCCTCTGGCGCTTCGGACCAATCCCACAAGTCAGTTGAGCTGTTGAGCATGATTGAGCCAGTTGTGCCTTCCATCATTCTAGAAGATGACGGTGCGTTCCCCAAACCTGCCATGTTCCAGATTTGAGAGTGACCATCAGCAAAAGCGATTGATGGGACTAAGAAAATTGCTGCAGTTGCGATAAAATTTTTCACGAGCGTTTTTCCTGTGTGAGTGTTGAGTTGACGGATTGAGTACGCACATTGATCATCACTCAGAGGACTTAGAAAACTAGTAAACCTTTAAGACCAGTCTTACATTTGACTTGGTTTTTTTAGTTATGATCAAATATTAGTACGGTGCAGTTACATGGTATAATCTCATGACCCAAATTATCCGTAAGAGTGTGCAATCAAGAGGGACCAACTATTGTCCAATATCAGCTTGCGCTGAAGTTTTGTCAGACCATTGGTCAGTGATTATTCTAAGAGACATTGCACTATGCGATCAGAGGACTTTTCGATCAATTAAAGCAAATAACAATGAAAATATTTCTAGTAGTACATTGGCAGTTCGTCTAAGGAGGCTTTGCGATATCGAAATGTTGCACTTCAAAGACGATCCTGAGCACTCACAGCGAAAAATTTACTGTCTTACTTCCAAATCATTAGACCTAATTCCTATCTTGATAGATATGGCGGTCTGGGGCCTCACACATGCGTCGCCTTATAATGAGCAAAGTGCAATTCCATTACATATGTGCCGTCCTCAGTCTCCATACTCAAAAGACTTAATTCACCGCTTGCGATATTCGCATTTAGACCCAGACGATTAGGGTCAATCATCTCGCAGGTTAGAGTATTAGTTAAGTTTTAATTGACTGCCTGCTTGGAAAAGCTCACTTTAACAGCTCAGTATGTCTGACGTCAGCGCTTATGGGTCCAAATAGCGGTATTTGATAAGAGAGAGTTGTTGGATCATCGTAACCA
>ENA-OUOG01002961-OUOG01002961.1-marine-metagenome-genome-assembly--contig:-NODE-2961-length-16664-cov-4.003256_pt1 | contig 16664 bp, 8 predicted proteins | sample MGYA00248635_ERZ508505 | MGnify/ENA primary metagenome ERZ508505 (study PRJEB26176, sample SAMN06267871) | marine metagenome | isolation source: Saanich Inlet, British Columbia, Canada | place: Pacific...
ATTTCCAAGGACGTACCTGTGCCTGCGAAGTTTAGCTTTGCGGCCAAAGCCCTAACATCTTTGAAGGATAGGAAGGGTGACAAGCTATGCGAGATAAAGATGGGTATCACAGAGAACCTAGAGGCTTGTGACTTTTACGCCTCTGACGTTTGGTTCCGTGGTATCGCTGATCTAGTGATACTGAATGACGAAGTGGCAACAGTTGTGGACTACAAGACGGGCAAGTCTTCTAAGTATGCAGACAAGGGGCAGTTAGAGTTGATGGCTCTGGCGCTCATGGCACGTTACCCACAGATCAAAAAAGTTCGCGCTGCACTGCTGTTTGTGGTGTGTAATGACTTGGTGAAAGACACCTACATGGAGTACGATAAGAGTAAGCTGTGGGAGAAGTGGCTCGGCAAATACGGGCAGATGGAGACCGCGGCAAAAGAAGACATGTGGAACGCACGGCCTAACGGGTTGTGCAGACGCTACTGTCCTATCATCGAATGTGTTCACAACGGAGCAAACTGATGCCATACAAGAACCCCAAAGACCGTCCCAAGCAAAAGAACGCGCCTGTAGGCAGTAAGACGTTTGAAGCACGGATGGAACGCCAGCGAGCCCGCCGCAAGATGGATCGCACCAGCAAAGATGCTAACAACAACGGCAAGGCTGACAAACGCGAAGGTAAAGACGTTAGCCATAAGAAAGCCCTGTCGAAGGGCGGTACAAACAAAGACGGTGTGACTGTGGAGAGCCGCAGCAAAAACCGCGCACGAAACTACAAAAAGAAAAAGTGATTTAGGGAAATCCCTAAATAGGAGAACACGATGCAGATTATAGATGGTAAGGCGTTGCTGTTGAAGCTACGCAACCCGAGACGTGTCACTGAAGTGATACCAAAGAGCAAAGCGGTTGAAGACCACGAGGTGCTGGTGAAGTGGGGCATCGACGAGGCACTCAGCCTACGCAAGCTGAACATTGATGTACCCTCTCCGATCAACGGGAGGTACGAGTGGACGGGTAAGTATGCGCCGTTCGACCACCAGAAAAAGACCGCTGCGTTTTTTACGATGAACCAGAAATCCTTTTGTTTTAACGAGCAAGGTACAGGCAAGACCGCTTCAGCCATCTGGGCTGCTGACTATCTAATGAAGCAGGGTAAGATCAATCGCGTACTTGTTATATGTCCCTTGTCTATCATGGACAGTGCGTGGCGTGAGGATTTGTTTACGTTCGCCCCGCATCGCAGTGTGGACATCGCCTATGGCGCGGCTAAAAAACGTCGAGAGATCATAGAGCAGGGTGCTGACTTTGTGATAATAAACTATGACGGGGTTGAGATCGTCGCTGATGCAATCATAAACGGGGGCTTTGACCTTATCATTGTAGACGAAGCCACACACTACAAGAATGCGCAGTCCAAACGATGGAAGGTGCTTAAACGGATTGTCAACGAAGACACATGGTTGTGGATGATGACGGGTACACCCGCTGCGCAGTCTCCACTCGACGCTTACGGGTTAGCTAAGATGGTCAACCCCAATGCTGTGCCAAGGTTCTTTGGTTCGTTCCGTGATATGGTTATGACAAAGGTAACGCAGTTTAGGTGGGTGATAAAACCTCACGCATCGGACACAGTGTTTAACATCTTACAACCTGCCATACGTTTTACCAAAGAAGAATGTCTTGACCTGCCCGATATGACATACGTCAAACGCGTGGTCGAACTTACGCGCCAACAGAAAAAATATTATGACCTGCTCAAGAAGAGTATGACCATGACTGTGGGCGACGACGAAGTGACCGCTATGAACGCAGCGATCATTATGAATAAGCTCCTGCAAATATCTGCTGGTGCTGTGTATACCGATGATGGTGATACGTTAGAGTTTGACATCAAGCACAGGTACAAAGTGCTGAAGGAAGTGATCGACGAGAGCAGTCAAAAGGTTCTTGTGTTCGTGCCTTTCAAACACACTATTGACATATTGACCGACAAGCTGCGTAATGATGGGGTTGCTACTGAAGTAATTCGGGGGGATGTACCCGTAGCAAAACGAACCGACATATTCAAACGGTTCCAGAATACCCCCGATCCAAGGGTGCTAGTCATCCAGCCGCAGTCTGCGGCGCATGGTGTTACGTTAACTGCAGCGAACACGGTGGTGTGGTGGGGGCCAACCTCCTCCTTGGAAACATATGCCCAAGCTAACGCACGGGTTCACAGGTCGGGCCAGAAGCACCGATGTACTGTCGTGCAGTTGCAAGGCTCTGCCGTGGAAAAGCGTGTTTACTCACTGTTAGATAACAGAATAGACGTACACACAAAAATGATAGACTTATACAAAGAAATACTTGACTAGGGTATTTTATACCACTAGAGTATAATTCTCGTTACTAGAGGAGAACGCAAATGACGGATCAGTCCGACATACCTGCGGATAAACTGACAAAAGCCTACATCAAACTACGGGCAAAAAGAGCAGAGCTATCCGCACGGTTTAAAGAAGAAGATGGAGCGTTGGTGCGCCAACAGGAAATCTTAAAGAACGCGCTGCTTGACTACTGTGAGAACCACAATGTCGAAAGCGTTAGAACCTCCGAGGGTTTGTTTTTCAGGTCCACTAAAACCAAGTATTGGACCAGCGATTGGGAACAGATGTACAGCTTCATAAAGGAGCACGATGTGCCTGAGTTCTTAGACAAGCGGTTGAACCAAACCAACGTCAAACAATTCTTGGAGGAAAACCCAGACGTTCTGCCGAAGGGCATGAACATAGACACCGAGTATGTCATATCAGTAAGGAAAAAATAATGGCGGAACCATTTGTACCAATAGAGGATTTGGCAAAGCATTTTGCAGTGTCCATTTCTACTATCCGTGCGTGGGTGCGACAGGGGCATATCCCTAAGTCCACGTATATTAAGATCGGTAATACATACCGTTTCAACAAGACTTCAGTGACCGAAGCCCTAACAGGTAAAGCCATAGAAGCCGAACAGGCCGAAATTCGTAATGAGCCTGTAGAAGAACAGTTGGAGTTTAACTTCGACGCCGACACAGACGTATAAGCCAAAAAGGAGAACGACATTGGCAGACACTTACATTATTGAAAACGTAGAAGCACTATGGCCGAAGCTAGATCAGACGTACGCGTTTGATAAGAAGGCCAATCGTAGTATGCCCTGTGGTCCACGGGATGCTAACGCAGAGTTTTCCATTGCATTCCGCATGGACAACGCCACTGCAAAAGGTTTGTTTCAAGCCATGAGCGCAGCATACGCGGCAAACCGTGAAGACAAGTGGGCTGAGAAACTAGCCAACCCGTTTGTTAAAGATGACAACGGCACCATCACGCACAAGGCCGTGTTGAAGGGTTCGTATGGTGGACAGGTAACAAACAAGCCAGCCCAATACGACTCGCAGGGTAACATGCTACCGGAAGACTTTCAGTTGACCACGGGCAGCACTGTTAGCGTAGCGGTCAAGTTGGTGCCTTACGACTTCGGGGGTAAGCAGAGTGTGTCACTGCGCATTAATGCTGTACAAGTTATCAAGTATGTACCGCAGGAACGTGCCAACCCGTTTGGTGCTGTGGACGGTGGGTTCGTCATGGAAGACCCAAACCCGTTTGCATCGAAACCAAAAACAAACAACGTCTTGGCTATGAAGCCCTCCGTAGAAGAGGATAGCGATGACATGTTTGAAGCAGAGCCAGTGAAGAAGACCGTTAATAAAGCGGCTCCGGCTCCAGCGTCTAAAGGTGATCTGAACGACATCGTAGACAGCATGTTTGACGACGACTAGACACAAATCCACGGCTGCTACGGTGGCCGTGGTTACTCCTATGGTATGAGTGGTAACAATGATAAACAAAAGATTTTTAGATTTGGTGTTGGCGCACGAGGGCCACTACTGTGTGTGGGCTTTGAAAGGCGCTAAACCAAACGAACAGATCAAACAGAAATTTTACTCGTCTACTGATGAGGTGCTACAGGCAGCACGTGATCTCGACGCAAACGGGTGGAACGCTTTCTTTGCAATGGGCACGTTCTTTGAGGCTGGGTCTCGCGTAGCTACCAATATGCAATGGATGAAGTCTTTTTTCTTGGACCTAGACTGTGGACCTAACAAGGAGTTCCCGTCTCAAGAGGTGGCGATTGAGGAGCTACGGGTCTTCTGCGAGAACAACAGCCTACCTATCCCCACCCTGATTAACTCTGGACGCGGGGTGCATGTTTACTGGATTTTGTCTGAGCCTGTGTGCCGAGCAGACTGGTGGCCTGTCGCTGAACGACTGAAGAGGTTGTGCGCCGAGCAAGGTTTTGATGCTGACCCATCTCGAACATCTGATGCCGCTGGCGTGTTACGTGTGCCAAGCACTCACAACTATAAGTATGGTGAGCCACTACCTGTAGAATTTTATGGGGTGGAAGAACCTACGACTGTGGACTTCGATAAGTTCTCGGTTTTGTTAGGGGGTGATCCGATACCAGTACCCCAGAAACGCGAGGCATCCGCGACAAGCGCGTTTAGAGAAGCTCTACAGCAAAACTACAAAGGGAGCTTCCGGCGCTTGCTGTTGAAGACCAAGAACGGTACGGGCTGCGCACAGATAAAACACATAATCAAAAACCAGAGCACCGTATCGCACGACTTGTGGAGGGCTGGGCTGTCTATAGCTAACGTGTGTGAGGATAGCGCAGAGGCTGCACACGTTATGTCTTCAGAGCATGAAGACTATGATGCTCAAGCCACACTGCGTAAGATGGAAGACACAGGCGGTCCACAGTTCTGCAGCACGATAGAGCGTTTTAACCCTGAAGGGTGCGAGGGCTGTCCCAATAAGGGTAAGATAACAACTCCTGCGCAGCTAACCAAAGAGGTTAAAGAGGCGACCCCAGAAGACAATGTCATAGAGGAAATAGACGGGGAGGATACGAAAACTATAACAATCCCCGCGCTACCTAAACCGTACTTTCGGGGTCAGAACGGCGGTGTGTATTTGCGTAGCACGAATGAAGATGGCGACACAGAAGAAGTATGTATATACCACCACGACTTTTACGTCACGCGTAGGTTACATGATGTGGAGCTTGGGGAAGTTATAGCGTTTGCACTGCACTTACCACGGGACGGAGTACGTGATTTTGTTGTCCCACTGTCGAGTGTCACTTCAAGAGAAGAGTTTCGTAAACACATGTCCATGCAGGGCATAGCAACATTCGGGAAGGACGTAGACAAACTGATGACATACACGGCCACATGGATACAGGAATTGCAGCAAACCACGACCGCCAGCGAGGCGCACCAGCAATTTGGTTGGGTGGACGACAAGAAGATGGACGAGTTTGTACTGGGCGATCAACTGATTACCGCAACAGGCGTGGAGTACAATCCACCCTCTGCAAAAACTTCGGGGTATATAGAGAAGTTTAAACACAAAGGTACGCGAGAACGTAGTAGGGAGCTACTTGATTGGTATAACCGTGATGGCATGGAACTACATCAATTCACCGTATGTGGTGGTTTTGGTACTGTGCTCATGCCGCTTTCGGGTCTGTATAGTCTAGGCGTACATCTGTACGGCGAAACAGGTGGTGGCAAAACAACTGCCATGTATGCAGCGTCATCTATATGGGGTGACCCTCGTGGGCAGATAGCCACGGGAGAAGATACAGTTAACTCGAAAATGAACCAAGCGGAACTTATGCACAACCTGATGCTAAACACAGACGAGTTGACAAACTTTACTCCTAAAGAGGCGTCAACGTACGCATATCAACTGTCTGAAGGGGTGCAGAAAAACCGTATGGCGGGTGGAGGTAACCACGAACGTGTTAGGGGTAAGCCTTGGCGGTTGCTGGCGTTCTCTACAGGTAACGTGAGTATATATGCGCAAATGTCTATGTACAAAAACAATACCAAAGCCGAGATGCAGCGTTTATTAGAGCTTAGAGTAGACGAGATGCCCCGCGTTCCTGTTGACCAGCGGGAAGCAGATGCGCAGCTTAGGGATATACAGTTAAACTACGGCCACTTTGGGCCAGAGTTTGTGCAGTATGTCATAAACAACAAAGAGACTATTGCCGCGGATTACGCACGGATAAAGGCCGAGCTAGACAAAGCAGCGGGGCTTAATAACGTCAACCGCTTTTGGTCTGGTGGGTGCACGTCTATATTGACCGGAGCCTTGGTAGCTAAACGTCTAGGTATAATATCTTATGACTTAAAGAAGCTGTTTAAGTGGGTGGTTAACCAGTTAATACGGGTCAAATCATTCGTGGATGATAGCACTGCATCAGTACAGACACTGATAACCGAGTTTACGACAGAGCATTGGGGCAGCATACTAAAAATCAAGAGTACAGATACCGCACAATCAGCGGAAGGTATCTCGCCTTTAGTTATTCCCGACCAAAATCCAAGAGGTTCATTGGTTGCACGATACGAGACAGATACAAACATGCTCTACATTGTACCTAAACCGTTTAAGAGGTGGCTTGGGGAGCAGAAGCTAGATTACACGGGTGTGGTGGCAGGGATGCAGAAAGAGATGGGTGCTGTACGCAAACAAATGCGTTTGTCTAAGGGCACTAACTTACACCTGCCACCTATTCGAGCCATCGCTGTGGAGTTGAAAGGTTTTAGCGGTGTATCAGAAACCACTGAGGATTGATGACCTCGCACCAGATGGGGTAAAGATTATCGTAGACTGGGACGCCATGGTGGTTGGAGCATCTATTTTTATTCCGTGCGTTAATACTGTTAAAGCCAAGAAGCAGTTTCTTGATATAGCACAACGCAAAAGCTGGAACATAGAAGTCCGTGTACGCATAGAAAATAAAATGTTTGGGGTTCGCATGTGGAGAACAGTGTGATATATTGCACTTGACAAGTCCCACTTACTTGTCGTTCTCCTCTATACCCCCGCCCGGCTAGGATTCGCACTGCAACGGCGGGGGTTTTTTATTGCTTGTAGGAGTCTCGGATCATTTCCAGAGCATCACGATACAAGGGGCTTAGAGTTACCCCGTTATACATCTCTGAAGAAGTTTTGGCGTGTTGCTTCAATGAACGCTCTATGGATTTAGCGTTGATCTCTGCTTCAGGGTGACGAGCGTTAAATTTGTCAATCTCGTCGTAGATTTCCATCTCAGCATCAAAGTCACCCATGCGCTGCGCTATGTATAGCTTCTTATGTAGAGCGGAGCGCCGTTGCCCAACCGCGATGTCGATACGTTTGGTGACGCTATTCTGTTCTTGACGGAACGTATACTCTGTTGGTGGGAAGCCCAGAGCTTGAGCAATCAACTCACCGCCAGTCATGTCATCGTAGATGGGGTCGTTACGCCGCGTGTATATACCACCCTCCTGCGCGTACCTGCCGAAGGTAGATTTGTATGCGTTTGCCAGACCCGCTGGCATGATATTTTCAATGCCGCGTTGCGTATCTCCTTCTGAAGAAAACAGGTCAGAACCACCACGATACAGGCGATTAGCTACGCTGAGTGCAGGCCCACCTACGTAGAACCCTATAGTTTCTTCTAGGGACGGATCATTGTTAAACCTGTTTTCTTGGATCAACAATCCTGTGAGCGCCATACGACTTGCAACGTCGATACCCGCGAGTTCAGTTACAGCGCCTTTGTACCAACCTTCACCCATGTACTGACGCACGAGTGTATCAAAATCTTCTTCCTCGTCATCCAAGAAGAACAGGTTAGCGATTAGTTTGACTGCGCCGTATAGCGGCAGACCTTGGACACCTGCGAAGAACAACGCTGATCCGTGCATACCGATAAGTTGTTTCACCGCGGCCTTACGTTCGGGTGATCCTTCTTTACCAAACAACGCACCCTTGTCACTGTCCATGGCGATCTTGGCGGTCTTCAACATGGTGTAGTACATCTGTAAACCGTAGTTTTTGTACATAAACGCAACGCGGCCAACACCTTCTCGCGCTATGCTAGGCGCGGTCTCTAGGAACGTACCACCGTTTGTTTGCTGTGTGTCGTAGATGGCCTGTTGCACGGCTTCTTCGATTTGCGCTGCGCTGGCGCTGTTTGGTTTACCCTTTGTCACGCTATCTAACGCTAGGTTGAACGATGCCATCAGCGTCACCTGACGGTTAAGTTGTTCCGCGTGGTTGAATAGCCAAGCAGACAGAACGGACGCGTTATCCAAAGCGTTACCGACTTTACTACCCTTTTTGATGCGGCTGCTTTCGTTTAGACCCATAGCTTCCGCTAGGAATCCTTGACCCAACAGACCCCGTTTTGCTGCAGTCTGCACCAAGGCTTCCATGTTGCGCAGCTCGGCTTCTTTGCCTTCAGGGAGCTTCAGCCCTCTCTTCAAGGTGAAGTTACCTTTGTCGGATATATCGTAAAAGTCCAAGATAGAGTTCGTTCCACCACCGCGTTTACCGCCCAGCAGTGTGTTGCCGTAGGCAGCTTTGATGGCTTTATACGTTTTTGTATACCCGTGTTTGCCTCCTAAGAACGGCGCTACAAGCAGAGGTATTTGCGATAAGTTAACCAGCGCAGAGGACGCGTTGAAGCCGATAGTGTAGATAAACGCAGTTTGATTAAGCCTACGTGCAATAGCTTCTACATCACCATTTTTAGCGCCCACCCGTGCGAACCGTGCGCGATCTTTTAATTCAGCTTTTACATCTCCAAACGCGGCGGTGAGTCGTTCAGCTCCTTTGCCGACAATACTTTTAGCCGCTGGCACCTCAAGGCGCTCAAAGGCGTCCAAGTCTTTTTCATACTGGCGTAAAAGCGCACCGTATTTAAGTTTGGCCGTTTGGCTTGCAAGAGTGTAGCCCTTTGTCTTGAGAGCATACACGGAGTCCTGCATGTACCCCGGTGTTCCTTTACGTTTCTGCAATGACCTAGCAAACGATGTCTCGGGCAAAGAGTTGATGAACAACTTGAGCACCTGATCTTTCACATCTTGTGGCACTTTGTTTTTGTCCAAGATGCTGAGTGTATCGTACGCGAAGCTCGGGTCAGTACCCGTACCTTTAAAAGTGTTCGCGGTTATCTCTTCAACAAACTCTACATTCTTGTAGTCTTTGTTTGCCTTGTACATTTTTGCGGCGTCATCACGTTCTGCGGCAGTGGTGAATGTCTGCACTACACTGGCTTCTCGTGAAGACTTAGGGTTTTTAACCTCGTAACGTAGCACGTAGTCACCATCACGCATCAGCGGGAAGTAAACATCTAAGGTGCTAGAGTCGAACAGCTTGGCAAAGATGTCTCTTTTGAGTTTAGCCGCGTCATCGGGGTTCTGCACCAACTCGTCAATCTGTTTAAGAATAACAGCTTTGAGCTTTTCGTACTGATCTTTGTACACTGCTCGCATCTCGTTGTAGACAGCTTGCCCGTCTGGCCCCAATGCGTTCCAGTCAGCGCGTTGTTTCTTCCACACTTCCAACAGGTCGTTACCATCATTGTCCATGCGAGGGCTACCGTCTTTGTTGATATACGTACCCTGTGGTTTTGTTGGGTCTACCTGATAGATCGTAGCGCCGTAGTCGTTGTCGTAGATCAAACGGTTTAGAGCTTCCGTACGCTTTTGCGCAGCTTCGGGTGTACCTTTGTTTAGCTTGGTTAATATTTTGCCAATCTTATCTTCAATCATTTTGTTGGCAGTTTGAATTTCACCACGTTGGTTGGATACCAACTCATCCAGATCGTGACCCATTCTGCCCAATCCGACTGATTCTGCTATGTCCCCAAGCCCTTGCAAACCTGTAAGTTTCAACAAGAGGTTTTTAGACTTCTTCGAGAACCCTTCCGATAAGAAGTCACGGGCACCATATTTAAATTGTTGGCGACTTTCCGCGTCTATCGACTTTTTCGTAGCTTGCACGGTGTCCTTCGTGAACTTCTTGACACCCTCGACAGTGGACATCATCGCCATCTGGTTAGCGTTACGGTATTTCGGTGCAGGTGCCAGTAACCCATCTACAAGTGCGTCTACTTCTTGCAAGGCAGTTATATTACGAGACTTCACAAACGGTAAGAACCTACTCAGGAAGTTGTTGGCTATGTTAAAGAACCGCTGCAGCGCGGTAACTTCTTCGCCCTTCACGTTTATGCTGGCTAGATCAGAGCGGAACCTTGGGTTGCTCTGCGCCTCAGACAAGAACTCGTCTACGTTTTGTGCGCCGTATGCACTGCCAAGGTAGCCATCCAAGTCTTTGAATAGCTTTTTCATCTGTATGGCAAACCCGTTTTTAGGGTCAGCCAATGCCGCCGACATCCCTGCGTGGGACATCTCATGGAGTATCGTGTGCGTGTTGATACCAGCATCCGCGTCAAGCGAAATCGTGTTGGTCTTTGGATCAAACAACCCTGCAACGGAGCGACCATCCTCGGCTTTGAGGTTCTTCTTCACAACAACTTTTGTGTCGCCTACTACTTTCAGGAAAGCATTTGCTGTTTGCCGAACTTGGCGCACGGGATTTGTAAGTGCGATATTGGATAGCACATCGCCCAAGTCACCTTTTTTAACTGCGTCTTCTACAGTGGGGTGCAGCGGCAGGTCTAGTCCGACTACCGCACCTAAGTCGAGCGCCATGCGGCCAAACGCGGGGTCTTCCATAGCCTCGCGTACTGCATCAATGTTTGGATACACATCAGGAAAATCTTTGACCAACTCTTTGGGGTCAGCGTAGCCACCGACTATAGCGGCTTCTAAGCTCTTGCGATCTTGTAGTAGCTTCTTATCACGTGCGGACATGACACGATCAGGACCGCCTTCAAACACGACAGCACGGACTTGGTTTAGTTGTATCTCTTTAGCGCGTCGATCTAATTTCTCGTTGGCTTCTTTGCTCAAGTTGACCCGCGCCCACGCGATAGCTCTGTTTGCAGGTGACACTTGTCCTTTTGTAGCTGGAATACCGCCCATAAACTGGCGAGCTTCTACCGCTGCTCGTGCTGTGCTGTCGTTTGTGCTTTCGTTGGTGGCCATCGGGGTGCCGTTTATCTGGTCAAACAACGCCATGCTCAACCCATCGAACGGGTTAGGGTACGCACGTAGATACGCAACAACAGGCGCGACTTCTTTCTTACTTTTGTCGCTTTTGCTAAACCCAGCTAGTATCTTGTCTTTAATCTTCTTGTTGTCTGCGTTGCTAAACGGGTTGGTTGTTGGAACCTCTTGCTTGCCCCCAAATGCTTCCTTGACCACCGCAGGTGTTTCTTCTTCGTACAGACGTGCTACTTGTCTCGCTTCTGGTTCTGCCTTTTTAGGACGCGCAACGCCTTTAATACCCGCTGGTATAGGGCCACGTTTGGCATCTGCCGGAATTGTTTTGCCACCTAAAGCGGAACGTCTGCTGCCCGCAGGTTCTGTTTTTTGTGTAACAGGTTTTGACTTAGACTCTACCTTGGCCTGCGCCGTCGGCTGGTTAGCTTCTTGCGCCTCGTCTGGCATCCCCGCAGCTACATACGCTTGGTATTCCGCCTCTTCTCGGGCAAGCATTTTCGCTTCTTGTTCGGAGGTAACGCCTCCTTCCATACTTTTGGACCTCGGCGCATTCGCCATTCTCTGCGCTACAGCAGATTTAGCGGGTCCGCGCGTCTTTAATGGATCACTGCTCTGCTCTGTTCCGTCACCAGTGATTCCATCACCAGACAAAGCTGGTCCCATTCCGCGGTCGTCAGGTGTTGTAAGCTCTCCGGCACCACGAACGGCCCCATCTCCTCCGTCTGCACTGCTTGGTCGATCACCCGCAGGGCTAATTCTACTTCTTGTTGGGTCAGGTCTTTTAGCACTAACATTAGCTTTCCTTTCGGGCGCTTTTAACGGTTCTCCTGCAACTTCAGGGACAGCAACACCCGCTCTTAACGGTGTAATACCCTTGGGTGCTACTCTAGCCTCCATTGCTAGTTGTTCAGGGTCTTTTGCCTCCTCACGCGCGGCTATAGCTTCTACCGTAGGGTCTTTTGCGCGTATCACATCAGACGCACGGCGCAGGCTTTCCATTTCTTGCGGTGTCGCCTTGGCGTTTGCAAGACCTGCATTTGTTAGCGCCGTCTCGTAAAGGTTACGCAATGCTTCGGGTCTACGAACTTCCCCTGCGTTGGCTACTGTGTCTTGTAACACTTTAGTACGCGTGGCTTCTGTTTGCGCCGCTCGGTCTGCGTCTAGTTTACCTTGCGCTGTTTCCGCGGCTGACTCGGCTTTTGCACGAGCTGCTAATGCTTGACGATTTTCTAGGTCTTGCTCTGTTGCACCCGCTCTACCTTTGCGCACAGCGGCGCTGGCGGTAGCGGTAACGTCTTCGCCTATCATGTCTACAAGATCACGTTCTGCGGCGGGCCTTACAAACTCAGGTGCTTCCGCTTCTTCAAACAGGGTTGCGTCCATATACTGTTCGGGGTCTCTAAGTTCTTCTGGTCCCAGACGGCGGCGTTCGCGTTCTACCTCTTGCGCAAATAAATCAGGTTGTTCAAACGCGGCCACGTCATCCCGTTGTGCAGCGCGTATACCCTCACGCTCTCTGGCCTGTTCGTCGGCAACCTGATCTTGAGCCTCCGTTACCATATCTCGCATATCTCGTGTATCTGCGGCAGGGCGTTGTCGAGCTGCTTCTAATGACGCTATTCCTCTACGAGCCGCGTCTCTTTCACGTTTATTTCTTTCAAAAAACTTGTCGTCTTTTGCTTCAAACTCAGCAATCGCCTCACCCATAGGACGGCGCATTACCGTTTCTTTTTCTCGTTCTAGTTCTTTAGCGCGGCGTGCAAGCGTCTCTTCAGGCTGACTAAATAAATCTCCTTGGCGTGGGTCTGGTCCCTCTGGGGCTTGCCCTAAATCTTCGTCAGGAAACAATTCACCTTGTTCAGGGGTTGCTTCTTGTCGTTGTGGTGCTTGTCCCAAATCTTCGCCGGGGAACAACTCGCCCTGCGGCCCCGCATCTGTTGCAAGTGCGCCGTCTGCTGTACCGCCTCGGGTTCTAGGTGTGACAAGTTCTAACGTGCCTTGGATGATGGCACCAACTGTACCGCCAAGCGCAGCTTCTTCTCCTGTACCTTCGACTAGACTTTGTTCCGGTTTGTAAACTTCACGGGCAATTAGGTTCTGCGCTACGGAGGACACTGCTTCCTGCCCTGCTTCGATGCCGCCTTGTTCCACAATCCGTGCAAGTGCATCGGTAATCTTTTGTTTCTGTGCTTTGTTTATAACAGACAAGAACTTGATGGGTAAGAGTTCTAGCGCACCGGGGATTATACCCAACAACGCTGACAGGTTACGATCTTCTACAGAAGCGCCTTCGGCTCTGGCACGTTCACTTGCTTCACCTGCACCTGCTGATACTGCTAGCCCCACACCTGCTATAGGGTTTATCATGGTGGTAGCTGCAAGTCCGGCAAACGAACCTGTGGCTTCACTGACTTTGCGTGGTATGCTTTCTTCTAAGTTGAAGTCTGGGACTACGTAGTCTTGCACCGCGCCGCCAACAGCCTTGATGCCATCTCGTACAACGTCTTCTGCGCCTTCGGGTAGTAAAGCTGCGAGGCCCAAGGCACCCGTTTCCACCATACCTGCAGCGCCACCAATAAGACCTTTAGGAACCTCACCCAAGTAGTCGCCAAACGTAGGTCTTCTACTACGTGCGATGTTACCTGCTAATTCCTGCTGCGTGCCGTAGTATTTCTCTAACCCTGCGCGTAACTTACGCTCTGGCGCACGTTCTTGCTCGGCCATAGTGTTGTTGTAGATTTGAACAATCTGTTCTTTGGTCGCCCCAGACGGACCCTCTACCTGTACTTTATTGCCAGTTTGGTCGGTTAATTCATAAAGTGCCATTGGTAGCCCTTATTGTGGTCCAGTAGGAAGCTCGCTTATAGATACGTCGTCCGGGTCTAGCCGTCGAGGCATACTTTGTATCGCAGTGTTACCAGCCCGTATTTGCTGTATACGTTGGTTAAGCGTAATCATATCTGCGTAGTTATCGGCAAACGCGCTATACATGCTGGTCAAAGTTTCGATTGTAGCTCTTTTAATTTTATTAAGCTCCGCGTTTAAACGGTCATACTCTACCGGGTTTTCAGCTCGTGACAGTTGCCTTAACTTTTGCTGCAGAGCTAGAGCTTGCGGATCGTTCTGCATAGCCTCTGTAATCATAGTGGTAACAGTCGCGGCTCTCGCATCCGCGAGTTTCTGTAGCTCTATCTCGCTGGTAAACAACTTCTCGTTTAGTTTTAGCCGCTCTTCAGATTTAGCTTTTGCTACTTCGAGCCTCTGTTCTACTGCGGCTGCACGAGCTTTATTTTGATCTTCAGCAGAAGAAACATTGATCCTAACTTGGTTATTAACATCGTCCGAGTTTGTAGCAACAATTTGCCGTAACGCGGCTCCTTGTCGGCTCAGTGCTTCACGCGCGGCATTAAAGTTGCCCGTAGCAACGTCTTGTTCGTACCGTTTATTTTCGATGTTGACGGCATTTCGTTCACGTTGTGCTTGTAGCGCACGGTTTTCTTGGTCTGTAAGAAGCCCTCGTGCCCCAGTGATACCCGCGCTTCTACGCGCCTCTGCACGAGAACCCGCATTTTCGCCAGACTGCGCTCCATAAGACGCGATACCAGTATCCGAGGCTATACCTGTGTCTTGAATATCTCGTAGTGTTTTTAGTCCTCCACCACGGCGTTCGTCTTGACCAAGCTGCGCAGCTACATATGCCTGACCAATACCGCCTGCACCGCGACGCCCCCCTGCCAACGTCTGCATCCGCGCTAGTTTTCTTAAACGATCTGGGTCCAACGTCTCTGACTGCAATGCACGTTCATCGGCTTCTTGCTGTGCGTAGGTCGCGGCTTTACCGGAACGATCAAAGTAGGCGTCAGAGCTTGCTCCCGCAGCTTGCATGGCGGATAACGGGTCCGCGGACATGTCCTGTGCATAACGTGCGGTCAGACTGCGCAATATTTCTTGCCCCTGTTCGTCGTACGGCGCAGCTACAGCTTCCAACGGCGCGGCTTCTAATGGCGCTACAAAATCCATTTTAGGAACTTCACCTGCTTGGTCGGTCATTTCAGTAATAGACGCATCCAATCGTGCAGTGTCCGCCGCTTTAGGCGCTACGGGGTTGTAAGATGTCGGCACATCTCTGAAGAAATCTTCTTGCTCTGCGGGTAGGAAAGTCACGTTACCTGTCACCGGGTCTATTTCTGGAGCTTCCGACTCTACGGTTGCCAGTGGGTCTGCGGCGTCCACAGTATCTTCTGGAGGAGTAACTGAAGCACTCATGGGAATTGCTGGGAGCGCGGATAGATCAGTCATACCCGAATCAAATTCTGCGTCCGCCAATGCAATTAACTGTGCTTTACTCAAATCGTCCGCCGCTGCTAACACATTTTTAGCATACGCCCGCTGTGCATCAGACTGCGCACGTAATGCTCCCGCTGGAGACGCAAACACACCGTACTTGGTTTTTACTTTTTGTTTCAGCCGTTGTAGCGCCATATCTTCACCGACACTATCTACTGTAGTACGGAACCACCGACCAAAAGGAGACGACACTCCTTCACCTTCAGCAAAAGATACAATACCGCCTTGGGCCATGCGAACAGGTGCATTGGGACGCTGTGCGTTCCTTGCCATAAGCATACCTTCGACACCGCCACCTTGAGCAGGACGTGCAGGAGGACGCGCGGCACCCCCCATAAGACCCGCAAGACCCGCGCCGGGGCCGGGTTGGGGTCGAGAAGCGTTTTGCGCTAGTTTATCCATATTCTTTTGCTGCATGGCCTGCTTCTGGTCGAGCGTGCCTTTTGTGTTAGCCGCCAACTGTCCAAGCGTACCGCCCATCTCTTGTTTTACTAGGTCTAGGGCTTCTTGTTCACGTTGTTGCGCTATGGTGTTGGGGTTCTGCTGCGCTTTCATCTGCATATCGGCGGCTACGGCTTTCTTTTCAGCCGTGAGTTTTTGCAACGCCAACAGGTCCAGAAGCTCTTTGTTCTGTCCGTAACGCTGTTGTAGTTTCTGTGGGTCGCCTCGATAGGCATCCATACGCGCTTCTACTTGTGCGTCTAAACCGCCGTCACCTAATGCCATTATGAATTCTCCGTGGTGCTGGTAGTCGCTGCAGGGGTACTACTCCCAAACAAACTTTCGTATAGCGCCATAACATCACTAGCGCCTGTGCCCATTTTCTCAAGGAACCCCGGTTCTTCGTATTGCACTGTCGCGGAGCTGATTGGCAAGTCCTGTAGCAAAGACTGCATATACTGTACCTGCTTATACGGGAAATCACGCTCTTCTTCAAACTGCAATCGGTCTGCGGTAATACCCTCAGATTCAATACCTCGCTGCACCGCGCCCATATCAGCAAGCCCCTGCAACCCAGAAATCCCGTATTGGTTTATCCTATCTTGCGCGGTCATTTCTCGATCTTGCGCAGTGTTGAACTGGCTTAATCCTCGGTCGTACGCATCTGCATAGCCCTGACCTGTGATAGCCGAGAGATTTTGACCTAAGTTGCGGTTAGCTTCTGCGTTGAATAGTGCTTGAGCAGACCCCCCGTAAGCCCCTGCAAACTTGTTGGCATTCTGCGCTGCAGTGATGCCTGCTTGGCGTCGTGCTTCTTCTAACTGCGGGTTCAACGACGCTTGCAGGTATGGGTTCATGTACTGCTGTGCCACGTCTCCCGTAAACT
>ENA-OUOG01002969-OUOG01002969.1-marine-metagenome-genome-assembly--contig:-NODE-2969-length-16636-cov-5.113050_pt1 | contig 16636 bp, 15 predicted proteins | sample MGYA00248635_ERZ508505 | MGnify/ENA primary metagenome ERZ508505 (study PRJEB26176, sample SAMN06267871) | marine metagenome | isolation source: Saanich Inlet, British Columbia, Canada | place: Pacific...
CATTTCTGTCCAGCCAATATCAAACAAAATCGGCTCCGCTATTTTTTATCTGAGTCAGCCTCAGAGGCCTCGCCGTCAATTGTCGGGCCAGTGGCATCGTCGACAGATGGCGTGTCAGCGCCCTCTTTCAGTCCGCGGCGAAAACTCGTAATGCCGGAAGCGACATCGCCCATCAGCGACGAAATACGACCGCGACCGAACAATAGAACCAGCAAAACTGCGACAACTAAAATTTGAACCCAACTAATGCCCATTTATCCGTTTCCTTCTTTTCACACTCTAAATAGCATGAGATGGCGCGCCGATACATAGATTTTATGCGCCCCAACCTGCGGCGCATGCGCCTGACGCAGGCGCGCGTGCCAACCGGCAACATTAGCACCGCTCAAATCAGCCAGCCATTCCGATCCAAAAGCGCGAATATGATTGAGCTCTGCGGTAAAACTCAGCCCTGGCTCATCGCCCTTCTGCAAGCTCAGACTTTCGGGCCGCATGCCAATTTGATAGGTGCCATCGGCGGCATCAACAGCGCAAGTGCCAAAGCCGCAGCTCAAAATCCCTGCCTCAACTTGCCCGTGCAGCGTATTGACTGGCCCAAACATGGTCGCCACGTCATATTGCGCCGGCTGAAAATAAATCTCTTGCGGCGTGGCGATTTGCAGCAAGTCCCCCTTATTGAGCACAGCAATACGATCGGCCATGCGCAGCGCATCGGCCGCGTCATGGGTCACAATCAGACCGGCAGCTTTTGACTGTTTGAGCAAATGCATTGTCAAATCGCGCATTTGATCGCGCAATTGCGGGTCAAGATTGGAAAATGGCTCATCCATTAAAACCAATTTTGGGCGCGGCGCCAAAGCCCGCGCCAGAGCCGCGCGTTGCTGCTCGCCACCCGATAAAGTATCCGGAAATTTGTCCTCAAATCCGGCCAAATCAACCTTCTCAAGCAACATCGATACGCGGGCGCGCTTTTCGCTATCGGCGAGATTCCGAATACCAAAGCTGATATTATCAGCAATCGATAAATGCGGAAATAAGGCAAAATCTTGGAATAAAAACCCAATGCCTCGGGTCTCAGGTGGGCGCGCCATTTGCTGATTGGCAACGCACTGTCCAGCCATCCAAATCTCACCACCACTCAATGTTTCCATGCCACCGGCCAGTCTAAGGCTGGTCGTTTTACCACAGCCTGAGGGGCCTAAAAGGCAAACAATTTCAGATGGCTGAACGTCAAAGCTAACCTTATTGACAACCTGTTCATGGCCGAACTGGCAGGAAACATCGACAAAACGAAGCGCCGCATCGCTCAAAGGCCTGTTTCCTTTTCTGCCACCGCAGGCTCATCAATATCTGGTAAATCCATTTCCAATGGTTCCAGACCGTCATCACCGTCAGCCAAGGGCTCTTCATTTGGGTCACTATCTGGATCTGGCTCAGGCACTGCAAAGCCCGGCGGTAAACGTCCATCCAACAGACCGGCTGCCTTTAATTCGTCCAATCCGGGCAGATCCTGCAACCGTTCAAGCCCGAAATACGACAGGAAACTGTCTGACGTGCCATAGGTAACCGGTCGGCCCGGCACTTTCCGGCGTCCGCGAATTTTCACCCACTCACTTTCCAGCAAGACATCTAGCGTGCCTTTAGACACAGAGACGCCGCGAATATCCTCAATTTCAGCCCGCGTCACTGGCTGGTGATAGGCAATAATCGCCATGGTTTCCAAAGCAGCACGCGACAAACGACGTTGTTGCACCACGTGTTTTTGCAGCACATGCGCCAAATCAGCGGCACTGCGGAAGGCCCATTTATTACCAATCCGTTGCAGATTAAACCCTGCCCCTTCATATTTAGCGCGCACCGCCTCGACGATTGCAGCCGTATCGACATCAGCCGGCAACTTATCGGCGATATTGGCCAAATCCAACGGCTCCTCAGCGGCAAACAGCACCGCCTCAACAATCCGCATGTGTTCGGCATCAATTTCGATTACGTCATCAGTCATAGGGCGACACTCACTCTGCTTGCTCGGCGGTGGCTTTTGGCCGCGCGCGGCGGATTAAGACATCGTCAAAATTTTTGCTTTGTTGAACTTCAAGGCGCCCGTCACGGACATATTCCAAAACAGCGCTAAACGAACTGGCAATTGTGGTTCGGCGTTTTTGCCGATCGCGCACATCGCCAGCCACTAAACCATCTAAAACTTCCCAATTATCGAGCTTACCAAACAGCCGTTCAAGCCGCATGCGCGCCCGATCAATGCTCAACACATCAAGCTTTGGCGGTGTCCATTCTTGATAATAATTGCGCAGTCTTTGCGTCGAATAAGCGGCCAGCACTTCATAGAGGCTGGCTTCATATTTGCTGGCCCGTTTGATACGAATACCTTCCGGCATGCCATGAACGAAAAAATCGCGCCCCAAAAGATCGCGCGCCATTAATTGCGCAGCCCGCTCACGCATCGCCTCCAAAACCTGCAGACGATAGACCAATCTCGCCGCCAACTCTTCAGCACTGACCTCTTCGCCATCATCTTGCTTCGGTAGCAACAAGCGCGATTTCAAATAGGCCAACCATGAGGCCATAACCAGATAATCGGCCGCGACTTCAATTTTCAAATCCTGCGCTTGGCGCACAAAATCAAGATACTGCTCGGCCAATTGCAAAATTGAAATTTGTTTGAGATCAACTTTTTGCGTCCGCGCCAAAGACAGCAGAATATCCAGCGGCCCCTCATAGCCCTCAAGGTTAAGAGGTAGACCGTCACCAGTTATTTGTTGATAGGCGACGCCCTCATCAAAATCAGCCGGTTCGGCAGAATCACTTTGGTTCTCATCCATGGCCATTTATACCGCGTTCCGCGCATCAGGGAAAATATCGCCGACAAGTTCTCCCCAGTCTTGTTGCGCCTGAGCCCGCGCCGACGCATCAAGAACCGCTGGTTGCGCCGCTAACAAAGTCTCAACATGCACCATGCGCTGCGCCGTCTCATCTGATAGTGAACTGGGTAAGGCCTCGGCCACAGACTGCATTTCCGACATATCGCCATTGCAATGCAGAACCAAATCGCAGCCAGCCTTTAAGGATTTTCTGGCCCGCGATGCAAAATCACCATCAAGTGCCTGCATGCTCACATCATCGCTCATCAGCAAGCCGGAAAAGCCAATTTCTTGGCGAATTATCTGTTGCATTACCGCAGGTGAGAAAGTTGAGACATTATCGGCATCAATATCAGTGAATAATAAATGTCCCGTCATGCCCAATGGCAGATCATTGAAGGCTTTGAAAACCGCGAAATCTGTTGCCCGCAGTATGTCGGTTGATGTATCGACCACTGGCAATTCGACATGGCTATCGACAATTGCGCGACCATGGCCTGGCAAATGTTTGGCAAGGCTCAGCACGCCAGCTTTTTGCTGGCCGTCGATGAAAGCCCGCGCTAAAGCGGTAATGCTCTCGACATCAGCGCCAAAGGCACGGTCAGCAATAATTTCCGACATATTCGGCAGGCCTAAATCGAGGCATGGCGCACAATTAATCGTCACCCCGGCATCATGCAAATCAGCGGCCAGCAAATAACCGCCGAGAAATGCCGCGCGACACGCCTTTTCTGGCGTTATCTCATAGAGCTGGCGATAAACGCCAGCCGCCGGATAAGACCGCACCAATGGCGGACGCAGACGGGCCACACGGCCGCCCTCTTGATCAATCAGAATCGGTAAATGTGGGTTACCCGATGCGGCACGCAATTTATCCGTTAGCGCACGCAATTGCGCCATGGTGTCAATATTACGGGCGAATAAAATTACCCCCCAAGGGCGCGTTTGATGGAAAAATTCCAGCTCTTGCGCTGACACATCAACCGATTGAAACCCGAAAATAACTGGAGAGAGATTACGGTTGTTTTTTAACAAGACAGTCCTGGCCGCGCTCTTTGAGATTGATACAGAAATTATTAGCTGCCATGCGATGGGGAAAGCCCGGAACATTGACGCGATAGAAAACACCCTTTTCGCCCAAGTCAATGCGCAGAATGAGTGGGTCACGGCGCCCCAAAAGTGCGTCATGCTTGGCTTGCAGCTTGCTATAAGTGCCGCGCGCCAGAGCGCGACTGCGCGTAGCCGCCAGTTGAACCATATAATCTTGCCGCCCACTCGGCTTTGCGGCGGCATCAACCTCGGCTGTTTTAGCCGGTTCAGTTGCGGCCACTTCAGGCATTTCGCCTGGCTCTTTTGCCAGTACTGTGGCGGGCGGTAGATCCTCAGCTTGCTGTTTAATCTCGGCCAATGTCTCCGACTGCGCAATCAAACTCTCGATTGCGCCATTTGCGTTATCAGCAGGCCCTTCCAAAACTGGGGTTTCACCGTCTTTGCCTTGCATTACACCATAGATGTTAAGATCGTCTGCCGCCTTTTGCTCAGCTTCTGGCAATTCAGCTGCCGGCACTTTACTCGGCGCCGGATCAGCAATAATCACCGGTGGCAAATCGCGCTGACCGACCTCTAACCCTCTTTGGTAGCCAAGGTAATAGCCGCCTGCAAGCACCCCACCAATGACCACAAAGCCAAGCAAAAGAACCCATATGGACGGCAAATCAGACGCACTACGGGTGACGACCATGCCATCCGAAGGAGGCCTGCCAATTTGCAAATCAACGTCGCTGTCTAAAAAGCCCTGATCGTATTCTGAGCCGGTTTCCGGTGGGTTTTGTGACATGTTATCTCCAAGCGAATCCCTGAAGCTTTAGTCTAGCGCATTTCCTGCTCAGGTTCCACGCCAATGACGTCTAGACCGCAAGCTATGGTAACTGCCGTCGCACGCAACAGGGCCAGCCGTGCAAGGCTCCCGGAAATATCATCCTCCTGAATAAACCGCAAATGCGTTTGTTCTTTGCCGAGATTCCACAAAGCATGGAATTGCGCGGCTAAATCTTGCAAATAAAACGCTACTCGATGTGGTTCGCGCGCTTCGGCAGCTGACGCCAAAAGGCGCGGATAATTGGCCAAATTGCGTATCAGGCCAAGTTCCGCCGGATCTTGCAGACAACTCACATCGACGCGCGATAAAGCGGCATCGGAAAGCAACTTCTCATCAAGCCCAACTTGGCTGGCATTGCGCAGAACAGAGCAAATTCTTGCATGAGCATATTGCACATAAAACACTGGATTTTCACGACTTTTTTGTTTCACCAAATCAAAATCAAAGTCTAATGGCGCGTCATTTTTACGGGTCAACATCATGAAGCGCACAACATCTTTGCCAACTTCATCGACGACTTCGCGTAGGGTCACAAAATCGCCGGAACGCTTCGACATTTTGACCGGCTCGCCACCGCGCTGCAATTTAACCATATTGCACACTTTGACCTCGAGCGTGCCCTGCCCGGCGGTAATCGCTGTAACCGCAGATTGCATGCGTTTGATATAGCCAATGTGGTCAGCCCCCCAAACGTCAATCATTTGCTGGTAGCCGCGATTGAATTTATTGAAATGGCAGGCAATATCCGGAGCAAAATAAGTCCAAGCACCATCAGACTTGCGCAAGGCACGGTCGCTATCGTCGCCAAATTGAGATGATTTGAACAACCACTGCGGTGCGGCTTCCCAATCGGCGGGCGGCTCTTTACCTTTCGGCGGCTCCAGAACCCCGCGATAAACCAAGCCAGCTTGCTGCAATGTGTCAAAGGCCGCTTCAACCGAGCCATCGTCATGCAGGCTTTGCTCAGATAAGAAAAACTTATGCTCAATGCCCAAGGCTGCTAAATCACCGCGGATCATCTCCATCATCATCGGCAACGCCATTGCCTTGGCGGTCTTAATCTGTGCCGCTTCGTCTTGGCTCAATAAATCTGTACCATATTGCGCCGCCAGAGCCGCGCCAACTGGTACCAAATAATCACCCGGATATAGCCCCGCTGGTATCTCGCCAATATCTTCGCCCAAGGCCTCGCGCATCCGCAACAAAGCTGATTGCGCCAAAACATCGACCTGTGAACCCGCGTCATTAATATAATATTCGCGCAAAACTTGGTGGCCGGTTTTTTCCAATAGCCGCGCCAAAGCATCGCCAAACACCGCGCCACGCGCGTGCCCAACATGCATCGGGCCGGTTGGATTAGCCGACACATATTCAATATTAATCGGCACATTTTTGTGGCGCTCGCTGCTGCCATAGCCAAGGCCGCTGCGCAGGATTTCTGGCACTAAAGCCACCCAAAAAGACGCCGCCAGAGACAGATTTACGAAACCCGGGCCGGCGATTTCCGCGCTTACGACATGTTCCAAAGCGGTTAATTTATCGACCAAAATGGCCGCCAAATCGCGTGGGTTCATGGCCGCCGGTTTGGCCAACACCATGGCCGCATTTATCGCCATATCGCCATGCGACGCATCTCGAGGCGGCTCAACATTGACGCGTGAAAAATCCAACCCATCGGGCAATGTGCCAGCCTTGGTGAGGTCGGTTAAAATGGCGATTAAATCGCTTTCGATACGAGCAAACAAATTCATCAGCAGTGTTTACGCCATTGTGTCTGAAATGTCGAACAATCGCCGATGTTCTTCCATCGCAAATCGATCGGTCATGCCAGCGATATAATCACAGATAATCCGCGCCCGTCCGGTTTCATCGCTGTCCTCGGCTTGGCGGCGCCATTCTTCCGGTAAAACCTCGGGCTCATCGAACATCAGATCGAATAAATCGCGCATTACCCGACGGGCTTTGCTCATCGAGCCATTGACCGTGTGATGGCGATATACTTGCTGAAACAAAAACTCTTTGATGATGGCGTGTTTTTCAGCCAATTCCGGCGAAAAATGTGCCATCGCCTGTTTGGCTTGGCGCACGTCATCGGCGGTTTCAATCTTCTGTGCAGCAATATTGCGATGCGTTTGGCTAACCAAATCGCCAATCATCACAGAAATCATTTCTCGTACCAATTCATGGCGCTGCATTTTGGCGCTCAACACCCCATGATTATTTTCAATCTGGCGCAGAATATCACCGGTTAATGGAAGGTCGCGCAGATCATCTAAATTAATCAGCCCAGCCCGCAACCCATCGTCAATATCATGATTATTATAGGCAATATCATCAGATAAGGCGGCGATTTGCGCTTCTAAAGACGGCCAAGTGTCGAGGTGCAAGTCTTGTTCTTGCGCGTGTTCTTGAATGGCGAAGGGCAAAAACGCGAGGCCGCGCGATGGCGTCAGGAGCGGGCCATTGTGTTTGACCAAACCCTCCAACGACTCCCATGTCAAATTCAGCCCGTCAAAATGAATATAGCGCTTCTCCAAACGGGTAACGATGCGTAGGGTTTGAGCATTATGATCAAAACCGCCATAGGGCTGCATAGCAGCGTCCAAAGCCTCTTCGCCCGCATGGCCAAATGGCGTGTGACCCAGATCATGAGCCAAGGATAGCGTTTCAATTAAATCTTCATCCAAGCCCATTTCGCGGGCAATCGACCGGCCAATTTGTGCAACCTCTAAAGAATGGGTCAAGCGTGTGCGGTAGTAATCGCCGACATGGGCCACAAAAACCTGCGTTTTATGCTTCAACCGACGAAACGCACCGGCGTGCAGAATACGGTCACGGTCGCGCTGAAAGGCAGAGCGCGTCTTGCTTTCCGCTTCGCTATGCTGGCGTCCGCGCGATTGCGCCGCCAGGCAGGCAGATGTCGAAACTGTCGTTTGTGTCATGAACGCGTCCTTAGCCGAGGGTTCTGTTAACTCATAAATGGCTTTGTTGCTTATGGCAAAGATTTCCGTCGCCTATTCGTGGTGCAGATAATGCAACGGCCACTTGTTTTTACCGTCAACTCAACCTATCTTCTGCTCATGACACAACAAGCCAGCCAATTTGCCATTACCGATTCTGCCGCTTCACAGATTGCCAAAATTTTGGCCGCTGAGGCGCCGGGAAGCTGTTTGCGCGTCGCCGTGCAGGGCGGCGGCTGCTCTGGCTTTTCCTATATATTCTCAATCGACGACACACAAACCTCTGACGATTTGGCGTTTGCCCGCGACGGCATTACCGTGCTGATCGACGATATGTCGATACAATATATGCAAGGGGCTGAAATTGATTGGGTGGACGACCTCATTGGCGCCGCTTTTCAAATCAAAAACCCCAATGCAACCGCTTCGTGCGGCTGCGGCACCTCCTTCGACGTATAATAATCATGAAAATTGTTAGTTGGAACGTCAATTCAGTTAAAGCTCGCCTACCTAACCTTCTGGCCTATTTGCAAGAAGCCAAGCCGGATGTCGTCTGTTTGCAAGAATTAAAATGCGTCGACGAAGCGTTCCCGCGTATGGAAGTTGAAGCCCTTGGCTATAATGTCGAAACCCATGGGCAAAAAACCTATAATGGCGTCGCCCTGCTCTCAAAATCACCACTTGAAGATGTCACCCGCGGACTGCCAAATTTCGAAGATGAGCAATCGCGTTATATTGAAGCCGTCGTCAGCACCGATAAAGGCGCGGTGCGCGTTGCCTCTCTATATTTGCCCAATGGCAATCCAACCGAGGGCGGCAGCGGCCCGAAATATAGCTATAAGCTGGCGTGGATGGCCGCTTTAGAAGCTCATGCCCGAAGTCTAATGGCGCATGAAGAAGCGGTTGTCCTTGCCGGTGATTATAATGTCATCCCAACAGCCGCTGACGTCCATGATCCGGCTGCTTGGGAAGGTGACGCGCTTTACCGACCCGAGACCCACGCGGCCTTCCGACGGCTTTTGCATTTGGGCCTCACTGAGGCGGTCGCCAATCTCACTGTGACCGATGAGAACACCTATACATTCTGGGATTATCAAGCCGGTGCTTGGCCGAAGAATAATGGCATTCGCATTGACCATCATTTGCTGACGCCGCTGGCGGCTGACTGCCTGACTGGCTTTGGCATTGATAAACACACACGAGACTGGGAACGCCCGTCCGACCATGTTCCGGTGTGGATCACCCTCGACGCATAAAGCCCGCCTGTTTTCACAAGCGGGCTCTGATGTGTTAATTGCAGGGCTTAAATATCAGCATATTGCTTTTTCTCTTTCGCCCCGCCTGGATGGGTAACGGCGCCTTTTGAGGCCGGCCCAACGGTTTGCATATATTTCCACAAAGTGCCCGACGCGAAATCATTTTCACGTGCCTGCCATTTTGCTTTGCGTTCCGCCAAAACCGTGACATCGACCAGAAGATCAATCGTGCCAGCTTCCGCATCAATCGAAATTTTATCGCCATCTTCAATCAAGGCAATGGGCCCACCTTCGGCTGCTTCTGGGCCAACATGGCCAATACAGAAGCCGCGCGTCGCGCCGGAAAACCGACCATCGGTAATCAAGGCAACTTTATCGCCATTGCCTTGGCCGTAGATCGCAGATGTGGTGGATAGCATTTCGCGCATCCCTGGGCCGCCTTTTGGCCCTTCATAACGAATGACCAAGACCTCGCCGGGCTTATATTGCTCACTGGCAACGGCGGCAAAAGCGTCTTCTTCGCAATCAAAGCAACGAGCTGCTCCTTCAAATTGCAGCACTTCCATACCGGCTACTTTAACAATCGCCCCATCGGGCGCCAGCGAGCCTTTCAGACCAACGACGCCACCGGTTGGTGAAATTGGATTAGAAACTGGATAAATCACTTTTTGATCCGGATTAAAGGTGATGTCCTCAAGATTTTCTGCCAATGATTTGCCGGTCACAGTCAGGCAATCGCCATGCAAATAGCCACCGTCCAGCAAAGTTTTCAGCAACATTGGCACGCCACCGGCTTCATACATATCTTTGGCAACATAATTGCCGCCCGGCTTCAAATCAGCAATATAGGGTGTCTTTTTGAAAATCTCAGCCACTTCCATCAGGTCGAAATCAATACCTGCTTCATGCGCCATGGCGGGCAAATGCAGACCACCATTCGTCGAGCCGCCGGTCGCCGCAACCACTGTGGCGGCATTTTCAAGCGCCTTACGGGTTACAATATCGCGCGGGCGAATATTGCGGGCGATCAAATCCATAACCGCACGGCCTGAGGCCTCGGCATAGGCGTCGCGGCTGACATAGGGAGCCGGTGCACCAGCGGAGTTCGGCAAGGCCAAGCCAATGGCTTCAGAAACGCAGGCCATTGTATTGGCGGTAAACTGACCACCACAGGCCCCAGCGCTTGGGCAAGCTACGCATTCCAAATCATGCAATTCAGAATCCGGCAAATTACCCGCCGCATGTTGACCAACCGCTTCAAACACATCCATCACGGTGACATCTTTACCCTTAAACTCGCCGGGCATTATTGATCCGCCATACATAAATACGCTCGGCACATTCAATCGCAACATCGCCATCATCAGACCCGGCAATGATTTATCGCAACCAGCAAGCCCGACCATAGCGTCATAGCAATGGCCGCGCATGGTCAGCTCAACACTATCGGCGATTACTTCGCGCGACACTAAGGATGATTTCATGCCCTCATGCCCCATGGCGATGCCGTCGGTTACGGTGATGGTACAAAATTCGCGTGGCGTGCCACTGGCAGCGCGGACACCGGCTTTGGCCGATTGCGCCTGTCGCATCAGTGAAATATTACACGGCGCCGCTTCGTTCCAGCACGACACCACGCCAACGAAAGGTTGGTTGATTTCTTCTTCTGTCATGCCCATGGCATAATAGTAAGATCGGTGCGGCGCGCGCTCAGGACCAACCGATACATAACGGCTTGGCAATTTGGATTTATCAAAACGGGTCATTCTTTTCTCCTCAAAACTGCACCCTATGTAACAAGATTTTGTCAGACTTGCGAGAGCAAATCAGGTAACCATGGCGTATGGATTTTTATGTTGAAACTTTATTGTTGTTTTTGGCCGGTTTGATTGGCGGCACAATGAATGCTTTGGCCGGAGGCGGCTCTGGCGTGACCTTCGCCGCTTTGGTTTTTTCCGGCATGCCACCAATTATCGCCAATGCCACCAACACCTTCGCTTCCACTTTCGGCTATATCACCGGTGCTGCTGGATATCGCAAACACATATATGAGGTGCGCGCTGCTCTTGTCTGGCAATTGCCACTGGTGTTTATTGGCGGACTGATTGGCGGCTGGTTATTATTGCAAACCGACGCGCAGGTGTTTGAAGCCGCTGTGCCTTGGCTCCTGTTGTTTGCGACTTTATTGTTTATGTTGAGCCGACAATTAGAGCAAATGGCGGCTCGATTGGGTAAACGTAATGTCACGCTGATGGGCGGCTTGGCGCTGTTTGGCACCTGCGTTTATGGCGGCTATTTCAATGGTGGTTTTGGCATTCTCACCCTCGCCGCCTTATCGCTCGGCGGCTATACAGCCGTGCGCGCCATGAATGGCATAAAACTTGTATTTGCCGCCGTTTCCTCAATTGCCGCTCTGGTGCTGTTTTTCATCAGTGATAAAGTCGACATTACCGGTGGGCTGGCGGTCATGGCTGGCATTGGTATTGGCAGTTATGCAGCCGCGCGTTTGACTGACTATGTTTCCGATAAGAATGTCAAAAGAGCCAGTTTGGCAGTGTGTATTGCGGTCACAGCCTACGCCTTTTGGCGGCAATTTGTTTAACCCAAACGGGTCAAAGCATCAGCCAATTTATCGCGGCGTGCCTGCTCTTCTTCTAAACGCTTTTGATTTTCGATAATTACTGACTCCGGCGCTTTATCCAAAAACCCTTGATTGCCCAATTTGCCGGCAATCTTCTTAATCTCACCATCAGCCTTGGCAATGTCTTTGGTCAATCGGGCTTTTTCCGCCGCCACGTCAATCACATCCGCCAATGGCAGCGCAAAAATTGTTTCGCCGAGAACTGTTTGCACCGCCCCCTCAGGCACATGATCGGCAAAACTAATATCCGAAACGCGGGCCAAACGCATTAAAACGTTTTGCGTTTCGTCGACCCGCGTTTTGGTGTCGCTATTGGCGCCAACCAGAACCAGCGGAATCCGAGCACCGGCCGGCACATTCATCTCAGCCCGCACCGAACGAATTTCACTAATGGCGCCAATCAGCCAGCCAATTTGTTCGTCAGCGGCTGAGTTAATCAGGCTGGCATCAAAATTTGGCCACTTGTCGAGCATCAGATAGTCAGCGCGCTGACCAGTCTTGCTCCATAATTCTTCGGTAACAAATGGCATGAAAGGATGCAGCAAACGCAAGGCTTGGTCAAAAGCCCATTTGGTCGCCGCCTGCACTTCTGCCTTAGCAGCTGCATCATCGCCTTGCAGCGCCGGTTTGGCCAATTCGACATACCAATCGCAGAAATTATTCCAGATGAAATGATACACGCCATTGGCGGCATCATTGAAACGATAGGCTTCCAAGGCATCGGTCACGGTATTTTGTGCGCCAATGGTTTGGTTAACCAGCCATTGGGTCAGTGGCTGGCTGGCCTGGCTTGGGTCGAAATCTGGCGCCGCGAAACAATCGTTCATTTCGCAAAACCGCGCTGCATTCCATAATTTTGTGCCAAAATTGCGATAGCCCTCGACGCGCGATTCCGACAATCGAATATCGCGCCCCATGGCGGCCATGGACGACAAAGTAAAACGCAGCGCATCGGCCCCGTAAGTGTCGATCAAATCCAGCGGGTCAACCACATTGCCTTTGGATTTAGACATTTTCGCGCCATGTTCGTCGCGCACCAAAGCGTGGATATAGACAGTATGGAAAGGCACCTCATCCATAAAATGCAGCCCGCTCATCATCATCCGCGCAACCCAGAAGAAAATAATATCGAAAGCGGTAATCAGCACATCGGTTTTATAATGCCGCGCCAATTCCGGTGTTTGTTGCGGCCAGCCTAAAGTCGAAAATGGCCACAGAGCCGACGAAAACCATGTGTCGAGTACGTCTTCATCGCGGGTTAATGGCGTCGGCTTACCAAAATGCGCATCGGCTTTGGCTTGCGCTTCGGCCTCAGTTTCAGCAACAAAAATCTCGCCTTCAGGCCCATACCATGCCGGAATTTGGTGGCCCCACCACAATTGCCGCGAGATACACCATGGCTGAATATTATTCATCCATTCGAAATAGGTTTTTTCCCAATTGGCGGGCACGAATTTGGTTTGCCCATTTCTTACCGCTTCAATGGCTGGCTTGGCCATGGTGGCGGCGTCGACATACCATTGGTCAGTCAACCAAGGCTCGATAATTTTATCCGACCGGTCGCCAAATGGTACCATATGCGTATTGTCTTCAATCTTTTCGACCGCGCCTAAGGCTTGCAGCGCGTCGACAATTTTTTTGCGCGCCTCAAAACGGTCCATACCCTGCCAAGCGTCGCGATCGGGCATGTCGTCAAAAGCCGGATCGGATAAATCTAAACATGCATGTTGGTCGAGAATATTAATCGCCGCCAAACCGGCCCGCTTACCCACTTCAAAGTCATTGAAATCATGCGCTGGCGTGATTTTCACCGCACCTGAGCCCTGCTCTGGGTCGGCGTAATTATCAGCAATAATCGGCACGCGGCGGCCGACCAAAGGTAGAATAATGTATTTGCCAATCAAATCTTGATAGCGTTCATCATCAGGATGCACGGCAACACCCGTATCACCGAGCATGGTCTCAGGCCGCGTGGTCGCGACAGTGATGTGGCCGCTGCCATCTTCCAGCGGATAATTGAAATGCCACATATGGCTGTTCACTTCGCGCTGCACCACTTCGAGATCAGAAATCGCCGTTAGCAGACCCGGGTCCCAATTGACCAAGCGCTTGTCTTTATAAATCAAGCCCTGCTCATGCAGTGTCACAAATACTTTCAACACGGCTTGCGACAGGCCTTCATCCATGGTGAAGCGCTCACGGCTCCAATCGCAGGAAGCGCCAAGACGGCGCAATTGCTGAGTTATGGTTGACCCGCTTTCGGCCTTCCACGCCCAAACTCTTTGTAAAAAGGCTTCGCGGCCAATATCGCGGCGCGACTGATTGCCTTCTTCGGCCATTTGCCGTTCAACGACCATTTGCGTGGCAATGCCAGCGTGGTCGGTGCCCGGTTGCCACAATACATCGCGGCCACGCAGACGCTGAAAACGTACCAACACATCTTGCAATGTATTGTTCAAAGCATGGCCCATATGCAGACTACCGGTCACATTGGGTGGTGGAATAACAATCGTATAGGGCTCGCCTTCGCTGTTGCGACCTGGCTTAAAGCAGCCGTCTTCTTCCCAAGCCTGATAAAGCCGTGCTTCGAGCGAAGCCGGCGCATAATGTTTTTCAAGTTGAGATGAATCGGACATCAAAAGCTCTCGGTTAGCGCCGACCGCTCAACAAGGCGCGCAAATTAGTATTCAGGCGAGAATGCCTACTCGGTTTCGCCAATATCAGCGGCATCAATACGCAGACGATCAGAAGTCAAACGGCCAATGCTAGCAAGCACACCATAGGCCGCCAAATTCTGCGAGGTGCCAGCGCGCACCAAACCAACCCGCGCGTCGAGCAAGTCTTGCTCAGCGTCCAAAACATCAAGATTGGTTCGCGTGCCCAATTGATTTTCTTGCCGAACACCCTCAAGCGCTATCTTTGAGGCTTTGATTTGCTGTTCACGGGCAACCACGGCGGAAGTCGAAGCCTGATAATTATTCCAAGCCACAATGACACCGCGCTCGACCCCATCAGAGGAGGCGTGCACCTGATATTTCAACGCATCAGAATAGCTTGATGCAGCAGAGATGCCGCTAATGGCACGACCGCCACGGAATAAAGGCACATTCAACGTGGCCACCAACTCGGTAACTTCTGTCTCAACGCCAATGGCGGTTGCTGGGTCTTCGGTTCGCGTATACGAACCTGACAAGGTAATTGACGGTAAAGCCGCACCAATGGCGCTATAGGCATTCAAGCGACCACTAGAAGACATTTCTTTGGCTGCAATCAATGTTGGGTTTTCGCGGCGTGCAGTATTAATCGCGTCATCAAGGTCACGCGGCAAGCGAGGCAATTTAGTAACCGTTTCTAGCTCCCCCGCTTCTACGCCAATGACTTCGCGATAAATCGCCTTAGCACCGCGCAGATTAGCTTGCGCGCTCAGCAGAGCTGATTGCGCCCCAGCCAAAGCCGCTTCCGATTGCGCGATGTCGGTTCGTGTCACCACGCCAACTTCAAAGCGGTCGCGAACAGCCTCTACCTGTTTGGTCAGCACATTGACGTTTTGCTGATTAAGGTCATAAACCGATTGGTTTTCCAAAACATTGAGATAGGCCGTAATGGAAGCCAGCAGAATTTGCTGCTCGGTTTCGGTCAATTTGGCGCGCTCGCTGCGCACTTCGGCGCGTTTGCTGCGGAAGGCATTGATGTTTTTACCACTGGTAAACAGATCTTGCGTCACCATCACGCCATATGAGTCGACATCACGGTCGCCGATATTAAAGGCCTGATTGACCGTGCCGTCTGCGTAGTTTTCAGCATCTGTATTCGAACGGCTCTCGCGGGCAAAGGCCGTTACCTGTGGCAACATATCGGCCATGGTAACAAATTGAGAGCTATAAATTGCTTGAAAATTTGCATTAGCCGCAGCCAAGGAAGGATTGCGCGCCAATGCTTGCGACAAGGCCCCACTGAGTGTTTCTGAACTAGCCGACGTGGTCATAAGACCTGATGCCAGCATTAAAATCATTGCTTTCGTTTTCATCATGTCTCTATCCCGCCTGATTCTCGCTACCTTCACAAGCGACAAGCCGCTCGCTACAAATTAAAACTCAAAGCCCGCTTCAACGTCAAAGTCTGTCAAATGCGGTGCTGTTAAATCAAACGCTGAGCGCGATGAAAAACTGTCACCAATACGTTGATACACAACTGCTTTCGAACTACCGCCAACCATTTGCGCGCAGACCAATCGACCCGATGGGGCCAATTGTGCAAGCAAATCTTGCTCAACTTGGGCCACACAACCATTGATGAAAATCACATCAAAAGGCCCCTGCTTGGCCTGACCTTGCTTTAGGCCGCCTGTCACAGCAACAGCATTATCAATGCCCAATTCTTGCCATACCGCGCTGGCTTTTTCGCTAAATGCTTCATTTTCTTCCAAAGCAATGACCGTGCTGGCACGTCCTGCCAAAACGGCAGCTGAATATCCCGTACCTCCAGCAATATCAAGCACCACATCATTAACTGTTAGGGCTGACAATTCGGCCAAACGGGCAAAAGCCAGCGGTGTCAGCATTTTGCGCACACCGTCGCCAGCACTGCACTCAAGCTCAACGTCAGCATAAGCAATGTCGCGCCCGGCGCCGCCAATAAATGCTTCGCGCGGCAAATTGCCAATCAGTTTAGTAATGTGGTAATCGCGCACCCCACCCGGCTTAATCTGACACTCGACCATATTAAAACGCGCTTGCGCGTAAATGTCGTCGTCTAATATCGCTGGGTTTGCCATCTGTGCCTCGCGTTTGTCTATTTAGGCTTTCTATATACGGCGCGTCAGCGGTTTTGACAATCGCCAACATCGCTAACCAATGGCAAAAAGCACCGCTGGTGAAAAACAAGTTGCACTCGCTTTACAGATATTTATAAACACACCACCAACTCAGTAATGTTTAACGACATTCTGGCCACGTGGCGGAGTGGTGACGCAGCGGCCTGCAAAGCCGTGTACCCCGGTTCGATTCCGGGCGTGGCCTCCAAAG
>ENA-OUOG01002970-OUOG01002970.1-marine-metagenome-genome-assembly--contig:-NODE-2970-length-16635-cov-7.185409_pt1 | contig 16635 bp, 15 predicted proteins | sample MGYA00248635_ERZ508505 | MGnify/ENA primary metagenome ERZ508505 (study PRJEB26176, sample SAMN06267871) | marine metagenome | isolation source: Saanich Inlet, British Columbia, Canada | place: Pacific...
AGTTTAGGTACGGGGGATAGGGGTGCTTCTGTTAGATAACTATTTGGCTACCTTTTAGATTCGCGAAAAGCTAATTTTTGACAAGCTTGGTTAGTTATATACCTCCAACTTTCAAGTTCGTTAGTCGAATCCACAAGCGTGCAGATTACCTTGGCCCGAATGGTTATGTCTGAACGCTGATGTTGAGAATTTCATGCGTGAGTTAAGTACGAGCTATATCTTCTTATAGTTGACGCTTTAGACCCACCAGAATAGTTAAATCGCGGAAATTAAAAATGAACTTCAGCAAGCTGGAAGTTCTCCAGTCTCACTAAAGAACATTCTTGACGCGTAATTGATGAAGTCGATTATCCGACCTGATAATCTGGGAAGAATTTCGGAAATTATTACCAGAGATGGGCGATTGAAAACTAAAAAGCTTTTGCTAAATGCCATTGATCTATTGGGTCTTGATCAGGTTTCCCTAGACTTGTCGGTCACAGAAAAAACACTGAAAAACTGGCTAGCAGAGGAGGAAATACCTAAACGCAACTCTGTTCATGAAATGCTCGAGCAGATGCTAAATAAAATCAAATCCCCGTCAACAAGCCATGAGTGCGACTTTAAATTTATCGATTTGTTTGCGGGCATCGGTGGCGTTAGAAGGGGATTTGAAACTCAAGGCGGTCAATGTGTTTTTACATCAGAGTGGGACAAATATGCTAAGAAAACTTATTTGGCTAATTTCTCGGACGGTCACTATGTCGTAGGCGATATAACCAAAGTCAGCTCCGATCTCGTTCCTGATCACGATGTCTTGCTTGCAGGGTTTCCATGTCAACCGTTCTCACTAGCAGGAGTATCTAAAAAGAATTCACTTGGCAGATCTCACGGGTTTGATTGTTGCACCCAAGGCACACTTTTTTTCGAAGTTGAGCGATTAATTGGTGATAAGAAACCCAGTGCTTTCCTCTTAGAGAACGTCAAAAATCTACGAAGTCATGATAAGGGTAAGACGTTTCGCATCATCAGAGAGACTCTAGAGGATAAACTTGGCTACCATATTCATTACAAAGTCATTGACGCCAATGGGTTCGTCCCGCAACACAGGCAAAGAATATTTATCGTTGGGTTCAAAGAGCCGACAGACTTTTCGTGGGATGAGTTTTCAGCTCCAGCCAAAGGAGCCATAACATTGAAAAGCATTTTGCATCCAGAGGATGGCTCTGAACGAGCAGAACCGCCATTTACAACTGGAGAAAATGCTGCTGTTTCATCTGACTTTTTTTTGAGTGATAAGCTTTGGCAATATCTTCAAGACTACAAAGCTAAACATGAAGCCAAAGGAAATGGCTTCGGGTTTGGTTTAGTTGGTCCAAATGATACTTGTAGAACACTTTCTGCTCGCTATCACAAGGACGGATCTGAAATCTTGGTGGACCGAGGTAAAAATTTAAACCCACGCCGGCTAACCCCGCGAGAATGTGCTCGGTTGATGGGTTATCCCGACACCATGTCGATTCCTGTATCCAATACGCAGGCATATAGGCAATTCGGAAACTCAGTTGTAGTTCCTGTGATTGAAGAAATTGCTCGGCTTATGAAGCCGCGAGTTATGGCTTTGAAAAGTGCTGATATTTAAACCACTTCTCAATTTCGATTTCTAGTCTCTAAGACTCAGTAGTTCTAAACTTTCGTCGCCTCTGCTAAGTTTCAAGTATTCAAACAATGAACGGTAGTAACGAAGAGAACGCTCAACAATGTCAACTTCAACAAATGATTTAATAAACACTCCAGATGCTGCCCGCTTGATTTTTGGATTGCGAGATACTGGATACAACTTTCCTATGGCCGTCGCCGATATTGTGGACAACTCAATTGCGGCTAACGCGTCGAATATTTACGTAGATGTTCTTCTCACCAACGAAGGCCGGAAATTCGTATATTTTGCTGATGACGGTGATGGGATGAATTTCGCCATGCTTAAGGATGCTATGCGTTATGGGGCTAAGCAGCGAGAAAACTTGGCAAGCTTGGGCAAGTTTGGACTTGGATTGAAAACTGCTTCTAGCTCGGTTTGTTTGAAATTTAGTTTGATTTCACGTACCGATAAAACATCGCCGTTAAGAAAGTTATCTTGGGATCTTGAACACGTTAAAGAAAATGACGTTTGGGAAATGCTTGAGGAAGACATCACAGCAGAAGAATCCTCGCGGTTTTCCGACTATTGCGGTGACAAGGGCACCTTGCTCGTCTGGTCAAAGTGTGACCGTTTGTTGAAAAAGTCATATTCAGAGCCTGGTGGCGCTCAGGAAAAATCTGCCATCAAGCGATTATCGAATAACCTCATCGATCACCTGGCACTCGTTTATTACCGATTTCTGGACTCGAGTGATAAGCGAGCCAATAACGTAAATATTTTCGTAAATGACATATTGGTTAAGGCTTGGAATCCGTTTTTTCCAGAGAAGTCTGATCAAGTGTTATCGGAAGAACGTCAAAAGATCGTTTGTGTTCTGCAGACTGGCGAGGAACAACAAGCTGGCATCAAAGCATGGATTCTGCCTCATAAAAATGATCTGACCGAAGAAGATAGGGATAAGGCTAAGATTTCAAACAAGGGTCAGGGGTTCTACGTTTTTAGGGAAAATAGACTAATTCATAGTGGAGACTGGCTCGGAATCCATTCTTGGGGCAGTCTCGAGCCTCATATGAGCCTTCTGCGCATCGAGTTTGATTTTAATTATCTTCTCGATGAGGCATTTATGGTGGACGTAAAGAAATCGAGAATTCTTTTGGATCCAGAGTTAGAAGACTACGTCCAAAAGGTACTGACTCCGATTAGGCGCGAAGCCGACCAGCGTTACCGAAATAAAACCAAAACAGCAGCGGCTACCACCGATGTCGATCACAGTGGTGCTAACAATAGCGTGGGTAACACTCCAAACACTAAAGCGGCAGCTATTAGTCAAGCTGACCCGGCTGTTTCGATCGCTACAGTCACCAATCAAATGGGCGCTGGAATAAAGCTTCGGATTCCGGTAGAGAATCAGGTAGACCCCTCTACTTTGTTTGTTGAAGCTTCAGAATCGATGGTTGGTGGGGAGTTATGGGAGCCGGTTTTAAGAAGTCCTGATGTTCAGGGTCATCAAACAGGTGTCCGAATCAACCGAAACCATGACTTCTATCAAAAAATTTATCTCAGGGCTAAAACTAACGGATATTCGGTACAAGGAATGGATCTTCTACTCTGGGCTCTATCAGCTGCGGAGGTTAACTATTCAGATGAACGGATGCAGAGAATTTTTGAGGATTTGAGAGAAGAAGTTTCAAGCAATTTGAAGAGATTACTTCGAGATGTCGAAATTCCTGATTTGAGTGATGATGACATCAACTAATTTTCACGAGGTTCTGAGGGATCTGACTTTAATGATTGTGACTCAGACTGGGCTGCAAATGTATGCCAAAGTTACAGAGGTTAATGAAGTCCCGTTGTTTGAATTTTGGTTTAACGATTTGGGATATCGTGAAGGCCCAGTTTTTAAGTTGAGTCCTGAAGGACTCCATAGACACGTTATAGAAATTATTTTGGGCGAACATTCCGGGCCAATAATTCGCCAAATAAAAGAGGCTTCTTCGGAGCAACTTATCAATGCTAAAGCATTGCTTGCTTTGGCGGAAAAGAAGGGCTTTTCTGTAGAAATTGATTTTTTTTCCTCGGCACTAGATGAGGTTATTGAATCCGATTCACCGTTACGTCTGTCTAAACAGCAAGTAAGGGATCATTTATCCGAAAAATCGTTTGCTCAAACAGTTTCTAATGGCCTGTCACAAGTGGTTTCGGCAATGGCTGAATTAATAGGGTTTGAAGAACAAACAGATATCGGAAATATGAAAAATGATGAAAATGAAATGGAGGGAGCGGTCAGCTCAATAATGGTGAAAAAACGTGAGCGTAGCGCGCGAAATAGGATGCTATGTATTGGGTATCATGGGACGCGTTGTTACGTTTGTGGATTTGATTCAAAGGGCTGTTATGGCTCTGATTGCGAAGTCATTGAAGTACACCACCTACAACCGTTGAGCAGTCTTGGTTCCCCTCGACCGTTTGACCCTTTGACTGATTTGGTTCCACTTTGCCCTAACTGCCACAGAGCCATTCATTCAAGACGACCGATTCCGCTTACGCCGGAAGAACTCAGAAACATGATTAGAAGTAATGTTAGAGAGAGTTAACTTACCTTTAACCTATTCAGAGTTTTCTGAGTCCGAGACGGAATATCATTTATCCGCAAACGTTCTTGATCCCGTAGTCTTTGTAGAGCCGGACAAAAGCGGCAGTTTTTTGGTCAGATTAGGCGCTGTTCGATTCTATAAAGGTGCGGAACAAATCCTGTATGCTCCATCTATCGACCATGATTATGTATTAGATAAAGCGACAATCTTTCCTCTTCCATCAGACATCAAGCAGGAGATCGTTCAGCTTTTTGGTAATGCTGATTTATCTGGTTTATCTATCTCTGACATTCTATTAGCTAAGAAACAGAAAGACTCTCTAATCGAGTTAAATATCTCAGATGGAGTGCTGGTAAGCGGTAAGGAAAGGGCAGAGCTTTTTAGTTCAGATTATGAGATTTCCCCTTTGCTTAAAGCGGAACTATATCCATACCAAAGGTCGGGTGTCGCTTGGCTGGCTAACACTGTCGCGAACAATGGTGGTGCTTTGTTGGCTGATGAAATGGGGCTAGGAAAAACTGTTCAGGTGATCGCCACGATTTTAGGGATGTCACCAACCTCTTCTGAGCCTGTATTAATCATTTGCCCGACTAGTTTGATTGCGAATTGGGTTGCTGAGATTGAAAAATTCGCGCCTACGTTAACTATATGTATCCATCGTGGATCAGAGAGAGCCGGGATTGCTGCTTCGTTGCTCAAGGCAGAGGTGATTGTGTCTACATATGACACTGTAGTCATCGATGAGATGCTGCTCGGTTCAATTAACTGGCGAAGTATTATCTGTGATGAGGCGCAAGCACTGAAAAACCCCGACTCCAATCGTCGGATTGTTATAAGTAATATGGCCGCAGATTCGCGTATCTTAATGACGGGGACACCGGTCGAAACATCTCTGGTGGATGCGTGGTCACTGTTGGATATTTGCGTGCCGGGAATTCTTGGGGAACAGCTGGAATTCGAAGACCATTTTCCTGATACAGATGAGGCAGCCACTGAACTCAACGATCTTATCGGTCCGTTGATGCTTAGAAGAACAGTCTCAGATGTAGCGAAAGATCTTCCTGAACGGATAGATGTTGAGCTTCCGCTTGATCTAGATGAAGACTCAGCTTTTGAATATGAAAAAATTCGCAGTGAAGCACTTGAGGAGTACGGGATCGCAGGTGGACTTGTCGCCACAGCGAGATTGAGTGTTTTTTGTGCGTACCCCCGATTTCAAACGCCTAGAAGTGATGCCGCTGACTTTGAAGAAACTCGATTTTTGCCGATGTCACATACTCGGCTAACTCCAAAACTTGAAATAACGAAGACGCTCATCAAAGAAGCTTCACTCGAGGGAAAAAAAGTTCTTATTTTTTCTAACTACAATCATATTGGAGAAATCCTAAAGCAGACGTGCGCTAACGAGAATATTGCTTATTGGGAGAGTATTAATGGAGAAACTGTCCAAGAAAGGCGTCAAGAAATTATTGGGGAGTTTTCTGCTGTGAGTGGCTGCGCAGTGTTGGTTCTTAATCCTAAAGCTGCGGGCGCAGGATTGAACATTACGGCTGCTACGATAGTTATTCATTACACTCCTGTATGGAATCCAGCGCTTGAAATGCAGGCAAGTGCGAGGGCACACAGAAGGGGGCAAACTCTTCCAGTTAGTGTCTATCAATTGTTCTATAAAGATACGGTAGAGGAAGTGATGGTTGAGCGAGCGCGCATGCGGAAAGGGCTTGGAAATCGGGTAATGCCAAGTTTCTCAGACGAGGCAGATATTAAAAGAGCTCTTGATACCACACCAGTAAAGTAGGATCGGATATATGGAGTTCGAAAAGGTACTTTCAAAAAATGATGTTGGGGCTACTAAAAGCCATCAAGCTGGGTTTCTGGTGCCTAAATCTATGCGAGAACTTATTGATTTTTTCCCTCAATTGAATCCTGATGAATTAAATCCCTCAGCTGCACTTTTGGTTATTGATGATGATATGAATCGATGGGAGTTTAGGTACGTTTATTACAACAACCGACTGCATTCTGAGAAGGGTACTAGGGATGAGTATCGGATTACTTGTACTACAAAGTATATGAGATCTGTCGGAGCCAAAGAAGGTGATGTGCTGCACTTTTCGAAAACCGCTGATGGGTTGTATCGCCTATCTTTCGTTCGCGACTGTGAAAATGAGACGGTTCCAAGTAATCGAGTGAATTTGCGAGGCTGGAAGCAGGTTTACTGATATGCCAGTTCCAGTTATTGACATCATAATGAGTGAGCGTTTGAAAAATGCGTTGCTTAAGAGTGGAATCGATACTTTAGAAAAAGCTCGTGATGCCGGCGAACGAATCGCGAGTCTGCCAAATATAGGTAAATCGAGCTTAGTTGAATTGAAAACCCTATTTCATGCCTATGACTTAGATGCGATCGACAATCAATTTACCGCCGATATAAGACAGTTAGAGATGAGTGTTCGTCTAAAAAATTGTCTGCTTAGAGCTGGGCTGAACACACTTGAAAAAGCAAGTGTTGCAGGAGAGCCTGCATGGCGGAAAATACCGAGCTTTGGAGAAGCTTGTATTTCAGAATTACGAATGCTGATCGTCACCTATGGATGCGGTCGCGCTGAGAATAATCAGAGTGATAAAGAAGATCTAGATCCCGCAATTACTGCCTTTGCCTCTATTTCGAAAAAGCTTAAGGCTGCACTACACCGGTTTGGTGTTTTTCGATTGTCAGAGCTTCTTGAAGTAGATTCCGAACTATTCTCTAAAAGTTATTTCGTTAGTGAAGAAATGCTGTCTGAATTGCTCCAGCATCAGGCTACGCCTCCCTCATTGCCTGATGACGTTCGGTTGGCGCTCATTTCAAACATAGAACTTTTTGACGGGTTTTCGAACAAGCTAAAAAATTCACTTCGAAAAATAGGTGTTAACAGTTTGAACGAGGCTCTCTGTCAAGATCCTGATCAATTTAAACGTGTTCAATCTGTTGGATTAGCTACTGCGCTTGAGTTGGCTGAATACCAGAGGTGTATTCCCTCGTTGACGCGAGGAACTGCAAATCGAGTTGTTGCAACTCAAGAGCTGACGATGATTCCTGCCACAGTCTCATCTAACAAAGAGTTTGTAGAAAACTGTCGGGAGGCATTTGACCAATTCTGCGCTTCTCTAGATATTCGAGAGCGCCTTATAGCCACCTCAAGAATTTGGCCTCTACGCCCCGAAGATGGAAAAACGTTGGAAGCGATAGGTGTGACTCAAGGGGTGACAAGGGAAAGAATAAGGCAAATAGAAATTAAGTTGCTTGCTAAATTTGCTAGGTTCTTTTGCCACGGCTCTGTGATGCCAGCCAGTAAGCGGGGCCCACTACTTAAACTGGCACCGGAACTCTCCGAAAGGTGGATGGACGCAACTGGTCAGCTTGAGAGTATGGATGAGATAGATGCCTTCGGTTTCATAAAAATTTTAGAGAATAGCTTTTCTATTCGACGGATAGACCTTGTTGAAATTTTGGATTTCGCTGTGTCTTTGTACTCTCAAGGTCAATCGTCTGGGCTTCGCTCTGAGTTGCGCAGCATCGGCTTCAATATTTTTGCATTGCCTGATCTCAGTCCAGCCATACTCGACATCAAAATAGATACCCTGCGGCTAGGGCGAGCTTCAAAGTCCCTCAATGAGTTGTACGGAATAGTAACGTTGGAGGACGTTTGGAAAAGCGCGAGTGGTCTCAGCCCCTATCATTCAATGTTAATCGACGAGGCGTTAGAGAATCTTCATAAATCAGTTACAGCTGGTGGGCATTTAAACTGGTCTAAGTTTTGTCGCCTGAACGGGTTTGAAAGCCGGTTGGGCTATGGGGCTTTGCAAACCGAGCGATCGGCGTCTCAGTTTTTGGCAGAGCTTCGCTTCGTTGCTGAGTGCGTAGCAACGTGGTCTCATTCGCTCAGGATTTTTGATGAGAGGTTGAGTAAACCGACTTCTGAGCGAAGAACTCAGCAGTCTTTAGCCACGGAGCTTCTCGGTGGTTCAGCAGTTGCTCCTCAGATCGCGAGACTTGAAAAATATGTAATTGATAAGCTCGCTGATGTTGTGGTTTACCACGATTTCAGTTTCTGTAATTGCTATGTCGAGGACACTGTTCTGCTTGGCATTGAAAAAGCTAAGCGATTTAAAAAAAAATACGCCAAGTTTGAAGAATTCGAATCCAGCATTAAGTCGATGTTTGATGACTGGAACAGTTCGAACTCAGGTTTGCCGCATCTAATGTGGGCATTGCTGGAGGGGAATGCGCCGAATCGTTATTACCACCTTTACAAGAAGAATAAGAGCGAAGATACGGTATTGCCAGAGGTGAAAAAAATAAAATTGAAAGGATTTAGGCGAGTCTTTTAATAAATGTAGTGGATCAGACTTGCTACAAAAATTGTTGGAGGCGGTAGGAACAAGACGAGAGATGTACGTTGAGTTGCGGTATGAATTTATTCAACACGGCAGTAGAACTCTTCGAGTATTGGTAAGAATGAAACGTCTAAATATGGCTGCGCATTCTTTATGAAGTCATCTGGTATTCCATGAATGACCTCCGCAATTGATCCCGTGATTGCTCCAAGCGTATCCGCATCACCACCTAATGAGACAGCACTTCTGATGGCGTCCTCGAAGCTATTTGAGTCTAAGGCACAGACAATAGAGTCAGGCACACAAATCTGGCACGTTTCATTGTAGACATGCTCGTCTCTGCACTGATCTACAGAACGATCCAAGTCGTATCCAAAACGCTCCTGTACGTGACTTCTGATACTTTGGCTGGTTTCCCCTTTTCTGGCGAGGAAGATGGCCATAACGGTCGCCTGTGCGCCTTTGATACCCTCTGGATGATTGTGAGTCACATTTGTTACCAGTCGAGCCACCTCGAGGCTTGTCTCAAGGTCATCATAGAGCCATCCCGCAGGAGATACACGCATAGCGGCCCCGTTGCCATAACTGTTGTAGGGGGGTTGTAGTTCAGGCGAAGCAAGCCACTTGATAAAGCCTGCTCCGTACCCTGCGACAGTTTCAGCAGGCATTACTTTTCTGCCCCAGTCACGCATGGCTTCGGCAGGTGGTATCTCATGTAAAAGGGAGTCAGCAATAGCCACTGTCATGATGGAGTCATCTGTGATTCCTGTATCAGGCCGAATCAGTGGATTGAAGTCTTTACGCTTCATCCTCTTGAACTCCCATGGCGCGCCAATGAGGTCGCCTAGAATTGCTCCATACATCGATGTATTCGTCCCTTACTACTGTTCATTCACCATACTTGAAGTCATGATGACATTCATGAGCATTTTGTATTTTTTGCCGGGGCGAGGATCATCCCTGAATGGTCGCCTAGGACTCGAGCTCCAGAGCAGAGGCTGTCGACTACATGGGCGTGTGTTAGAAGGTGATTTCGCCACGCTGTCTTTTCCCCAGCAAGTTGATCATGTGTCCGCAGACCTTCGAGAGCTTGATGGACGCGACATACCCGTTATCGCAAACTCATGGGGAGCCTACTGGGCTTTGCATGCGCTTCTAAAGAATCAGATGAGCTACTCGAAGATGTTATTGATCTCACCCATCCTCGGAGCTGTAAGAGGCGAAGGACGGATGTTTAAACCGCCTCTGAGCAAGGTCATGGAACGCGCGATAGACGAAGGCTTGTTCCCCGAAATGGATTTGACCATATTGGTAGGGTCTGACGACTGGCAGAGTCCTCATGATCGCTCCACAACTCTGTGTGACGCGACTGATGGCCGCTTATTGGTTGCTGATGGGATGGGGCATGATTTGGGTCGAGAGGTCGTCACAGACCTTTTAGATAAGTGGTTATAGGAGACCAGCAATGAGTGACGGTCTATCTAAAAAACAGCTGCACGAGCTTCTCAAAACACTTGTTGAGACGCATAGCTCGGTACACATGGAAACCGATTCTTTTGCACACGGCCAAGGTCGCTCAATCGATCTGTATTTAAACGATGAGTGCGTAACCAGGCCGTATTTTGAATCACCCACTGAATACACTGATCTGACATTTGTATTCTTTGAGTATTTTCAGGACGATTACGAAGAAGGGTTCGAGTCGGACCATGTCATCACATTTCATTTGAACGACCATGGAGAGTTGTTTGCTGATCGCGAAGACTACGCTTCATCAAATTACTTTGGAGATGAGTTATCTATTGACCCGCTAGTATCAGAATTCAAAATTTACCATCCGTGTGATCAGTTCGACTCAGTCAAAATGGGCGATGAGGAACTCAATCGTTATCTCGACTACATTCTGGAGTTCACAGTATCTCACTCTTCGGATGACGAGCTTTTACTTGGATTCAAAGCAACAAAAGGTCGCAAGAAGAGCCCCGTAGCAATCCCTCTCAAAGTACTTCAAATCACACAAAAGCTCCAGGAGGAGATTATGGACCTTGCTGAGAAGTCAGATCGCATTCTGAAGGATACGTATTCGGTCTACACCCAAAATTGGACGCTCTGCGGCGACATTGTCGAGCTTGAGAGGAGTGACTATTCCCTCAGTGTTCACAAAAGGCTGTCGCCTGAAGATGTGATTAAAATATTCGAGACTGAAAGATGAAAAGAAATTTACTTAGCCGCACTTACCTTCTACCGCATCAACTCATAGTTCGTTTTGGTTCAGTACTAGTATCAAGAAGGTGGCTGAAACAATGCGCACCAATTACTACTCAAGTGCCTCTACCGTTCAACATTTTGTCCGAAGTCACTTGAATGAGTAGTTTGTCTCCTAGTGTCGGATCAATATTTTGGACTACCATTCGATGAATACACATAGGATGAATCTTCGAAAAGTTTATAGTGTAGGCTTTCGCGCGACCACTTGGGTAAACCACGCCTGCCCAAGTCATCGCTACCACTACAACAAACATTACCCAAGCGATGAATAGAAGAAGGTATTCCACTGAGTTTTTCAAAGTGACCTCGAACTGACATCGTTTAAGGTTTAATTGAAGCACCTCGCGATTTTACAAAATGGGAGCGTGTAGTAACGAACAATGGAGAAGTAGTGTTGTTAGAAATTGATGTTGGCGATTTAGGATGGTTTGGCCGTTTTGTGCAACGCGTTAATCGTGCCCCGATTCTGTGGACGGTAGGTCTTCTTGTGCCTGTTTATATTTTTTGTTTTGCGCTGGCTTTTATTGCATTGATTGATGATCCGTACGTCCAATCACCCATCACAACATTTTTGTTACTTTTAATAGCGGCTACGACTGCGATGAGCTATCACTGGTTTTTCGCTCGTTACCAGCGAAGCAGCATGTTGGGTCAAGTTATTCAGTTTGTGGCTGGGCTCAGCCCTATAGTCGGTGGCTTCTTCATTCTTACCATTAGCAGGATGGCAGGCTAGTAAGTCAGCCACTGCGTGGATCATCGACCAGTCAAAATTTTATGGTAGACCGAATTTGACAGCCGATGTAAAACTCTGACATTACAGACTGCCAAGCATCTTCCATTGCATCCTTTGCCCAATCTTGATGATCAAACGGAACTGCAATCGCATCGTGTATTGGTAAGGCTAATATTCCGGCTTCAGCTCCACTCACTAGAATTTTTCGCATTATTAAACCTTCGAGCTGCATAGCCACCAAAGCAAACCTGCAGTACAGATTCAGTTTGGGGTAGAGCTTGTTAAATGCGTTAGCAATTATCTTGGACTCTGCATGACTTGTGTAGGGCTTACTTCTGGCAACAACGTCTCTGGTTGCTTCAAAGCTCTCGTTGTTTAGACCAATATTGATAAACGCTTTTACTTTGTCTCTGCTTATACCTGACTCATATACGATAGGTTCATAGGCATCCTGTTCTCCAACCACATCAGTTTTGTTGAAGGCTAAGAACATCCTCAGATGATTGGCATTGAAATCTACCTCTGCAATCGGATTGCCATTGATGAGCGTGTTGATCCGGATTTTATACTCTCTCGATTGCAGGTTTTGGAATGGCGTAATGAGGCGGCCAGACTGAAACGGAGTGTACTTAAACGGCCAGGTGATAGGGGCCTTGCAAGCCCACTGATGCGGCTTGATGAACTCATTGATGGTACAGATATCCATGTAATCCTGGTTAGGTTCTTGGAATACAAAATCTTTATAAATGTCATCGGCTTTGTTGATGCGGATAAGCTGACCATCGGACACCCAAGGCGATTCAGCAAACAAGCTGAATGGCAATAAGTCTCTACGCAGCTCAGCAGAAGGCCAGTACAGGTTCATCCGTGATTGATTTTTATATTTCTTTCCCTTCACCTTAGTGACGAGGCCTGAGTGTTCCAGAATCTTCAGGATGCCTTTTGTGCGTCTTGAGTTGGTCAGGCCGATGTAATGATTCAATCCACCGGGTTTGTGTGAGTCTGTATCGCCACCGATCCCACACCAGCGTCTCAAAGCAGTGGACCGGCATAAGTTGAGCAGAATGATTCGCCAGTGAGAGATGTTGTCGTCTTGGTACCCTGAGTTACCGGGCATTGTTTGACTAGCATAATGCTCTAAGAGGTCATCGAAGGCAGAGTCTCTGATCGTCAGTCGTTCAGCTAAGCGTTGATTGTCTCTCTTGTTCACATCTGGTGTTGCTTGGTCATTCACCATGCGGGTGAGTTCTGACTGCAATGGAGATGTGTACTGCATATACCCGAAGGGTTGGGTGTCGAAGTTCATAGTCTCTAGAGTTCCTAATATTCATTACCCTTCACCCACTTCTTACCCTTAGTTCATTGACGTTATTGTCTTTGCTCTTCGGATAGAAGATGAATGAAAGGAATAATCATTCAGTGATACAGCTAAAAATCAGGGAGAACTGAAGGGGTAAAGTGGTCTGGTATAGGGGTTACCATTACCAAAGTGTCTTTACCCGCCCAGTTATCCCTCAAATCAGCCTTTACGAGTGGTTGTCATCATCGAAATCCAACTCCAATTGCACTGTCGGTATTCGACTTCTCAATCGACTCGATTTCTCTAACCGTTTATCCAGTACAGGAAAGACCTCTCGCATTGCTGCGATTTCTTCTGATGCTTTGAGGTAGAGATCAGCATCTCGCCGATGAATATAGCGGTCAAAAGCACCTTCCTTGGTCACTTCAGTCAGGTAATGACAGACACGTTCGTTCTTCAGCATCGTACGTTTCCTCCATTCAGGATCGATAGGGCAAAGATTTGCTTCGCATTTGTTGAAACGAGGACATTTGAGACTCATGAGTAGAACTCCTGATAGAAGTGCGTGCAGAACTTCTCGTGCCACTCTGCGTAGAAATTTGGAGCAAAGCTTTCAACGAAGTTTTCGATTGAAGATGTCGGAAACCTGATCCATATCGTGCAGCGTTTTTGCTCGAAGTGTTTTCCTCTATCTTTATCTTGATAGTTCTCCTTTTCAGCACAGGCGCACTGATCACACCAGAACCAAGGTTTTTGCAGCCGAGGAAAGCGTTGGTCACACTGAGTGAAGTAGTCGAAATCTTCTCGGTATAACCAAATTGCGGTGTAGTGCGTGCCATCGATGACCTCTTGTAAGAAGCCAATGATTGGTGTTTTAGAGTCTTCAAGCTTGTCAGTGATAAAAATCATGTCTTGATCAAGCATTTTCATCATTTCGATTTCAGAGTCTGTGTAGTCAGTCATAACAATATCCCTATTAAAGCGCACAAATTGCGTTATAATGAGCAATAAGAGTGCGTAATCAATTCATTGAATTAATTTGATTTTTTAGCTGTTGACTTGAATGCAGAAGGGGCTGTTAAATACCGATAACTAATCGCCAATTAGTAACGGTATAGACGCACTTGTGCTTTCGAATCATCTTGGCTAGGAAGCCTATTGAGGCACCTGTGCATCCATCCACACCTCTAGGTTTTCCTCGATCCAAACAGAGATCTTTGGGCCTATCTTCACAGGCTTAGGGAAGTCCCCTCGTCGGATGAGTTTGTAGATTTGTGAACGGCTGAGTCCGACCTTGTCGATGACGGACGGTAGTCGTAAGAACTTTGTTGATTGAGCCATATCGAATATCCCTTTTTAGCTTCTAAAACCAGATCTCAATTGACCTGATGAGCAGATATTGCTTCGATTTGGATTGGTAAGCTTTCGATGTGCAAATATGTGTAAACATTTGCAAATCTGTGTTGGGCGTGATGCTTTAACTAGCGATATTTGAAGACGCTCGGTATTTTTGCAGGCGAGATTTTAGTCCTCTCTCATTGATGTAGCAGTTCTGCAGGTACCACCTGTTAGTTCTGTCGTCATATTCAAATTTGCAGGCTTTGGAATCTTGCTCAAATTTGTTCCATAGATCTGTTGCGGTCGGGTGAACACCATGATCAGCAACATACCGATTGGCATACTCCACTATTTTTCTTCCAGCATCATCAGTACCTGAAGGGGCAACATATTGGACTGAATGACCTTCATTACCAGAGGGGTGAGCTGAGGCTTCAACGGCCATAAATTCGCCCATATGCAGCTCAATTTCATCGGCGGTTATGACGGCTTCCGTTGGGATTCCGTTGGTATCTAACTTGCCGACCGGCACAGCTTCTAGAATCGAGTATTCATTAAAGAATCCGACTGGCATTCCATTCGTTAGAGCAAGCAAGAATACTTGGCACGATGACTGATTGGATGGAAGTAGGTATTCGGGTGGATCTCGATGAGGCATCCAGTAGAAATCATGATGAGTGAACCGATATTGCTTGAAGATATGGTCGGGTACGTCTACGAATGTCCGTTTGAATAGATCAGGTCGTTTAGCAAGATGATTGATTTGCTCGACGATTTTGTTGGGTAAATCCTGATACGGTACGGGCGTTACCGACCTGAATAGTCTACCCGGAAGGAAGTAATGGATTTTTCCTTCTTTGAGGTGATAAACGAGGTCTCCGAGCGTTATTCCCAGCCGTTCGGCAGCTTCATCAAGATTGTAGTACTTGCGCTTGAGCAGTTCGTTCATCCCAAGAATGTAGCCCAAGCATCCATCAGTTTGAAGCGCTTCTCAAGTTGATCACCTCGGGCATAGGCTCTTTCTGTGGAGTCGGAGAGTCGGTGCGCTAGTGCATACTCAGCAAGCTGTGTGTCGAATTCAGTAGCTTCACCAACCCAATCACGGAAGGTGCTTCGGAATCCGTGAACAGTAATATCACTGCGATTCATGCGATTGAGTAAACTCAGCATGGCATTTTCACTCATAGGCTTTCCGGCTTTGCCGCCAAGGAAAACATAGTCCTCAATACGTGGAAGCGTACTGAGAACTGATAAAGCCTGTTCGCTTAGAGCAACCCTGAACTCTTTCTTGGTTTTCATTAAGCTCGCAGGAACGGTCCAGACTTTATTGTCGATATCGACCTGATCCCATGTCATAAAGCGTATGGGCTTGGTTCTGCTTGCAGTAAGTATTGTGAACTCCAACGCTCGTGCTGAGATTGCATCGATAGTTCGTAGGTGTTCCATGAACTGTGGCGCTTCAGCGTATGGAAGGGCGCTCATATGTCCGTCTGAGTCATTGGCAACCTGTCTGTCACGCTTCAGCTTCTCAGGGTTTATATAGATCTGATCTAAATAGCCTTTCCATTGAGCAGGGTTCTGTGAAGTTCGGTATCCATTCACGATTGAATAGGCGAATACCGCTTCCAAACGCTGACGCACTCTATTGGCCGTCTCAGTCTTTGAAGTCCAGATGGGATCGAGGCATTTCTTGATATCACTAATGCTGATGTCTGCAATCGGCAGTGACCCTATATGCGGAAATGCATAGTCCTTGAGCGTGTTCTTTACCTGTTGGCGATGCTTGGCGTTAGTCCATCCAGCCTCGTTACGTTCATACCACTCATCAGCGCACCGTTCGAAAGTCATAACGATTTCTCGTTTTTTTTCGTCTCTTGCTCGTTGAGCATCTCTTTGCTCTGAAGCAGCTTCTCCTGGATGGATACCTTTGTTGACCAGAGCTTTGCATTCAATCGCTTTAGATCGTGCGATGGCCAGAGAGTTTGTTTTGGGGTGGTATCCACCAAGCCCGTGAGTGGTTCTCTTGCCGTTCAGTTGGTAGCGATAGAGCCAGCGCTTACCACCTTTCTTGTCGACTTCGAGATACAGTCCGTGCCCGTCGTTATAGCGACCAGGACTTACGATTGCTTCAAGCTGTTTAACAGTCAAGATCGCCATACCAACATTCTCATTTTTGTACCACTTATTGTACCATCAAGTAGTGAGTAGTTGAGAAATTGATGTAGACGCTTGTGGATGAATAACGTCTCTATCTACTGATATATATAGGTTAAACGGATTCGATTTAGACGTAAGTAGATTTGAATGGATGAATTGATGGAGGGCGTCCGCTCCGCCATTTGGTTCTCTGATAGGAACTGACGTCGAGTCATTCACAACGGATTCGACGACTCGCGAAAAG
>ENA-OUOG01002971-OUOG01002971.1-marine-metagenome-genome-assembly--contig:-NODE-2971-length-16635-cov-3.933325_pt1 | contig 16635 bp, 17 predicted proteins | sample MGYA00248635_ERZ508505 | MGnify/ENA primary metagenome ERZ508505 (study PRJEB26176, sample SAMN06267871) | marine metagenome | isolation source: Saanich Inlet, British Columbia, Canada | place: Pacific...
TATTTTTAACGCGGATGGTACCACCGACTCTAATTTATCTGGTGGAATTCAAGGTGGGATCAGTAATGGAATGGATATTTACTTTAGAGTTGCCTTTAAGCCAGTAGCCACTATTATGAGTTCTCAACAGACCATTAATTCTGAAAATGAAATCACAGAAATTACTGGAAAAGGAAGACATGATCCATGTGTAGTCCCAAGAGCTGTTCCAATTATAGAAGCAATGACTGCTTTAGTTTTAGCTGATTATTGGCTTCTAAATAAAACAAGAAAAATATAGTTTTACAGTTGTTGCTCGCATGGTTAGCAGGTAAAAACAACTTCAGTTACGATATCTAATAACTAGAAACTAGTACGGTGTGAAAAACAGGGTATACTTTATTGATATAGTTCGTGCATTTGCCATTTTAATGATGCTTCAAGGACATTTTATAGATACACTGTTAGAGAGTTCTTATCGAAATCTAAATTCTGAAATTTATAAAGTATGGTCTTTTTTTAGAGGAATCACTGCACCTACATTCTTTACAATATCTGGATTAATTTTTAGCTACCTACTACTAAAATCAACAGAAAAAGGAAAAGAAAATACCAGACTTAAAAAAGGGATTATTAGAGGTCTGTACTTAATTGCTATTGGATATTTCATAAGAATTAGTTTTCCAAATTGGTTCTCTGGAATTATCAGTTCCTCATTCTATGCCGTTGATGTGCTGCATTGTATTGGATTAAGTTTAATAGTAACAGTCTGCATCTTTTTTGTGTGCAATAAAAAAACACTGCTATTTTCTATTATAATGCTCCTGATGGGAATCTTTATCTTTGTACTAGAACCCTTGTATAGAAGTCTGGACATTGCAGATGTGCCGCTTTTTATACATAATTATATTTCGAAAAAAAATGGATCTGTATTTCGAATTATTCCCTGGTATGGGTACACTTCATTTGGTAGTTTTATAGCAACTCTATTTTATTGGACCCTTCACAAAAAACACTTTAAAATAATAACGATTTCCTCTTTTATATGTATTGGGTTCATCCTGATTTTATATTCTTCAAATCTTCTTTTAATGGGGTATAATATCACTAAAATTGAGGTATTGAAAGATGCTGCCAATTACAACTACCTCTTTACGCGCTTGGGTAATGTATGTATTTATTTTGCCATATTCTATGGCTTAGAACGCTATCTAAAACCACCACTACTCTTAAAAATTGGACAAAAAACCTTATCCATCTACGTGATTCATTTTATTATTATCTATGGCAGTATTACAGGTTTTGGTCTTAATACCTTAATAGGTAAAACCTTATCGCCATGGCAAGCGGTATGTGGTGCTGCACTATTTTTAATTTGCGTTTGTACCATTTCTTTTTATTATGTTAGGACCAATGCCTTTATTTATGGTAAATTGAGAGCCTTGTTTTACAAACTGAAAGGAAAACCAAGTGCCTAACGACTGATTGCTTATGAAAAATAGTTTTTTGTGTTTTGTTGCCTTAGTTTTTAGTCTATACTTAGAGGCACAAACCGAATATTTAGAGGCATTATATCCCGTAGAAAAAACAACCCATACCTATCAAAAACTTAAGAGAAAAGACAGTCTGCAATTAGATTTTTACAAACCTCTTGGTACAGACAAAAAGCAACCTCTACTACTCTATGTGCATGGTGGCGGATTTTCTGGTGGTGTCCGTGATGATGCAAATACGGTAGAATTTGCCACTAAAATGGCAGAGAAAGGTTATGCTGTTGCTTCAATATCTTACCAGCTTATTATGAAGAAAAAAGGTTTTGGCTGCGATACCAAAACCAAAGAAAAAATAAATGCTTTTGACACAGCAGCAGCAGACATCAGCAAAGCCATAAAGTATATTTTAAAGCATGATGACATCTTTAATATTGATAAAGATAAAGTCGTAATTTCTGGCACCAGTGCTGGTGCCGAAGCGGTATTGCATTTGGCTTATGTTTATGAAAATAAAATACTCCCCAAAAGATTTGAGTTTGCTGGCGTTATTGGTATGGCCGGTGCCATTACAACCCTAGATTTTATAGATAAAGAGAAAGCCATACCCACACAATTGTTTCATGGCACTAACGATAACTTGGTACCTTATCATATTGCAGCCCACCACTATTGCTCGCCAAAGGATAAAGGCTACCTGCTATTATATGGGTCACGTGCTATTGCCGACCGTTTAAAAGGCTTAGGCAAATCTTACTTTTTGTTTTCTGTAAATGGAGGTACGCACAGTTGGTCTGGCTTCCCGATGCAACGCTGTATTATGGAAGTGACCGATTTTTTATATAACGACGTTTTAAACCAAGCGCAGCGCCAGACAGAACGCACTATTGGATTTTAGCTATAGGCTTCGTACCAATTAAAGGTTTCGTTAATTATCTTTTCCTTTTCGGATTGTACATAACTCAAATATGCTGAAGCTACAGGCGATAGCTTTTTTGATGTTAACCAAATTAAATTCCAATTGGTAACTATAGGCAATCCTTTAAATGGAATGATAAACAGTTCTTCATCCTTGAGTTCGTTTTTTAGACCTATTAATGGCATGATTGAAATTCCTAAACCTGCAATTAAAGCTTGCTTTAAGGCTTCATTAGATGTAAGTTCCATTTTTTTCTCCTTAGGAATATTTAATTTACCGAGAAAGGTTTCCATTGCAGCACGGGTAGCAGAACCTTTTTCGCGATAAAGCAAAGGGTGTTTTTCAAAAATGGTTTTAGTAACACGTTTTTCTTCAATATCTGTATGAGCACTTCCTACTAAAAATAATTTATTAGTCATTAACTCTACAGAATTAAGATTTAAATGGTCTGGCAATACAGAAACCATCGCAAAATCTACTTCATTGTTTTCTAAGCTATTAATAACACCAGATTTGTTGGTTACATCCATCTCTAGGTCTACGCCTGGATGTTTCTGCAAAAATCCGGTCAAGAAATAAGGCATGGCATATTTTGCAGTAGATACAATAGCAATCTTTAACTTCCCTGCTAATTTTCCTTGACGCGATAAGGTTTTGTAATTAATAGCTTCGACTTCAAACAATATTTTTTCTGCTGCTTCAACTATCTCGTTACCAAAATCTGTGACATATAATTGGCGTCCTACAACTTCAGTTAGTGGTATTGCGAATTGATCTTGAAATTTTTTTAACTGCATAGATACTGCTGGTTGGCTTAAGAATAATTCTTCGGAGGCTTTAGTAATACTCTTTAGTTTAGCGACTTTCACGAATATTTGAAGTTGATGCAAAGTATAGTTCATAAGTTTTAGTTATATATATCATAACAAATATATATAAAAATATATGAAATATTTAATGGAATTTTGCAGTGTAAAATAAAAAACTATGAACAGCAATTACATCCCAAAACAAACGAGATCATCTGAAAACATCATTTCAGAGATAAAGACAAAGAAACAGAAATCTATAGCCGTTAAGGAAAAAAGGAGCGGCATAATTGCGGCATTTCTTTTTTTTACAATAATGGCTTCTATAACCATTTTTTCTTCGAGTCAAGGTGTAATACTTGATAAGCTGGCGATCTCATTATTTATCATTTCGTGCATACTTTTAATAAAATTGAGTGGCCCAACAAAACAACTTTAATTAAACAAAACGATATATTATGTCTAAAATTTCTGAAAAACCATTAGTAAACACAAAGCAAGAAGTACAGCTTGTAGAAGGTCAGTTTAGCTGTTCTGAAGCATCATTTGTTATCAATGAGCTCCTAAACGAAAAAATAAACTTTCATAAATTACAACGTCTAAGACTTTGTGAGGGTGACGAAAACTCTGATACACGATATGCTAATAAGCGCATAGCAGAACTCGAAAATGAGAAGCTTATTGCTAAATCATACATTGATAAGGCTCGTAAGGAAGGTTACGATGTATTTATTGATGGTGTATTAGACATCAGGTTTGTGAAGAAATAGATGCTTTTAATGGATTTACACTTACTCTTTGACAACCTCACCAACCCTGCATTATTATTTTTCTTTTTAGGAATTATTGCAGTACAGTTAAAAAGTGATTTAAGTATTCCTGAAAACTCTTCGAAATTTATTTCATTATATCTATTGCTATCTATTGGCTTTAAAGGTGGACAAGAATTATCTCATAGTGTTATTGATATGGAGATTGTTTGGTCCTTATTTTTAGGTATTATTTTAGCATTGATTGTTCCTTTTTACACCTATTTTATTTTAAGGCGAAAATTTAGTGTCTCTAACGCAGGAGCCATTGCAGCATCCTACGGATCAGTAAGCGCGGTAACTTTTGTTACCGCGATTTCTTTTTTAGAACTAGAACAAATACCGTTTAGTGGACATATGGTAGCCGTAATGGCACTTATGGAAGCGCCATCGATTATAGTTGGCGTATTACTTATCTCTATTTATGATAAAACGAATACAGCCAAAATTTCTATGGGGCATCTAATAAAACACTCACTTACAAACGGAAGTGTTTTATTAATCATAGGAAGTTTAATCATAGGTATGTTTGCTAGTGAAGCACAAGCCGAAGGCATTAAACCCTTTACAACAGATATTTTTAAAGGGTTTTTAATGGTATTTCTTTTAGATATGGGGATTACAAGTGGAAAAAAGCTAAACACATTTTTGAAAAAAGGTTGGTTTGCTTTAATCTTTGCTATTGTAATTCCAATAGTTAACGGTGTGCTAGTGGCTATTATTAGTGGCTGGGTTACAGAAAGTATTGGTAATCGTTTACTATTTGCCATACTAGCCGCAAGTGCTTCCTATATTGCTGTACCTGCTGCGATGCGTTTGGCAGCTCCAAAAGCAAATCCAAGTTTATATCTACCAATGGCTTTAGCTATTACATTCCCATTTAATATTACATTAGGAATGCCGCTTTATCTTGGGATTATAAATTACTTTTAGAAAAGAAAACTATTGGAATTAACAAGATGTATTTAAATAATTTAGAACATTGCGTTCTATACGCGTTTGTATATTTGAAACATCTGCTTTTACAAAGGCTTGTCCAGTAATGTTTTCATACAGTTCTATATAACGCTCACTTACAGTTTCTATGTAGGCATCACTCATAAAAGGAACCGTTTGTCCTTCTAAGCCCTGAAACCCATTAGAAATGAGCCATTGACGTACAAACTCTTTAGAGAGTTGTTTTTGAGCTTCACCTTTGGCCTGGCGCTCTTCATAACCATCGGCATAGAAATAACGTGACGAGTCTGGTGTGTGAATTTCATCTATTAAAACAATTTTACCGTCTTTAGTTTTACCAAATTCGTATTTGGTATCGACCAAAATCAAACCTCTTTTAGCAGCGATTTCAGAACCTCGTTGAAAAAGTTTTTTAGTATAATCTTCTAGAACCGTATAATCTTCCTCAGAAACGATGCCTCTTTTTAAGATGTCCTCTCTAGAAATATCTTCATCATGATCGCCCATTTCGGCTTTGGTAGCTGGTGTAATGATTGGTTCTGGAAATTTGTCATTCTCTTTCATGCCCTCTGGCATTTCTACACCACAAAGTAGGCGTCTACCTGCTTTATATTCTCTTGCAGCGTGACCCGACATATAACCACGAATGACCATTTCAACTTTAAAAGGGTCACACAAATGACCAACAGCAACATTAGGGTCTGGATTAGCCACTAACCAATTTGGCACTATGTCTTCCGTAGCCGCCATCATCTGTGTAGCAATTTGATTTAGTATTTGTCCTTTGTATGGAATTCCCTTTGGCATCACAACATCAAAGGCCGATAAACGGTCCGTTGCAACCATAACCAATTGGTTGTTGTTGATGTTATAAACTTCTCTTACTTTTCCCTTATAAACACTTTCCTGATTTGGAAAATTAAAGTTAGTGTCTATGATTGTGTTGCTCATTAATCTCTATTTTCTATTTCTTTATAAGCTGCAATAACTTTCTTAACTAATTTATGACGAATAACATCTTTATCGTCAAGGTATATCATACCAATGCCTTCAACATTTTTAAGTACCAATAAGGCTTCTTTTAAACCTGAAATGGTGCGTCTTGGTAAATCAACTTGCCCTGGGTCACCAGTCAATAAAAATTTGGCGTTTTTACCCATACGGGTTAAAAACATTTTCATTTGATTGTGCGTTGTGTTTTGTCCTTCGTCTAATATCACGAAGGCATTGTCTAATGTACGACCACGCATAAAAGCTAAAGGTGCAATTTGAATAGTTCCTTTTTCTATATAATTAGCTAATTTTTCAGCTGGTATCATGTCCCTTAAAGCATCATACAATGGTTGCATGTAAGGGTCTAATTTCTCTTTTAAATCTCCAGGTAAGAATCCTAAATTCTCACCAGCTTCAACAGCAGGACGTGTTAAAATTATTCTTTTTACCTGCTTGTTTTTAAGAGCCTCGACAGCAAGAGCCACTCCGGTATAGGTCTTACCAGTACCTGCTGGACCGATAGCAAAGACCATATCGTTTTTTCTAACACTCTCTACAAGTTTACGCTGATTTACGGTTTGAGCTTTTATGAGTTTTCCGCCAACACCATGCACAATAACTTCGCCGCTTTTTTCAGAAGTATTATAATCCTCACTTGTATGACTCATGAGTACGCGCTCAATGACATTTTCATCTAATTGGTTATACTTACCAAAATGCACCATAAGCATTGTCATGCGACGGTCAAACTCTTCTAAGAGTTCTTCATCACCATAGGCTTTAATTTTGTTGCCACGTGCAACGATTTTAAGTTTTGGAAAGTATTTTTTTAGTAGTGCAATATTGGCATTTTGGGCGCCAAAAAATTCTTTAGGAGAAATTTCTTCAAGTTCGAGGATAAGTTCGTTCAAAAGCAAGTAGTTTTTAGTGAATATATCATTTCAATTTTATTAGCTTTGTGCTTCAACAAATCTAATAATTTAATCTCTCGATTGGTTAAAAAAATATTAACAATCTAAGAATGCCAATAATAACTTTAACGACTGATTTTGGAGAAAAAGACCACTTTGCAGGCGCGGTTAAAGGGGCCATTTATAGTGAGCTTTCTGATATTAGAATCGTTGATGTATCGCATTCCATCTCTCCTTTTAATATTATTGAAGCGGCGTATACCATACAAAATGCGTATAACAGTTTCCCTAAAGGAACCATACATATTGTTGGTATAGATTCTGAATTAACCCCAGAAAACAAGCATATTGCAGTAAAATTAGACGACCATTATTTTATATGTGCTAACAATGGTATTATGAGTATGATTTGCCAAGATATAGCGCCAGAGAAAATCGTGGAAATAAATATCCATGATAAAATTCAGACGAGCTTCCCAGTTTTAGATGTTTTTGTAAAATTAGCTTGCCATATTGCAAGAGGTGGTACACTTGAGGTGATAGGAAAAGTTATTAACAATATAAAACCAATTAAGTATTTATTGCCATTTGTTAATGATGAAAAAACTCAAATTATTGGCACCGTTATTTATGTCGATAATTATGGTAATGTGATTACCAACATCAAAAGAAAGTTTTTTGAAAACATTCAAAAAACACGCAATTATGAAATTGCGGCAAGAAACTACAAATTTAGAGAGGTGCATAATAATTATAGCGACATTATAAATTTTGATACTCCAGAAGAAAAAAGAAATGATGAAGGAAAAGCTTTAGTTGTTTTTAATGCCTCCGATTATCTAGAAATTGCAGTATATAAAAGTAATTGCGGAACCGTAGGTAGCGCTACAACATTAATGGGGCTTAAAGCCATGGACACTGTTACTGTTACATTTGATAAAGTATAAAAATGTTAGTAAGGATTGTAAAAATGAATTTTCAGCCTGAAAAAGTAGATGAATTTTTATCTAATTTTGAGGCTAACAAAGCTAAAATTAGAGCTTTTAAAGGTTGTCAATTCTTAGAGTTATATAGAGACCAAAACAATAGATCTATCTTTTTTACGTATAGTTATTGGAACTCTGAAGAAGACTTGAATACTTATAGACATTCAGCGTTATTTAAAAGCGTTTGGTCTAAGACAAAACCTTTATTTAGTGCAAAACCTGAGGCTTGGAGTGTAGATAAATTAGCCTCACTGAATTAAAAAATATGTTTGCCATACTTAAAAAGGAAATAAATACATTTTTTGCTTCTCCAATAGGCTATTTGGTCATTGCTGTATTTTTAATATTAAATGGACTTTTTCTATGGGTATTTACAGGTGAGTTTAATATTTTAAACAATGGCTACGCAGATTTATCTTCTTTCTTTTTATTAGCACCATGGATTCTAATATTTTTGGTACCAGCAGTAACTATGAGAAGTTTTAGTGATGAAAAAAAACAAGGCACCTTAGAATTATTGCTTACAAAACCCATGTCTCATCTTCAAATCGTATTAGGTAAATATTTTGGAGCATTTGTTTTAATACTTATGGCGCTTATTCCAACATTATTTTATGTTTTTACAGTTAGCAAATTAGGCAATCCAGAAGGTAATTTGGATTTTGGAAGTACCCTTGGCTCCTATTTTGGCTTGCTGTTTTTAGTCGCTTCATATACTGCTATTGGCGTATTTGCATCTAGTATTACTGATAACCAAATTGTAGCTTTTATTACAGCCATTTTTATATGCTTTGTATTTTATTTTGGTTTCGACGGCATAGCCAGTTATAACCTATTGGGTAGTAACTTTAATTTTGAAACATTAGGTATGGCTTCACATTACAAAAGTGTGAGTCGAGGTGTTATAGATACCAGAGATTTGGTGTATTTTGCGAGTATAGCAGGGTTATTTGTTTTTTTAACTACATTACATTTAAAGCAACGTTAAATGATTATTACACCAATCTTAGTTATATTTTTACTTGTGGTATTTGTACTGCTTTTTTTGTTTCTAAAGACCGTGGATAATCGCAAATGGCTTGTGGGTCTTATTAGTCTAATTTTGACGCCTTCGGTCTATTTCTATATGGCTTATCCCTTTATTAATATTGTAAGTACGTACCACCATCAGAAATATTTTGACGCTGAAGCATGGATAGAAAAGCCTTCACTACGTTATGAGATGATAGATTATACCATTAGCTCCGACACACTCAAAGGAAAGTCTATGACTGAAATTGAATCCCTTTTAGGAAAAGCCGAATGGCTTACATGGGACGATGCAAAAAAAGCACATGACCCAAATAAATGGAACTATGGTTTAGGTATTGAACCTGGTGCTTTTACCGATGAGAAAACCAATGTAGAAATTACATTTAACAACAATAAACTAGAACATCTAAAAACTTATACAGAGCCTCTAACTTTTGATGAAGAAAAGTAAATCTAAAATAGTATATGTCGCAGCCGCGCTTTTATCTGTAGTTCTAATAAATAGTATTAGCAATTTCATATACAAGCGTTTTGACTTAACAAAAGATAAGCGTTACACATTATCATCAACCACAAAAAGCATAGTAGATGATTTGGATACACCGCTTATTATAGATGTATTTTTGGAAGGTGATCTTCCCTCTGAGTTCAGGTTACTTCAAACTGAAACAAAACAACTTATTGAAGAGTTTCAGACCATAAACCCTCTTATAAAGGTAAATTACAATAACCCTCTCGAGGTCGAAGCTGACAGGGAGCGAAATATCAGTGAACTAACAAAAAGCGGACTAGAACCCTATGTAAATAGTAAAAAGATCAGTGGTAAAATTACTCAAGAATTACTTTTCCCTTGGGGTTTTGCAAGCTACAAAGAGCGAACAGTTAAGATTCCATTATTCAAAAAAAAGGTCTCTGAAGACCTACAAACACAAATTACAAATGCTGTACAAGAATTAGAATATAATTTTGCGGATGCGTTTAATCAATTAACAAAAGAAAAATCTAAAACCATTGCAATTCTTAAAGGAAATGGACAGTTACGAGATGTAAATATTGCCGATTTTCTTAAAACCCTACAGCCCCATTATAATCTAGCGCCTTTTACTCTAGACTCAGTAATTTCAAATCCAGAGTCAACATTACAAAAGCTCAAGGCTTATGACCTAATAATATCGGCAAAACCGAACGAAGCATTCACTGAAAATGAAAAGCTAGTCTTAGACCAATATACTATGTCAGGAGGTAAAAGTTTATGGTTAACAGAAGCAATGTACATGGATAAAGATAGTCTTTACAATACCTCAGGAACATCTGTTAGTGTTGCTAAAGACTTAAATTTAAGTGATTTCTTTTTTCAATATGGTCTACGCATAAACCAAAACTTGGTAAAGGATTTATATTCTGCCCCTATTCCATTAGCCATTGGCGAAGGAAGCAATACGCAATTTCAGCCAGTTCAATGGCAGTATGCCCCATTAGCTTCTTCAAATGAAGAGCACCCAATTAGTCAGAATGTTGATTTAGTGAAATTTGATTTTGCCAGTCAAATAGACACCCTAAAAAACAGTATTAACAAAACGGTATTATTACAATCATCAGATCGTACAAAGCTTGAAGGACCGCTGCAACAAATATCTTTGGCTTCTGTTACAAAACAGCCTGATAAAGAAAATTACACACAAGGAAAGCAACACCTAGCTGTTCTGCTAGAAGGCGAGTTTAGCTCTGTTTATAAGAACAGAATATTGCCTTTTGAGTTACAAAACTTTAAAGATAAAAGCACAAACACTAAGATGATTATTGTCTCAGATGGAGATGTAATAAAAAATGAAACAAGCCGTGGCAGACCTCTACAATTAGGATTTGAACGCATAACTGGTCGTACATTTGGAAACAAAGATTTTTTACTTAATGCAGTTAATTATCTTTTAGACGATTCTGGACTTATAAACATTAGAGCCAAATCATTAGAGATTGCTTTTTTAGATTCAGAAAAAATAGAAGACCACAAAAGCACTTGGCAATTTATAAATATCGTCTTACCACTATTGTTATTAGGTGTTTTTGGAATGATTTTTCACTTTTTAAGGATGCGAAAGTATACAAGTTAAATCATTTTGTATTCGCAAATTGGCAAAACAAAAAAAGACTTAAGTTGTTAATAAGTTTGTTTTATAAAAACAAGGGATTAAGATATATTTGTAAGGATTAACGATTTGCTGAAAATTCGAAAAAAAACACATGAAATTTATAGTATCAAGTACCTATTTACTTAAACAACTTCAAATTTTAGGAGGGGTAATTAACAGTAGTAATACTCTACCTATTTTAGATAATTTTTTATTTGAATTAAATGGTTCAAGTTTAACAGTTTCTGCTAGTGATTTGGAAACTACAATGTCTTCTAAAGTTGAAGTGGAAAGCGATTCTGAAGGCAGTATTGCATTGCCTGCAAGATTATTATTAGACACATTAAAAACGTTTCCTGAACAACCACTGACTTTTGTGGTAGAGGAAAATAATACCGTAGAAATTAGCTCTAACCATGGTAAGTATGCGTTAGCGTATGCAGATGGTGCAGAATTTCCAAAAGCAGTGGCTTTAGATAATCCAAGTACAACTAATATTGAAGGCGATATCTTAGCAACTGCGATTAGCAAAACTATTTTTGCCGCAGGAAATGATGACTTACGACCAGTAATGAGTGGTGTGTTTTTTCAATTTTCTCAAGAAAACTTAACATTTGTAGCAACAGATGCTCACAAATTAGTAAAGTACACACGTGAAGATGTTTCTGCTGATGCAGTTGCCGAATTTATAATGCCTAAAAAACCTTTAAATTTATTAAAAGGAATACTTGCTGGAAGTGAAGAAGCAGTGACTATTGAATATAATGATTCTAACGCAAAATTTACATTTAATAATTCTGAATTGGTATGTCGCCTTATCGATGGAAAATATCCAAACTATGAAGCGGTAATACCTAAAGAAAATCCTAATAAATTAGTGATTGACCGCACTCAATTCTTAAACTCTGTAAAGCGTGTGAGTATATTCTCTAATAAAACAACACATCAGATTAGGCTTAAGATTGCAGGTGCAGAACTTAATATTTCTGCTGAAGATATAGATTACAGTAATAAAGCTGAAGAGCGATTAAGTTGTGATTACCAAGGAGACGATATGCAAATTGGATTTAATTCTCGTTTTTTAACTGAGATGATTAATAACTTAAGCTCTGATAACGTCCAGTTAGAAATGAGTTTACCAAATAGAGCGGGTATCCTTACACCTACAGATGGATTAGATGAAGGTGAGCATGTTACCATGCTGGTAATGCCAGTTATGTTAAATAACTAATCAAACTTATAATTCAAAAGGCTCACCAAATGGTGGGCCTTTTCTAAATACAATAATCATGAACGCAAAACACTTTTTTTGTCTATTAGTAATCGTCTTATCGTTTTCATGTAATACCCCAGTTAAAGAAGCTAAATGTAATGAGTTGTCCGTTAAAGATTATCATAATCCTGAATCTCATGACGATCAATTTACAGGTGGTATAAAAATGATACCTATAACTACACCTAAGGGTGAGTTTAAAGTTTGGACTAAACGTATTGGTCATAATCCAAAAATGAAGGTGCTTTTACTACATGGTGGCCCAGGAATGACCCATGAGATATATGAAAGTTTTTCTGGTTATTTTCCGCAAGAAGGCTTTGAATTCTATTATTACGACCAACTTGGTTCTTATTACAGTGATCAACCTAAAGATTTATCACTTTGGGAATTGGAAAGGTTTGTAGAAGAGGTAGAACAAGTTAGAGTAGCACTTGGGTTAAATAAGGATAATTTCTATTTGTTTGGACAATCATGGGGAGGTATTCTTGGCTTAGAATATGCTTTAAAATACCAACAACATCTCAAAGGTCTAATTATATCAAATATGGTATCTTCAATTCCTGAATATCAAAAATATTCCGATGAAGTTCTTGCGCCTCAATTACCAAAAGAAGTTCTAGACGAGATAATGAGTTATGAAAATAATGAAGATTATAGCAATCAGCGTTATTTAGATTTAATTGTAGAACATTATTACACCTCACATGTTATAAGAATGCCTGTAGACAAATGGCCAAATTCAATCAACAGAGGATTTAATCACCTTAATCCTGATGTGTATGTGACCATGCAAGGTCCGAGTGAATTTGGAATAAAAGGCGATGCTAGACTTAAAAATTGGGATGTAAGGGATAGATTAAAAGAAATTGTTATCCCTACACTTACGATTGGTGCGCAATACGATACCATGGACCCAAAACATATGGAGTGGATGTCGCAAGAAGTTCAAAATGGAACCTATCTACATTGTCCAAATGGCAGCCACTTATCACAATATGATGATCAAAAAGTGTTTTTTGAAGGGTTGATAGACTTTATTAAACGTGTAGATTCTGAAAGTAATAACTAATTTTTAGCCTAATAGAACTAAAAAGGCTCTCCATTAGGAGAGCCTTTTGTATACCTCTTTAACAAAATAACTAACTAATAAAATTAAGAGATAATGGGTAGCTAGGTAATTCACCATTACTAGCTTTTATGGCGTTTATAATTGGGAAGATTAAGGAAACTATACCTATCAATATTAATAAAAGAATCCCTAAACCAAGAAATATAATTAATGGAATACTTAAAATAGAAAAAACGATTATACTCAACTGAAAGTTAACAATTGCTTTTCCGTGTGCATCCATATTTTGTACTCTATCTTTTTGCGTTAACCATAAAACAAGCGGTACAATTAAACCACCTACACCTGTAAAACAAGTTAGCAACTGGCACAAATGCGTAATCACCAATAATTGATTGTCTTTTCGCATTGTTATTTCATAATAATTAGATTCCATGATTGATAATTTATTTATAGGACGTCATGTTTTTAAAAATGTTACACAAAAGAATGCAAAAATTTAATTCTAAAAAACGCTTCTGAATTGAGGCCAATTATCTTTCTTAATTTTTATTCTTTTTTTGCATAGTATAAGGTTTATTAAAACGCTTATATGTATGAAGAAAAATGACAGAAGTTAATATCTTAAAAAAGAAACCTTTAGACCTCTATCTCTATACCTATTAAAATTATTGAATAAATGGTTATGTATAGATTTACTTCCCAATACAAAAATTAGCAAAAATATTACCCAGTAAATCATCAGTTGTAATCTCACCCGTAATTTCTCCGAAATGAAATAATGCGTCACGAATATCAATAGCCATTAAATCTCCTGACAATCCAGAATCTAAACCATAATTTACTTTCTGAATAGCTTCTTGCGCTCTTAATAAAGCATCATAATGTCTTGTATTGGTAACAATTGTTTCATTGTTTCGTAGCGCACCTGTATTGACAAGATTTAAAAGAGAGGCATTAAGTTCTTCGACCCCAAAACCCGTTTTTGCAGATAATAATTTAACATCAGGAACAATAGCATTAATTTTAGCTAGAGCTGTATCCAATAACGTATCTATCTTATTAGCAATAACTAAAAGGGATTTTTGAGGGTATTTGTTTCTGATTTTAACAATTTCAATCCTAACATTCTCGAGATTATTTAATGATTGTTGAGCGTCAAATAAATAAATTACAACTTGAGCTTGTTCTATCTTTTCAAATGTTTTCTTTATGCCAATACTCTCTACCACATCTTTGGTGTCTCTTATTCCTGCGGTATCAATAAAACGAAAACCAATACCACCAATAGAAATTTCATCCTCAATAGTATCTCTTGTAGTCCCTGCAATAGCACTTACAATAGCACGCTCTTCATTAAGCAAAGCATTTAATAAAGTAGACTTCCCTACATTGGGTTCTCCTACTATAGCTACGGGTATACCATTTTTAATGACATTACCCACTGCAAAAGAGTCTATCAATCGCTTTAAAACAAATGAAATTTTACTTATTAATTCTTTAAATTGGGTTCTATCCGCAAATTCAACGTCTTCTTCTGCAAAATCTAATTCTAACTCTATGAGCGATGCAAAGTTCATAAGCTCTTCACGAAGTTTTGCTATTTCAGAGGAAAACCCTCCTCGCATTTGTTGCATGGCAATCTGGTGTGATGCTTCATTATCACTCGCTATTAAATCGGCAACAGCTTCAGCTTGACTTAAGTCTAATTTTCCATTTAAAAAGGCGCGCAATGTAAATTCCCCAGCATTGGCCATGCGGCAACCATTGCGGAGAAACAATTGAATTATTTCTTGTTGAATGTATGTAGAACCATGACAAGAAATTTCCACAACATTTTCACCTGTGTAAGAATTTGGATTTTTAAATATGGACACTAATACCTCGTCCAACACTTTTTTGCCATCTACAATATGACCTAAGTGAATCGTATGTGATTTTTGTCGTAATAGGGACTTGCCGGTTTTGACAGAACTAAAGTGTTTGTTTACAATGGCAATTGCCTCGATTCCAGACAATCTAACTATAGCTATAGCTCCATTTCCAGAAGCCGTAGCTAAGGCTACTATTGTATCAGTATTAATCATTTTATTTAATTTGATACAAAAATAAGCCTTTTACAATTTTTAAGATATTATTTACACTTTGTAACTAGTAGCTTAGAGGTAACTTTTTATATTTGCTTCAAATAAATATGATATTATGAAAAATTTAATTTTCACACTTTTAGTTGGTTTAATAATTACGGGATGTAAACAAGAACCTACTGATAGTTTTGTAATCAACGGAAAAGCTGAAGGCGTTTATAATGGTATGCGTGTTTATTTAAACAAGGTGAATGAGCGTGGAGGTCCTATTCCGATTGATACAGCTATTGTAATGAACGAAACATTTTCATTTCAAGGAAGTGTAGCGTATCCGCAATTATTTTATGTAAATATTAATGGGACACCAGGACGATTACCTATTATTATAGAAAATGGGATTTCAGACTTGAATATAGATTCAAAAATTTTAAGTTATTCTTCATACACAGGATCAGAATCGTATAATGTATTTAAAGCATATCAAAAAAGACTTGAAGATTTTCAAAAAGAATATGAAAAAGCCAAAACCAATTTAAGGCAATCGTATATGCTAAATGATTCTGTTAGAATAAAAATTGATACAGATGCCTTAAATAAGGTTACAAAAGATATTGAAGACTATCAATACAGTTATGTTGAAGAAAATAGTGATAATTATGGAGTTCTTCCGTTGTTTTACACAAGAATAAATTCTATTGACCTTGACTTGGATAGAGCCAATGAAGTATATGCCAGTCTTTCGGAAGAAATAAAAGCTACAGAGGAAGGAAATCGAATAAGAACAACTCTTGACAGATTAAAAGTTGTTATGGAAGCTGAAAAAGCAACTGCAATTGGGGCTATAGCTCCTGAGTTTTCAGCACCTAACCCTGAAGGAGAAATAGTTGCTCTTAAAGATGTAGTTTCTAAAGGTAAAATTACAATGATAGATTTCTGGGCTGCATGGTGTGGTCCGTGCCGCAGAGAAAAAGGTTCTTCAGGTGCGTTGAACCGTCAAGTTTTTTCTCAGGAGCTCCGTAGACAGCTCCGTTATCATGCGACGTGAATCGACGAATCGTCTTCGGCGTGAAGACGTCGGTGGCCACGACGTACTGCGATTGGAACGCTTGTTCCCGCATCCGCGAAAGCCGTTTGCCACGTTGTGGTGCGCTGAGGGTCAGGATGGCGCGCTGATCGCCGCTGGCGCCCA
>ENA-OUOG01002972-OUOG01002972.1-marine-metagenome-genome-assembly--contig:-NODE-2972-length-16626-cov-5.400568_pt1 | contig 16626 bp, 6 predicted proteins | sample MGYA00248635_ERZ508505 | MGnify/ENA primary metagenome ERZ508505 (study PRJEB26176, sample SAMN06267871) | marine metagenome | isolation source: Saanich Inlet, British Columbia, Canada | place: Pacific...
CTCATGGACGCCGTCGGCGCCGCGGTCGCCGCGCGCAGCCGGTGCGCCGAGGCCGCCGACGCGTTCGAGCTCATGGCGGTGGGCGGCTCGCAGGTGGGCGCGGCGTCGATGCGCCCGCCGGGCGTCGAGGTGGTGCGCCTGCACAAGGCCGGGGCGGACGTGCACGTGCACGAGTCCTCCTGGTCGGACGCGGGCCTGGCGTGGCGCATCTGGGGCGCCTCGCGCATCATGGCGCACGCCCTGGACGCCGCCGCGCACGCCGAGCGGTCGAGCGCGATTCGTGGCTCCGAAGAGACGCCCACGAGATTTCCCGGGAAAACCAACCGAGAGGCGGGAAACGTGGAAAAGCGAGGCGACGAAGAAGGAAAAGAAGAAAAAAACGCAGAGGAACCGTTTCTTCGCGTGCGCGGCGCGCGCGTCCTCGAGCTCGGCGCCGGCTGCGGGCTCGGCGGGCTCGCCGCCGCCGCCGTCGGCGCCGCCGAGGTTGTGCTCACTGAGGGCGCGCCAGGCGCGCTCGCCGCGCTCGCGCGGAGCGCGGACGAAGGGAGCGACGATGAAAGCGCCTGCGACGTCTCTGTGGCGTTTCTTGATTGGCGCGACGACCAGGCGGCGCTGGAGCGCGACGCGGAGCGACGGCGGACAGAAGAAAAGCGCGCGAAGATCTTTCGCGAAGACGCGATTCCGTCCGATTCCGAACAATCTCTGCCGCGCGTCGGGTCGGGGACGTCCGTGCTGGAGATTCAAACGACGGAGCTTCGAAGCGACGAGTGCGACAAAAAAACGTGCGAGGCAAAGAAACGTCGCGGCGACGACGCCGCGCGTATCGCGCATATCGACACGTCCGTCGCGTCCTCCTCCGGCGCGCGCAACTGGGTGCACAAGCTGAAGGGCGGGACGTGCGCGTTGACCGCTTTACCTCATCTCGATACGAACCGAACCTTCGACCTGATCATCGGCTCGGACCTGCTTTACGACTCGACGCACTGCGCGCCGCTCGCGGCGTGCCTGGCGCGCCGGCTGGAGAAGACTCAAAAAGCGCGCGCGCACGTGGTGCTCGCCGTGCGCCGCGGCGCGCTCATCGCGCGGCTGTGCGTGTGCGCGCGGAACCGGTGGGGCTTGCGTTTCGAGGTGCGCGCGCTGGATGTGTTCGAGGAGGAGAGAGAGCTTTTGGCGAGGCATCAAGGAGGGCACATCGCGCGCGAGGAGACGCCGGGCGCCGAGGCGTGGCGGGTGCGGGGGGGCGAGACGTTCGCGTCGGGGGAGGCGCCGCTTCTTTTTTGTTCGTCGTCGATTTTTGACGACGACGGCGGCGACGGAGGCGCGGCGTTTTCGGCGGGCGAGGACGTCGCGGACGCGTTCGTTCGCGACGACGGTCGCCGCGTCGAGAGTCTCGAGAGTCTCGAGGGTGTCGAGAGCCTAGAGAGTCTCGAGGGTCTCGAGGGTCTCGAGACCGAGATGGCGAAGCTGGAGGGGCGCGTGGCGATGGTTTCGTTCCGGTGGTTCGTCTGACGCGACGCGGAGAAAACGAACGCGACAAGTCCTCGGATCACAAAAAGAGTGTCAACGAATTTCGTGATTTGCTTTTCTGACTCGGCGCGCTCCGAAATCTCGTCATTCCGCGATGGGCCGGGGGTTTGTCCCCCGTGGCCGACCCGCACACACGTTAGACTTGCCGAGTTCGCCCTCGGGATCCGCGCGCAACCGAGCGCAGCCGAGCGCAGCCGAGCGATCCGCGATCGAGCGCAACCGCGCGCTGATCCGCGAAGATTCCGGGAGTCGCGCGCCTGAAGGCGGAGGCGAGGCGCCCGCCTCGTCGCTCGATGTCGTTCCAGGCCTACCTCTCGACGTTTACGCGCAGTTCGACAGACGCTCGGATGAGGACCTCGAGTTCTACCGAAAGTCGACTGATATGATCAGGGACATCGTGATACGCAAACAACACAAAGGTGTCTTCCGTGTGTCGGAGTCGGTCGTGTACAGTCTCGTGAGTGATGGGTGTCTGAGCACGCTGCAAAGCCTGCACCGGATAGGGAAGTTAAAGATGGAAGAGTGGTCTGTTCAAGAATTCAATACTCTCTTAGGCCGAGCCGCGTTCGCCGGCAACGTCCAGGTGTGCGACTGGCTCAACGCGCGGGCTCGAGATGTGCACGGCGAACCCGAGGAAATCTTCCTGGATGAACTCGGTTTCCATATGTGCGAACGGACGTTGTACACGAACGCGCTTCAGCGGTATCGGAACCTCGGCGTGATGAAGTGGATACACGCAAACGGCTGCCCGCACGACGAGCGAACGTTCAAGTACGCCGTGTGGATGGAAGAGGTGCAGGAGATGCGTTGGTTGCACGCGGACGGTTGCCCTATGAACTATCTGGCGACCGCGTACGCGGCGATGGATGGCAAAATCGATATGCTCAAGTGGTTGCGCGACAGAGGGTGCGAATGGAACGCCAGCGCGTGCGCGCTGGCGGCGGCGAGCGGGGATCTCAAGACGTTAAAGTATTTGCGCGACAACGGGTGCCCTTGGAACCTGGCGACGACGCTCTTCGCGCAACGCCAGGCGTATTTCGCGGACCCTAAAGATCGTCAAAGATCGCCTTGTCGCGACGTGGCGGCTTGGGCAGCGCAAAACGGATTACCCGGCCATAAGTGGTATTCTGACACAGCCCCCAACAAACGGGACTTGATTGCGTTCGGAGACGTGACCAAAGCCGCTCTCGATTTGTGGGTCGACGACGTGGAGGGGGCGGGCCTCTTTGAGTATCGCGAGTGCCGATGGCAGGACAGAGACAGGGATATCGACGCGCTCATCGCGTTCGCCATGCGCCAAGAATTCAACGTACGTAACGGGTTCGGGGCGGCGGCATATGAGCCCCCCCCCCCTCCCGGTGCGAACCCCTTCGCGGCGGCGGAGACGATGGACCTCGCGGGGGAAGCCGCCGAGCAGATCAAGGCGGCGAAGGCGTTTGTCTCCAGGCGCGCCGCCGGCGCCTCGGACGCGGCGGCGCTGGCGTCTGGCGTCAAAACGATGGCCCTGCGCGAAGGCGAGCCAAAGCGTTCCTAGGCGTAGGCGTGAAAGTTCATCGAAGAAGAAGCGTCTTTCTGTCTTTACAAAGAAATTCTGGTATTTTTCTTCGCTCCAAACGCGCGGCGCGTCTCGTCGTCGCTTCACTTGGCGTCGAACCACGTCGAGGCGTAGTCGCCGTCCACGTTCAGGTCGACGTCGCACAGGTTCTCGTGGTCGTTGAACGGCTTCTCCATGTGCAGCTTCACCAGCGCCAGCGCCTCGTCCTTGTGCTCCTCCGGGCCCTCCAGGATCACCTCGTCGTGGATCTGCATCAGCATCCGAAAACCGAGCTCGCGCAGCCGAGGACACCGGTGAATCTGCAGCATCGCCAACATCGCGATGTCCGCCGCGCCGCCCTGGATGGGCGTGTTGATGGACGCGCGAAGCGCGTGTTGCCGCCGCGCCTCGTCCGAGGAGGACGCCTCGGGAAGGTTCCGGTGCCGACCGAGGAGCGTGCTCACCTTACCCTTCTCCGCGGCTTTGCGGTGCTGCACCTCCTGCCACGCCCGAACCTCCGGCCGATCGCTGTACCACAGCTGCACCGTCTCCTCCGCCTCCTTGGTGCTCACGCCGAAATCCTTCGCCAAGCCGTGCGCGGTTTTGCCGTACGCGATGGAGAAGTTGAGCACCTTCGCCTTTCTTCTCTCGCTCGCGAACGCGTCCTTCACCAAAGACGGTTTGGGCTTCGTGGGGTCCTCGTCGTGAACCTCGCTGCCGTACTCCAGCAGAACCTCGCCTCTGGTCATGGCGTCCTTGATCTCCTGGTACATGCCCATCGCCGTGCGGCTGTGGAAGTCGCCCCCCGCCTCAAACGCCTCGCGCATCGACACGCACCCCGCCATGTGCGCCAGCAGGCGCAGCTCGAGCTGCCCGTAATCCGCCACCACCAGCACGTTCCCGGGCTTGCACGTGAACGCCTTGCGGATGCCGTAGCGGTCCTTCTCCAGCGCGGGCTGGTTCTGAAGCGACGGCCGACGCGCGGATAACCGACCCGTCTCCGTGTTGATGTTGAGCGCCGCGTGCACGCGTCCGTTACCGCCCCGCAAGTTGTCGCTCTGCAAGGGGATGATGAAGTTGGAGAGGAGCGTGTCGATGGCGGCGACGTCGTTGAGCGCGTCGATCGCCGCGCACGCCTCCGCGCCCTCCTTACCCCCCCCGAACGCGAGAAAAGCGCCGCCGCAACGCTTCCGAAGCGCCTCCTCGGTCTTCTCGGAATCGGGAAGCGCGTCCCACTCGTCGACGACGGCGCGCGCTTCGCCCGGCTTCCCCGCCAACTGCCGCAGCACGACGCCCGACACCGCGGGGAGCCCGGTGGTGGTGTACGCGGGAGGCTGTAAGTTGCGCTTGGTGATGCCGTACAGCTCAAAGGTGGCGGCTTTTTTGGGAGCCTTGCCCTCGCGCCCGCCCGCGTCCCACGCGATCCACTCGGGGCTCACCATCGCGAAAGCCTTTTTCTTCTCCACCCCGGGTTTGTCGCGCTTCTTGTGCGCGGCGCCGGCGAAGAGCAGCTGCCGCACCTGGATGCCCGAGCCCACGTTCATGTGTTCCGCGGCGGGGCACTTGGACACCGCCCACGCGCGGAAGTACTCCTCCGCCTTTTTCTTGTCCGCCAGCGCCTGCGTTTCGGCGCGCGCGAGGTGCTCCTTGTCCACGAACATGCCCGCGCTCTCCATGTCCGTGAGCACCTCCGCGAACTCGCGCAGGTAGTGCGTGTAAAACTCCCACAGGTTGTTGGACTTGCGGAACGAGGGCTTCGCGGACAGCACGGGGCACGCCTCGCAGTCGATGCCTCGCAGTTTCGCCTCGAGGGACTCGCGCAAAAACCACGTGGCTTGCGCGTCGAGCGCGCTGTACTCGATCCACGTCTGTCTCTGCTCCTCGTCCTCCTGAATCTCCTCCACCGGAGGCAAGATCATCGTCTTCCCGGGGGTGCCGTCCTTCTTCAGCTTGGGCTTCCCGAAGATCTTCTTGATCGACCGCTTCTGGCGGATCAGGTCCTCGCCCGCGTCCGAGAACATCTCGCCCGCGTCGGACATCACCTTCGGGTCGGAAGAGAGCGCCTCCAGCGAGTACCCGCCCTCGAGCTTGCGGTTCGAGTTCCACAGGCGCGCCATGTGCATGGTGTCGGCGGCGAATCCGCGGAGCTTCACGCCGTGGTTCTCGATGACGTGCCTGTCGAAGGAGTAGTTGTGCCACGCCTTCTTCACGTCGGCGCTCTCGAAGTACGGGCGGAAAATCTCCCACCCCGCCTCGCCGAGACGCAGGGTGTCCACCCACAGCAGCGTCTTCGGCTTGCCGACGCCCGGAGCGGCGGAGAAGTCGACGTCCGGCCCGCAGTACACGGAGAAGCACGTGACGTGGCCGTGCCCGACCGGGGTCTGGTCCGCGATTTCGATGTGGGCCACCTCCGTGTCTACGGCGTGGTACACCGGGCGATCCGCGTCGCCCACGTTGTCCATCAGGATGGCCAGCACGCGACGCGCCTCCGCCTCCGTCTCCACAACCGCCACCTCGTCGATGAGGCCGGTCAAGTTGGAGGCTCTCTCGCCGACGCTCGACGAGTCGTTCGTATGGCGCGCAGTCACGCCGTCGCCGTCGTCCTCGGAGACGGACGCAGCGTCGAAATCGAAGCCTGCGCGTAAGGTGTGTTTTCGGCGAGGCAGGACGGATCGAAGAGAGAAGACGACGTCAGCGGCGAGACGCGCGAACTCGCTTTTCGGTTTTTTTCGGAAAAAAAATGCGCCTTCGGGCGAGACCGGCCGGGTTTCTGGGACCGCGCGCGCGTTTCCGAGAAGGATTTGGAAAATTCGCGGTGTGAGGGAAGACGCACCCGCCGCGGCGGCTCTGCGCGCGTTGGTGCTTCCGTTCGCGGGGCTCTGGTGCAAGCTAATCTTATCCCCGTTGAACCGCAGGATCTTGGGTCCGCCGGAGGCGTACCCCCGGTCGTCCCCTTCCTCCTCCTCGGTCGCGCCTTCCGGCACCGACAACGCGCGGTTGGCGATCCTTCGGCGCGGCGCGCCGAGGACGCGGTCGCCCGGCGTGTCTCGGCCGGCGCCGTCGAAGGAGGCGAGCGCGCGCGCGCCGAACGTGGCATCGCGGCGCCACGAAGTGGCGCGCGCCACCCTGGACGCCGACCTAGACGCGCTCCGGGTGCCCGCCGCGGGGAACCCGCGCGAGGCTGCGGCGCCCGCCCAGCAGGGGGAGACGCCCGCGAACATCTTCACACTCGTTTCCCAAGCCCGTCGCCTCGTCAGGCTTAGCATTCCGCGGCCATGAAGACGCCCGGTCGCGGCGTGTGTGGTCGGAAGAAGAGTCAAGTCGCCGCGCGTCGTGCGTCGAGGGCGCGCGCGGGAGTGGCCGCCGAGAGCGCGGACCTCGACGCGTCGAGCAGCATCCAGCCTGGATGCGAGAGGCGACGTCGAAATTTTTGCGCGGTAAAATGCTGAAATGGGCCCATTGGTTACGTATGCGCAAACAGTCCGCCGTGCGTTCATGCACGTCCGACGCGCAGTCGCGGTGACGCGGTCTCTCGGTGCCGAAGTTAGTTTTCCGGTTGTTGCGGTCGCCCACATCGCGCGGCGCGGCTCGGTCGACCCGCAAAAGGCGCGATGTCGGGGTACGACGCCATCGACGGCGAGAGCGAGATCGGGTACAACGCGGTTCCGACGTTCCCGAGGGCGTCCTCGCGGGCGACCCCCCCCCCCGCCGACGACACCGAGAGCCTCGCCACCATCGCGGATGGGCTGCGGGTCCTGGATCTGGTCGACGCGGAGGAGTCGACTGAGGCCCTCGGGGCGGCGCCGCACGCCTGCTCGTACTGCGGCATCGACGACGCGCTGTGCGTCGTGCAGTGCGTCGGGACGGGCAAGTGGTTCTGCAACTCCAAGCGCAACGGTCTGCCGGCGTCCTGCGCGGTGTACCACCTGGTGCGCACGCGGTCGCACGAGGTGCGGTTGCACGAAGACTCTCCGCTCGGGGACATGGTGCTGGAGTGCTACCTGACCGGCAACAGGAACGTCTTCACGTTAGGGTTCGCGCCGTGCAGGAACGACGACGCGGTGGTGCTGCTCGCGCGAGACGCGGCGATGGCCGTCTCCGGCCCGGGGGGGCCGGGGAGCCAGCCCGGCCAGGCGCAGGGTTTCGACCCGAGGCTCGCCTCGCAGCTGCGCGAGCTGAACCTCGACCTCGACCAGTGGCAACCGCTCGTCTCGGAGAAGCGTTTCCTGACGTGGCTGGTGAACGTCCCGGACGACCACACCAGCAGAAACGCCGAGCGCGTGACCGCGACGCGCGTGAACAAGCTGGAGGAGCTGTGGAAGACGAAACCCGACGCGCGGCTCGGAGACGTCGGCGACGACGACGACGAAGACGACGTCGTTCGCCCGGTGGCGCTTCGGTACGCGGACGCGTACCAGTACCAGAACGTGTTCGGCCCTTTAATGCAGCTGGAAGCAGAACACGACAAGGCACAGAGAGAGGCGGCGTCGAGAGACGGTGTGGAAGTGCGCTGGGACGTCGGGCTGAACAAACGCCGCGTGGCGTATTTTTCGCTCGGGTCGCACGATTCGGACGCCGCGCGCGTCGCCGTCGGCGAAGAGCTGGTTCTGCGTCGTTCTTCCTTCGACCAAAACACCGGCGTTCGCACGCAGTGGAGCGCGCGCGGGACGGTGGTGAAGTTTTCGGAGGCTGACGAAATAGGGCTGGAGTTAAGGGGCTCGGGCGCGCGCTCGGCGCCGACGGATCTGTGCGATTCCTTCTCGGTGGATTTCGTGTGGAAGAGCGCGTCGTTCGACCGCGCGCAAAGCGCGATGAAGAGCTTCGCGCTGGACGAGACCTCGGTCAGCGGCCACATCTACCACTTACTTCTGGGCCACGAGATTTCCAATCCGCCGCCCCCCGCGCCGCCTGAGAAGTGGATGCGCGCGGACGTCTCCGCGCCCGGTTTACCTATTTTAAACGCCACGCAGCAAACCGCCGTGCGCGTCGCGCTGAGTCAGCCGCTCAGCTTAATCCAAGGGCCGCCCGGCACGGGTAAGACGGTGACCTCCGCGACGGTTGTGTACCACCTCGCGCGCCAACAACAAGGCCAGGTCATCGTGTGCGCGCCCTCCAACGTGGCGGTGGACCAGCTCGCGGAAAAAATCGAACAAACGGGCTTGAAAGTCGTGCGCGTCTCCGCCAAAAGCCGCGAGGCGCTCAAGAGCCCGGTCGAGCACCTCACCCTGCACTACCAAGCCGCGCGCTTAAGCGAGGCGCCCGGGTATAGCGAGCTCCGAAATCTGCAGCTTTTGAAGGACGAGCTGGGTGAGCTGGACAGCAAAGACGAGCGTCGGTACCGCTCGCTTAAGCGTGTCTTGGAGCACGAGATCTTGTCCGCCGCGGACGTGGTGTGCGCGACGAACTCCGGGGCGGGGGACCCGCGTTTAGCGGAGTTCCGCTTCCGTTTAGTGCTCATGGACGAGAGCACGCAAGCCACGGAGCCGGAGTCGCTCGTGCCGCTGGTGATGGGCGCGAAAAGAGTGGTGATGATCGGCGACCACTGCCAGCTCGGGCCGGTGGTGACGTGCAAGAAGGCGCGCGCCGCCGGTTTAGGCCAGTCCCTGTTCGAGCGGCTCATCTTGTTGGGCGTCTGTCCGTACCGCCTGCAGACGCAGTACCGCATGCACCCCGCGCTCTCCGAGTTCCCTTCGAACGTGTTTTACGAGGGCGCTTTGCAAAACGGAGTGAGCGCGTCCGAGCGCGACTCGCGCGACGTCCCTTTCCCGTGGCCCAACCCTAATCGCCCGATGATGTTCTGGGCGCACTTCGGCGTGGAGGAGCTCAGCGCCTCCGGGACGTCGTACTTGAATCGACAGGAAGCGAACTCGGTGGAGACGGTGGTCACGCATTTGTTAAGAGCGGGGTGCGCGCCGGAGGATGTCGGCGTCGTGACGCCGTACGAAGGCCAGCGAGCGTTCGTGGCGGCGCACATGGCGCGCGCGGGGCCTCTGCGCGCGGAGCTCTACGCGGACGTCCAGGTTGCGTCCGTGGACTCGTTCCAGGGCCGGGAAAAAGATTTCATCGTGCTCTCCTGCGTGCGGTCCAACGAAAGTTCGGGCATAGGCTTCCTCGCCGACCCGCGGCGGCTCAACGTCGCGCTCACGCGCGCCAGGCTGGGCGTCGTCGTCCTCGGAAACCCGAAGGCGCTCTCGAAGCAGCCGCTGTTCCACGACCTGTTGACGCACTTCCGCGAGAACAGGTGTCTGGTGGAGGGGCCGCTGCACGCGCTCGTGGAGTGCGCCGCGCAGCTCAGCGTGCCGCGAAGCCGCAGGGACGAAAAAAATACGCAGCGCGCAAACGCGGGGGGGTTCGGGAGCTACATCGCGCCGCCGGGTGGCAACCCCGAGTTTGCGCCGGCGGCGCACTACGACGCGGCGGAGAAGGCGTGGCCCACCGGCGGCGGCGGGTACGCCGCGTGGAACGCCAACAACGACGCCGCAAACGCCGCGCGCGCGGCTGCCGCGCCGGCGTCGCGCGTCGGGCAGAACGCCATCTACTGAAGGAGCGTGGGGGAGAGCAAGATGGCGCGTCGCGCGCCGATAGTCTTTGAGCGGCGAGGTGAAGAAAATCCAGACTTCGACGCGGACAACGCGGACGTGCCGACTCTCACACTCGCAATTCAGCGAGATCCGAGACGACGTCCTCGAGCGCGTTTCTCGGAACGCGCGTGCCTCCACGTCTCCCGAAGAGACCCTCTCCTCTCCGCACATTCAGGCGCACCGCGGCGGCGTGCGCGCTGAGATGCTTCCGCGCCACCTCCGCGCCGCGGACCCGGGCGGGCCTAAGCACGTGTTGCCCGCGACGCACCGCCCGGAAGCCGCGGGCACGGTGGTGGATTTGGTGTCGGCGGCGACGTCATCCCATCGGGCTCTGGAGACGTTCGCGGACGCCGCGGGACACGGCGGGACGCGCCCGCGGCCGCTTCCCGCGGTGGGGGAAGAGACCGACACGGATGAGGACGCTCCGAGCGCGCGTTGTCCCCAGATGGACTTCGTGGGCGCGCGCGGTCGCGTGCCGAACCTGTACTGGCACGCCCCCGACGAGGCGCAGCTGCGTCGCCATCCGCGTTTCGTGGGCCTCCCCCCGACAGACGCGGTGACGCTCGGGTCGGAGGCGTCGTTCCGGTTCGTCAGGCAGGGCACAAATCTGTGGGACGACCTGCACGCCGGGCGGCTCACCACGGGATGTCTCACCGGCGCGCTGGGGTTCCAGGAGGACGGCGTGCACCGCGCGCTGGGAATGGGCGGCCGAGGAGGTTCGCACGGCCCAATGCTCGGCGCGTATTACCGCTTGCGACAGACGCCGCTTTTGTTTGACGCGAAAACGGCACGAGCCGCGGAGGATGCCGCGAACGAAACGGCCGTGCGCGAGTACAACGAATTGCAGAACGCGCTCGGGCCGTTACTGCCCGTCGCGGACGGCGCGGATTTCGCGTTCGGGGCGAACGGCGAGAAGAGCGCCGTTCGGGGCGAGTCCGCGTCTTTGCGTCGAGGCGCGAGAAACAAAAAGAAAAAGAAAAAAAGCCCCCGACGCGACGGCGCCGGTTCCGACGAGACGCGAGGTCTTTTCGCGGAACTCGTTCCGAACGCGCCCTGGCTGGCTCGGCGCGACCCGCACTCGCGCGCCGCGGCGCAGCGCGGCGACGGCGGCGTGCGCATGGCGTGGGGGAGCGCGCAGGAGCACGGCACCGTGGCGACGCTGATGCTGCGCCATCCCGACGCCGTCGCCGAGGAGGTGGGTCTGTGCGTGGTGGACGAAGACGCGCTTCCGCTTGAAATGCGCGTTGGACCTCTTCCTCCCATGGGCGCGTCTCCGGACGGGATCATCACCATGGACACCTCCGCGTGGTTCGATTCAGCGGGCGAATGTCTCCGCGAGCGTCTCGTGGTGGAGGTGAAGAACTCGTCTCCGTTCCGCAAGGGGCCGGGAGGAGGAAGCGCGGCGAAGTTCGAGGTGACCGACCGCGACCCGTTTTTGTCGCCGCCGGCGTACCACATGCCGCAGCTGCAGATGGAGATGCTGGCGGCGGGGACGAGGGCCGGGCTGCTGTGCATGCAGAGCGCGACCCGCGGCGTGCGGGTCTTCTACGTGCCGAGGGACGACAAGTACGTCGCCGCCATGCTCGGGATTCTGTCTGACTTTTTCGTGCACTACGTGAAAACGGGCGTCCCTCCCCCGGAGCGCGCGTTCAACAACAGGAGGGACCACCAGGCTTTGGTGCGCGCGACGCGGCGCGTCGCGGCGTCGTGCGTCCTGGTGGAGGAGATCGCGCACGCGCGGCTGCCGGGAGAGGCGTACGACGAAAGGCCGTTCGTGTGAAGAAAAAGAAAAGCGCGGGTCGACGATAGCGGTCGACGATATCATAGTCGTGTCACGGTAAATAGCACACTTTCGCGCCGTGTTAAAATGAATCCGATAGCGTCTCGCGTCCGCGGCGGTTTCGCCGAACGCCGATTTTGGCGCGTCGGACGCGAGAAGAAGAGTTTCGTACCTTCGTACGAAGGTACTCCTTTCGCGATCGTCTCCCTCCTCCCGGCCGTCCCACGCGTGGGACCCTGTCACGCCGCCGCCGCGGTTCGCGCGCTCACCTTGGACGTTTCCGGCACGCTCAAAAGGAGCGTGAGCACGGCCAGGGCGCTCATCGCCGCGAGCGTCCCGAAGAGCGCGCCCCATCCGTACGTCGACGCGATCCACGCCGTGAGCGCGCCCTGCAGCACGGCGCCCACCGACCCAGCGCCGTTCACCAACCCGCTCGCCGTGCCCAGCACCTCCGCGCCGTACCCAGCGGCTTCGCACGTGTCCGCGATGGACGACGACCCGAGAAGCGCGTCCGGTCCGGCGACGAGCATGCCTATGAGTGCCATGACGGCACCGTTGACGAACAAACTCATCTGGCTCGCGGACTGGTACAAAAGCACGGCGATTGTTAGCGCCGCGCACATGTACGCGCCGAGCACGGTTCTTTTTCCGGGGAAGTGTTTGTCCCCGACGACGCCGGTGGCGACGCCGCCCAAGACGCCGCCCAAGTCGAAGAGGCAGCTCATGTACCCCGCGGCGGCGACGCCCATGCCGCACTCGCGCGCGAGGTAGAAGGGCAGCCAGAAGATCAGGCAGTAGCGCACGATCTTGACGAAGAAGTACGACGCCATGAGCGCGGCGAGCTTCGGGATGCGAAGCACTTCGCGCATGCCCACCGGGGGACGCCAGTCGCAGTCGCCGACCACGACGCTACGCGCGGAGGAGTCGGAGGAGTCGGAGTTTCCGCCGTCGACGGAGTTTCCGCCGTCGACGTCGACGTCGTCGACGACTTTGGCCTCTAGTTTACACCACGGCGGGTCGACGGTGATGCGCGTCAACAAAAGCGCCGCGATCAGCGTCAACGCCGCCGGCGCGCCAATCGCGAAGCGCCATCCGAAAACGCCTAGCGTAAACGCCGCGAGCGCGGTGGACAACACCCCTCCCACCTGCTGCGACGTGGCCCAGACGCCCATCGCCGTGCCTCTCTGCGTGGGCGCGAACCAGGGGCTTAAAACCTTGACGTGCAGCGGGTACGCCAAACTCTGCGCCACGCCGTTCACGCCCCACGCGATTAATAGTAACGCCGGATCAGAGGCGAGCGCGAAGAGCGCCACCGCCGTGGCGCTTAAAACGTACCCGGCGACGAGCATTTTTTTCGCGCCTAGGCGATCACCCAGGGAGGGCAACACCAGCTGGCCGACGGCGTACAGCCCGAGGAACGCGCTGTCGATGCCCGCGATCGCGCCGGTGCTCAGCCCGAGCGCGTCCTGCATGGGCGCCTTGACCACGCTCAACGGCTTGCGCACGAAGTAGATGGACAGGTACGTGAAGAACATCACCGCGAGCGTGCGCGTCTGCAGGCGCTTCACCGCGGGAACGGAGAACGACCCGAAGGTCGGCGAGCTCCCCGGAGCGTCGTCGTCGCTCGCGGGCGACGGAGGCTCGGTGACCGCCGCCGCGGGGGCGGTGTCGTCCCCGGACGCGCGCGGCGCCGGGCGACGTCGCGAGGGGGGGGCGCATTTCCGAAGCCGCAAAGCGCCGACTTTCGGAGCGGCGCGGGGAGACGTCGGGGGGGACGCCGCGGCGCGCGCCGCGCCGCTCGCGGCGAGGCGCGACGAGCGGCGCGCGGGGGTCGACGCGCCCACGCGCGCGGACAACGTCGTCGGAGATGCGCGCATGTCAGCCTCCACCGCGCGGCATCCCTCTGCGCGGAAGCGCGAAAACAACTGTTTTACGTATCTCCGCTTGAGATCCGCCGAGTTGTCAACATCGAGTCTTCGAGTGCCTTGTTTTCCACACATTTCGTCACACAACACGTTTTACCGACGCTCTCTCTCGCCCCCCCGCGCCGCGTCGACCCTCCCGAAACCGCGCGTCATCCTCGGCCCTGCGCGCATCGCCCGCGCGTCACCCTCGCGCGGTCTCGCTCAAAAACAAACACAAAACGACAAAAGTCACTGCGCCTGCGGCGCGATCCGAGGCTTGGGCAGCGTCTTGGGACCGGCGGCGAGCGGCGGGTCGCCCTTCCCGCCGCCGCCGCGCGGCGCGCCGTTCGATCCCTTCCCGCCGCGCCCGCGACCGTCACCGCCGCGCCCGCGCCCGCGCCGGCTCTTCCCCGCGGGGGCGTCCTCGCCGCCGGCGCCGGGGCTGCCGTTGGGCGAGGGCAGCCCCCCCCCGACGGACGCGGCGCGCGCGGCGTCGCCGGCGATCCCGCCGTTCAAAACAGGCGCTCCGCCGACGCCGTTCGGCGGCGCGTTCGTCGACGGCGCAAACCCCGGAGGCGCGCGCGGGTCAAAGTCGCCTCTTCTCTGCCCGTCTCCCGGCGCTCCCGCGTCCAGAAACACGCGATCGAGCGCGCGCTCGAGCCCGTGGAGATTCGGATAGACACGAGGCAAATGGCCGCGACCGGGGTTTCCGGCGGGACCGGGGAAACGCGGGGAGGCTTCCGCGTTTGGCGCGTTTGGCGCAAAGCCGGCGCCGGCGCCGGCGTCCGCCTCGCCGCCGAACGCGCCGCGCGCCCCGGGGTGCATCGTGCCGTTCCCGCCGAGCCCGAGGTTCGGATGCATGGGAGGTGGGACACCACTTGAGATGCCCCCGGACATACCCCCGGGCATGCCTCCCTGCGGCGGGCCGAAAAGCCCCCCGGGCCCCACGGGTCCCGGCTGGGGGCCGAGTCCCGGGATCATCCCGGGGGGCGCGTTTACGCCACCGGTGAGCAGATTGAGCAGCCCCTGGTTGATGTGGTTCGGGCCCGGGCCCAGCGGGGGGGCGCCCGGGGGGGGCACGGGTGTTCCTCCCCCGAACGCGCCCATCCCGAAGTGTCTCCCCGGGGACGCCCCCGCGCCCCCCGGGCTGTTGAGCGGCTCGTTGCCCCCCGCGCCGCCGAGCGTCGGCCACCCGCTCTGCGGCATCTCGCGCGGCGGCGCGGCGCCGGCGCCCAGCAGGTCGAAGAGCGCCCGCTCGAGGTCCTCGTCCGTGTCCGCCCAGCAGACGCGCGCCATGGCGAGCGTGCCGTCGCGCACCGCGGAGAGGACCTTGGACAGAGAGCGCCTCTGCACGGCGCGCGCCACGTTGTCCCCCGCCGCGAACGGGTCCTCCACCCCGACGCAGTACCTACCGGGCGCCCAGGCGGCGCCGGCGACCCAGCGACCGGCGTACGTCGACGCGACCAGCCCGTGTTTCCAGAGCGGCTCCACGGACCTGAAGTGCGTGAAGAAGGTCACGAGGAGCTCCGCCAAGGTGGCGGTGTTGGCCGCGCCGCACCCGCGCCACCGGGGGGACGACGCGCGCGCCTCCACCAAGCCGACGTCGCGCATCGCGTCTGATTGTTGCCTGATTTTGCTCACGGGCACTTTGCGCACGGGGTCGAGGTTGTTGGCTCTTTCGCGCTCCGCCGCGAGGTCCGCGTCCGCGGCGGCGTCGCTCGGCAACGTTAATCGCAGGACCGGCGGCAAAATCGGTGGTGATCGCGTTTGTAGGTGGAACAACGACATCAGGCTCAACGCGAACGAGTTGAAGGATCCGGCGGTGGCGTCGTTGCAGTCGAACCGCTTGGCCCACATCTTGACCAGGAACACCAAGTCGCGGTATCTTTCGTCCAAGTTGGCAAACGCGCCGAGCACCGCGCTCTTGTACACGCCGTCGTTCCCGACGCACACGTCGCAGTTCACGCCCGTGCTCGGATCCATGAACTTAATAAGAGGCACTCTGGCTTGCGCGATCAGGTTCACCTCCGCGAACCGCTGGTACCGAAGCTCGCTCGCGACTTTCGACAACAGCTGCACTTTTTTGCTCTTGTACCCGCGCGGGGGCTGCCGCGCGCGGTTCCCGCGCGCCCCGCGGTTGTTCAAACCCGAGCCCATCTCCTTAGCGTCGTACCACGGCGAACTCGGGTCGACTTCCAAACTCAAGTCTATGTCAGACCCCGCGGTGTGGAACACGGAGACGTACGAGCCGAACGGCGCGCACGACACGCCCGGGAACTTCTTGTCTAACATGTTTTGGAACCGCCTCAGAAGGTTTTGGCGTTTCTGGTCGTCGTGCGGCGTCGTCCTTTGTTGGCTCACGATCCTCCTCAGCTCTCGGTCTAACCGAGCCATGTTCTCTGGGCTCGGCGCGCGCCCGTCGCGCATCACACACTCGTCCGCGTTGTCCAGGATCGAGCGCGCGTTCGATAAGAGCTCCACGGGCGACGGCCACTCGCGGTGTTCGGGTTCGTCGTCGGAGTAATCGAAATCGTCCATGTCGTCGTGATGACGGTCGTCGAACAAACGCGTGTCGTGCTCGCGATCGTGCTCGTCGTGATGACGTCCGTCACGAGCGCCGTGAGGACCGCCGCGGTCGTGACGTCCGTGCGGGGTCCCGCCGTGACGTCCGTGGCGATCCTCGTGGTGCCTCCCGCCCGGGGCGCCGTGGCCCGGCACGCGAGGACCGGGCACGACCCTGCCGCCGACGTGCTGTCTGCCGCGGTCGTCGTGCCCCCGCCGATCGCCCCCGCGCGGGTTCCCGCCCCCGAGCAAACCCCCGGGGCTCCCGCGGACGTGCGCGCCCATGCCCCCGTCGTTCCGGCCGGGCGTCCCGCCCCCGTCCCCGCGCTGCTCGTCCGCGAACATGGAGTGGCTCAAAGCCTCCCTGGCCTTCTCCTCCGCGGCGGCGTCGCCGACGCCCGCGTCCATGCCGAGCAGGTCGTCGTTGAACAGCTGCGCGAGGTCATCGCGCGCGGACGCGTTCGCCATCGCGCCGACGGCGAGCGACGAAGGGCGCCGCCAACCCTGAAGGTCCGCCGCCCCCGCTCTTCCCGATCTAAACGGGGGGGGGCCGGAACCGTCGTCGTGGATTGATTTGTCGCGCCGCGGAGCGCGAGTTGCCGAGAACGTACCTTTTCGTAGCCGGGGGCTTTTGAGGAGTTTCAAACCGTGCGACGCGACTGCTGACTGTGAATCCGAGGGAGGCCTGCATACGGAACCCGCTCGCGTTTTCTCGAGCCCGAGATTTTTGGCGGAACC
>ENA-OUOG01002976-OUOG01002976.1-marine-metagenome-genome-assembly--contig:-NODE-2976-length-16609-cov-4.041435_pt1 | contig 16609 bp, 16 predicted proteins | sample MGYA00248635_ERZ508505 | MGnify/ENA primary metagenome ERZ508505 (study PRJEB26176, sample SAMN06267871) | marine metagenome | isolation source: Saanich Inlet, British Columbia, Canada | place: Pacific...
GTCGGGGTGGCAGGATTCGAACCTGCGACCTCCGCGTCCCAAACGCGGCGCGATAACCGGGCTACGCTACACCCCGATTGTGGTTATCAATTTAAGAGTGCAAATATATACAAAATACAAGGTTTAACAAACAAGTTTTTAATTCTATTTTATTTTGTAATCAAACATTCTTTACATAGATATTTAATCGTTACAAATGTTTTTAAACGCTTAAAAATATTTAACTCACAACGAACAAACAGTGAAATTTTTATTTTGTTCTTAGTCTTATTTATAACACTACCTGGCTGTAATTCTAATGAGAAAAAATTTATAGGTATTATTATGTAGTGTGTCACGAAGTCCATAGCAAAGGTGTTGCAAAAGTATTTCTTTAGCAAATTCAGAGAATTTAAAATATAATAAAGACAAAAGCATCATTGGCATAAAAAAAGGTATGAAAGGAGAAATAGTGGTTAATGGAGAAAATTATAATAGCTACTCAACACCTTTAGGCCTTGGTAATGATGAGATAGCGTATGTTATGAACTATATTAATAACATCTGGGGTAATAATTACGCAGACCTAATTACTGAAGAAGATGTGACAAATATCATCGGAAAATAAGCTTATTTAGCTAACTTTGTATCTCTAATTAATATCAACACATATGCTCATAATCGGAATAGCTGGAGGTACCGGTTGCGGAAAAACAACAGTAGTCAATACACTTATAGACCAACTCCCTGAAGGTGAAGTAGTAGTTATATCTCAAGATTCATATTACAAGGATACTTCACATTTAAGTTACGAAGAGCGCGTAAAAATTAATTTTGACCACCCTCGTTCCATTGATTTTGAATTATTAGTTACGCATTTAAAGGATTTAAAAAATAATAAAGCGATACAGCAGCCCGTTTATTCGTTTGTAAAACATAACAGAACTGGAGATACAGTACTTACAAAACCAAGAAAAGTGGTTATTGTAGAAGGTATTTTAATATTAACAAATCCTGAAATTAGAGACTTATTTGATATCAAAATATTTGTTCATGCAGACAGTGATGAACGGTTAATACGACGTCTTAAAAGAGACATTACAGAGCGTGGTAGAGATATTGACGAGGTTCTTAACCGATATCAAAACACATTAAAACCTATGCATCAGCAATTTATAGAACCTATGAAAGAGTATGCTGATATTATTATCCCAAACAATAAATACAATACTGTAGCGGTTGACATTGTAAAAACCATTATTAACGAACGTTTATAACATGGCTAAATTCAGTAAAAAATACCTTAAACCGTTCAAAAATTTTTACATCATAGGATTAATAATTTTTGTCATTTGGATGATTTTTTTTGATGCCCATTCGTGGCTTTTGCACAAGGATTTAAACAAGGATATCGAAGCTCTGGAAAATGAAAAGCAGTACTATATAAATGAGATGAAAAAAGATGAAAAAGCCATCAAAGAATTAAGTACTGAAGAAGGCATAGAAAAAATAGCAAGAGAAACCTACTTTATGAAAAAACCAAACGAAGAAATTTATATCATTGAATACGAAGACAGTATTCCTAAGACCATTAAGGATGAGTAAATCACTGTTTCAAGACTTTAAACCAGTATCTTCCAAAGCGTGGAAGCAAAAAATTCAGGTCGACCTAAAAGGTGCAGATTATAATGACACGTTAATATGGAAAACCGCCGAAGGCATTGATGTAAAACCTTTTTACCATTCGGATGATTTTGAAAAATTACCAAACGTCTCAAAAACAAAAGCAAGAGATTGGAAAATAAGTCAAAGCATAGAGGTTATAAAGGCTTCAAAAGCAAACCAAGAAGCTAAAAACGCTTTAAAAAATGGCGCAGAGCATATTACATTTTATATTAAAAATGAAGGTATCAGCCTTAAAGATTTATTAATTGACATAGCAAAACCTGTCCATTGTAACTTTGAAAAATTATCGCACTCCGTTATTGATGAGATTGTGCAATTCAAAAATAAAAAACAACTCACTTTTAATATTGATATTATTGGAAATCTTGGAAAAACAGGAAATTGGCATCATAACTTAAAGGAAGACCACAACTTATTTGAGTCGGTTGTAAAAAGCACAAATCAGATTTTTGTAGATTTAAGCCATTACCAAAATGCTGGTGCAAACGTAACACAAGAGTTGGGATATGCACTTGCACACGTAAACGAATATCTAAATCACCTAGAGTGCAATAACCATAATGGAGAAGAGATTGAGCTTTTTTTTAAGGTATCCATTGGTAGTAATTACTTCTTTGAAATTGCAAAAATTAGAGCGTTAAGACAACTTTGGTATAGCTTAGCAGACGCATATAATTATAATCCTTACTGTAAAATTTTAGCGACACCAAGCAAACGAAATAAAACTATTTACGACTATAACGTTAATATGCTTCGCACCACAACCGAATGCATGAGTGCAATTTTAGGAGGTGTAGATATTATATATAATCTGCCCTATAATCATTTATTTCAAAACCCTACAGCATTTGGCGAACGCATTTCTAGAAATCAATTGTTAATACTAAAAAAAGAAAGTTATTTTGACGCTGTTAACAACCCTTCTGATGGCTCCTATTATATTGAAAGTTTAACAACTCAACTTGCAGCAAAGGCACTTGAGCTATTTAAAGAAATAGAAAAAAACAGTGGATTTTTAACGCAACTAAAAGAAGGAACTATACAAATAAAAATAAAAGAAAGTGCTCTAAAAGAGCAGGAAGCTTTTAATAAAGGTGAGCTTATACTTTTAGGTACAAATAAGCATCCAAATAAAGACGAAAAAATGAAATCTACGCTCGAAAAATCTCCTTTTTTAAAAATTGAAAAACGAAAAACACTAATTGAACCAATTATTGAAAAAAGACTATCCGAACATCTGGAAATTAATAGATTAAAAGAAGAGTAAAACATGATATTGAAAAAATCTATAGTTCAAACAATTACATTATTAGCTATTATTTTAAATTCCTGTAAAGGTGATGTAAAGCTAAATAGTATTCTTAACAATGAAAAAGAAAAAACAACACTTATTGGCAGCAAACATATCTTAGAAGAAGACGGTATTCAATTACAATTACCTGAAGATTTTAAACGTTTATCAATCGCTGAATACTATGAAGTCTTAAATCAAAAATCAAATAGAACCAAGTTTATTATTGAGCGTGAAGAATTAAAAAATGTGAGAAGTCTTAATGGTAACAGTTATGTTTTTTTCAATAGTAAAAACAATTCTTCGTATTACATTAAAACGCTACCCTATTCGGAAATAAAAAAGGAAGATGCACAAAAACTATTGGGTATCATTCGGCAAAATCAAAATGAGGTTTCTAAAAACAGCAAAGTAACATTTGAGCGCATTACGGCGAAGTTCAAATCCATCACAGGTGCAAAAATATTTAAGGCTGTTTTTAAAGCTGAGTTTACACGACCAAAAAACATAAAATACCAACACTCCTATTTTATAAACTCTAATGGTAAATCTGTTTTACTAACATTAATAACACCAAAAGAATTGAGTTTTGATAAATACATCGAGAAAATGATTTTTTAATGAAACGCAAAGACATTCAACATATCCAAATTAAATCAGCTCAAAGGCAAGATACACCTTGTAGTAGTACGGAAAAATATGCAACTGCAGAAGGCATCGATTTAAAGTCTACTTATTCTAAAGAAGATATAAAGGATTTAGACCATCTAGATTTTGCAGCAGGAATTACACCTAATCTCAGAGGACCCTACTCTACAATGTATGTTCGTAGACCTTGGACTATACGACAATACGCAGGATTTTCTACCGCCGAAGAAAGCAATACGTTTTACAGGCGTAATCTTGCTGCTGGACAGAAAGGTTTATCCGTTGCCTTTGATTTAGCAACACACAGAGGCTATGATTCGGACCATGAACGTGTAGTCGGTGATGTAGGAAAAGCAGGAGTAGCTATCGATTCCGTTGAAGACATGAAAGTGCTCTTTAACCAAATTCCATTAGACAAGATGTCTGTTTCAATGACTATGAACGGTGCTGTATTACCAATAATGGCCTTTTATATTGTAGCAGCAGAAGAACAAGGTGTAAAACCCCAACAATTAGCGGGCACAATTCAGAATGATATTTTAAAAGAATTCATGGTGCGTAACACCTACATTTATCCACCAACACCATCAATGAAAATTATCTCTGATATTTTTGAATATACGAGCAAAAACATGCCGCGTTTCAATAGTATTAGTATTTCAGGATATCATATGCAAGAAGCTGGTGCAACATGTGATATAGAACTTGCTTATACGCTAGCAGATGGCTTAGAATATATTAGAAAGGGGTTAGAGGCAGGAATGGATATTGACACTTTTGCACCTCGCTTATCATTCTTTTGGGCTATTGGTATGAATCATTTCATGGAAATAGCAAAAATGCGTGCTGCAAGAATGCTATGGGCAAAATTGGTAAAGCAATTCAACCCAAAAAATCAAAAATCACTAGCACTTAGAACGCATTGTCAAACATCAGGGTGGAGTTTAACTGAACAAGACCCTTTTAACAATGTAGCACGCACCTGTATTGAGGCTTCTGCGGCAGCTTTTGGTGGCACACAAAGTTTACATACAAACGCCTTAGATGAAGCTATCGCACTACCAACAGATTTCTCTGCACGCATAGCAAGAAACACACAAATCTATCTTCAAGAAGAAACTAAAATCACTAAGACAGTAGACCCATGGGCAGGCAGTTTTTATGTCGAAAAATTAACCCATGACATTGCAACCAAAGCATGGCAACTTATAGAAGAAGTCGAAGACTTAGGAGGTATGACAAAGGCTATTGAAGCGGGAATCCCAAAACTAAGGATTGAAGAAGCAGCAGCTCGAAAGCAAGCACGTATTGATTCTGGACAAGATATCATCGTTGGTGTAAATAAATACAAATTAGATGAAGAAGACCCGCTTCATATACTTGAAGTTGACAACCAAACGGTCAGATTACAGCAAATTGAGCGCTTAAATAATATAAAGTCTAACAGAAATACCAGTGCAGTCAATAACGCTCTTTTAAAATTAACACAAGCCGCAAAGTCAGGCGAAGAAAATTTATTAGCTTTAGCCATAGATGCAGCAAGAAAACGTGCTACTTTAGGCGAAATCAGTGATGCTCTTGAAGCAGAATTTGGACGTTACAAAGCTCAAATAAAATCATTCTCAGGTGTGTACAGTAAAGAAATAAAAGACGATAAAAGTTTCAAAAAAGCCCGAGATTTAGCTAATCAATTTGCAAAACAAGATGGCCGACGCCCTCGAATTATGATTGCTAAAATGGGACAAGATGGCCATGACCGAGGCGCCAAAGTAGTTGCAACAGGGTACGCCGATGTTGGTTTTGATGTAGACATAGGACCCTTATTCCAAACACCTAAAGAAGCAGCAAAACAAGCTGTAGAAAACGATGTGCATATTCTTGGCGTTTCATCATTAGCGGCAGGGCATAAAACCATAGTGCCTCAAGTAATTGAAGAACTTAAAGCATACGGACGCGATGATATTATGGTTATTGTTGGTGGTGTCATTCCTAAACAAGACTATCAATATTTGTTTGACGCTGGTGCTGTTGCTGTTTTTGGACCTGGCACAAAAATTAGTGAAGCCGCCATACAGATTTTAGAAATTTTAATCGATTAAAAAAAAACATACAACTATGAACTACACTCAAAAAATGCTTAGAGATAATGCACTAAAAGGAAAAACTATAGTTGTTACTGGTGGCGGAAGTGGTTTAGGCAAAGCCATGACGCAATACTTTTTAGAACTCGGTGCCAATGTGGCCATTACATCTCGTAACTTAGAAAAATTACAAAAGACCGCTAAAGAACTAACAGAAGAAACTGGAGGCAAATGCTTAGCTGTTCAGTGTGATGTGAGAGAATATGAGCAAGTAGAAGCTATGCAAAACACTGTAGTTTCACATTTTGGTCAAGTCGATGTTTTACTCAATAATGCTGCGGGTAATTTTATCTCACCAACGGAGCGACTGTCTCATCGTGCTTTCGATGTTATTATAGATATTGTTTTAAAAGGAACCAAAAATTGTATTCTCGCGTTTGGCAAACATTGGATAGACACGAAACAGACCAATACTAATGTATTAAATATTGTGACCACCTATTCATGGACTGGCTCAGGTTATGTAGTACCAAGTGCCGCAGCAAAAGCAGGTGTTTTGGCTATGACAAGAAGTTTAGCTGTAGAATGGGCAAAATATGGCATGCGTTTTAACGCCATCGCCCCAGGACCATTCCCAACTAAAGGCGCTTGGGATAGATTAATGCCAGGTAATCTTCAAGAGAAATTTGACATGTCTAAGAAAGTACCTCTTAATCGTGTTGGAGAACACCAAGAACTTGCCAATTTAGCTGCTTATTTGGTATCAGACTTTTCGGCTTATGTTAATGGAGAAGTTATCACTATTGATGGCGGCGAATGGCTCAAGGGTGCTGGAGAATTTAATATGCTTTCCGAAATTCCAGAAGCCCTTTGGGACCAACTCGAAGAAATGATTCGTGCTAAAAAGAACAAATAAACGTATTCTTTAAACTAAAAATATAGTTAAAATTACAAAGGATTTATATACTGTGAGAATTTTATGACTAAATTGAAAGTTCTAATTTTATTTTAAATTAAAACCATCAATTATGAAAACAACTCATTTAGTATTACTTAGGTATATTTTGGTCTGTTTTGTGGCATTTTCCTTTTCTGGATATGCGCAAGTCACTTCCACACCTGAAAATCAAAAATCAGGTACTATCCCATCTAATAACTTGCCAATTACACCCGATGTGAAAATTGGAAAACTACCCAATGGTCTCACCTATTACATTCAGAATAATGGTAAGCCCGAAGATAAAGTAGAACTACGTTTAGCCATAAAGGCTGGTTCTATTTTAGAGACAGATGACCAAGTTGGATTGGCACATTTTATGGAACACATGAATTTTAACGGTACCAAAAACTTTGAAAAAAATGAGCTGGTTGATTATTTACAAGGCATAGGTATTGAGTTTGGAGCAGACCTAAATGCTTACACAAGTTTTGACGAAACAGTATACATCTTACCTATACCAAGTGATGACCCTGAGAAATTAAATAAGGGCTTTCAAATCTTAAACGATTGGGCTGGCAATGCCCTTTTAACAGAAAATGACATTGATGAAGAACGCGGTGTTGTTATAGAAGAGTATAGAACAAGATTAGGCGCTGCGACGCGCATGCAGAAAAACTATTTAGACAAAATAGCTTACAAATCGCGTTACGCAGAGCGTTTACCTATAGGAACAAAAGAAAACTTAGAAACTTTTGATTATAAGAGTGTAAGAAACTTTCAGAAAGATTGGTATAGACCAAATCTTATGGCCGTTATCGCTGTTGGAGATTTGGATGTTGAAACACTTGAAAAAAAGATTATTGAGAATTTTAGTGGCTTAAAAAATCCTGAAAGCCCAAAACCAAGAGAGGAATATGGTTCAGAAAATCATGAAGGGACTTTAGTAGCTATTGAATGGGATGAAGAAGCAACTAGTAGTCAGGTTCAGATTTACTATAAAGACAAAGGCGAGCCTCAAAAAACAAAAACAGTAAAAGATTATAGAGACAATATAGTGGAGGGCTTGTTTGACCAGATGATTAATAATCGCTTATCGGAATTTAGTAACAAACCTAATCCACCTTTCATATTCGGATTTTCATATAAAGGACAAATCATTGGTAACAAGGAAGCCTATCAGTCTTTTGCACAAACTAATGAAACCGGACAAATGGCTGCTCTTAAAACTTTATTAGAAGAAAACGAACGTGTGAAACGTTACGGCTTTAAAGCTTCAGAATTTGAACGTGCAAAAAAGGATTACTTAGTTAGACTAGAACGCGCTTACAAAAACAAAGACAAATTAGAGTCTAATCGTATTGTTGGACGTTATGTTCAGCATTTCTTAAGAGAAAATCCAATTCCTGGAGAAGAATGGACCTTTAATTATGCTCAAAAAGAATTACCAAACATTAACTTAGATGAAGTCAATGCGCTTATTAATGACTTTTTACATGATAATAATAGACTCGTTGTACTTACTGGACCTAAAAAAGATGGTCTAAAAAAAGTAACCGAAGAAGAAGTTATTGCGCTTCTTGATGAAGTAAAAACATCTGAGATTAAAGATTACGAAGATGAAGCTGTAAGAAGCGAAATGATGTCCGTAAAACCTAGTAAAGGTAGTATTGTTGACATGACAGTTAAAAATCATGGAAAGCTAAATGAAACTGTTACACTAGTATTAAGCAATGGCGCAAAAGTCATCTATAAAAAAACAGACTTTAAAAATGATGAAGTTTTATTTGATGCCTTTAGCTACGGAGGCTCATCCATGTATAGTAATGAAGACTATTTGCAAGTTGTACATGCTAATGGTGGTTTAGCAGAAGCTAGTTTAGATGGTTTATCTAAAAATGATATGACCAAAATGATGTCTGGTAAAATTGCCAGAGTACGACCTTCCATAAGTGCCTATTCAGAGAATTTAAGAGGTTCGGCATCTCCAAAAGATTTGGAAACTTTGTTTCAAATGATACATCTGTACTTTACCAAATTAGACAAGGATACGGCAGCGTTTGCCTCGTATGTCAGTAAGCAAAAAGCATTTTTAGGCAATATTGGTTCAAATCCAAATGTTGCATTTCAATTAGCTGTAGGTAAATTTCTAAACGAAGGCAATCCAAGATATACAGGATTACCTTCTCCAGAAGACTTAGATAAGGCTAATTACGATTTGGCTTATGAAAAATACAAAGAACGTTTCGCCAACGCTGGAGATTTTAATTTTTACTTTGTAGGTAACATTGACGAGAACAAAATAGGCGAATTGGCAGAAACATATATAGCTTCGCTTCCAGATAATAGAAAAAGAGACCAATATAAAGCACCAACTTTTAGACCTAAAACAGGAAATCACGAACTTATTGTTAAAAAAGGAACTGAACCACAAAGTCAAGTACGTCTAGGTTGGTCTGGAGAAACAACCTATGATGCAAATGAAGCTAGAGCTTTTGATGCTGTAGGAGAAGCTTTAAGCATAAAACTGATTGAAAAACTAAGAGAGGAAGAAGGTGGCGTTTATGGCGCAGGTGCTAGAGGCTTTATTAACAAAATACCTTATGGTAGTTATAATTTCAGTATTTCTTTCCCATGTGCTCCGGAAAATGTAGATAAACTCATTGCTGCCTCAATCGCTGAAGTAGAAAAAATCATAAAAAATGGACCAACAGATGAAGACTTAGACAAAGTCAAAAAAGCTAAACTATTATCCCGTAAGGATCAATTAGAACAAAATAGATTTTGGCTAAGTGTTATGAGAAGTGCCGATTATAACAAAACGGATCTAAATAACGTCCTTAATTATGAAGAGAATATAAATGCATTGACTAAAAAAGACCTTCAAGAGGTTGCTAAAAAATACTTAACCAAGGGGTATTTAAAAGCCGTATTACTTCCTGAAGACTAAAATGTAGATTTAAGATACTTAAAAAAGAGCGGCAGATTTGTCGCTCTTTTTATTGCGCTTATGTTAACAACTTCCATTTTCAAAACCCATAAATAATCGTATTTTTAACCCTTCATAAACCAAATCAGTGAATGGGTAAAATCATAGCTATAGCAAACCAAAAAGGGGGTGTTGGGAAAACAACAACCTCAGTAAACTTAGCCGCATCTTTAGGCGTTTTAGAAAAAAAAGTGCTTCTTATAGATGTTGACCCTCAGGCCAATGCAAGTTCTGGATTAGGTATTGATGTTGATGCTGTTGAAATAGGGTCTTATCAGGTTTTAGAGCATACAAAAACAGCAAAAGAAGCCATTGTAACTTCAAAAACACCAAATGTAGATATTATCCCTGCACATATAGATTTAGTTGCTATAGAAATAGAACTTGTTGATAAAGATGAACGCGAGTACATGCTAAAACAAGCGTTGAGTGAAATCAAAGAAAATTATGATTACATTATAATGGACTGTGCACCATCTTTAGGCCTACTAACACTAAATGCATTAACGGCAGCGGACTCAGTTATTATTCCGATTCAATGTGAATATTTTGCTCTTGAAGGCTTAGGAAAACTACTTAACACTATTAAGAGTGTTCAAAAAATACATAACAAAAACTTAGATATCGAAGGCATGTTATTAACGATGTTCGATTCAAGATTACGTTTATCCAATCAAGTTGTAGAAGAGGTACAAAAACACTTTAGCGATATGGTTTTTAACACTATTATACAGCGTAATGTACGCTTAGGCGAAGCCCCTAGTTATGGAGAAAGTATTATTAACTACGACGTAAGCAGTAAAGGCGCTGTTAATTATCTTAACTTAGCTAAGGAAATTATAAAAAAGAATTTATAATGGCGAAAGCAACAAAAAAACAAGCATTAGGACGCGGACTTTCAGCATTACTTAAAGATCCTGATAACGACATAAATTCACCAGCAGATAAAAATGCAGATAAAGTTGTAGGTAATATTGTTGAATTGGACATTGAAGATATTGAGATTAATCCTTTTCAACCACGAACAAATTTCAATGAAGAAACTTTAAGAGAATTGGCCTCATCCATACGTGAATTGGGGGTAATTCAACCTATTACTGTCAGAAAATTAGCTTTTAACAAATACCAGCTAGTTTCAGGAGAGCGTCGTTTTAGGGCTTCAAAATTAATTGGAAATACTACCATACCGGCTTACATTAGAATTGCAAATGATCAAGAATCTCTGGAAATGGCTTTGGTAGAAAACATCCAACGTCAAGATTTAGACCCAATAGAAATTGCTTTATCATACCAACGTCTTATCGATGAGATACAACTTACACAAGAGCAAATGAGTGAGCGCGTTGGAAAAAAACGTTCTACAATCGCTAATTATTTGCGACTTTTAAAGTTAGATCCCATCATACAAACAGGAATGCGAGATGGATTCATTTCTATGGGTCATGGTCGAGCAATGATAAATATTGAAAATCAAGTAGAGCAACTTGAAGTTTATGAAAAGATAATTAGCAATAAGTTGTCTGTTCGCGCTACTGAAGCTTTAGTGAAAAATCTAATTAATCCATCGGCATCTAAAGACAAACCTGTAGATTATGAATTGCCAAAACCTATAAAAAAAGGGGTTAAAGAATTTTCAGAATACTTTGGGCATAAAATTGACGTTAAATTAGCTAAGAATGGTAGTGGTAAAATTTCAATTCCTTTTCACTCTGAAGAGGACTTCAATCGAATTATTAAACTGGTAAAAAGTGCAAAATAAGCTATTCATCCTTTCTTTTTTATGCCTTGTTTTTTCAGTATACACTTCTGCTCAAGTCGAGAAAGATAGTACAATAAGCACTTCAGTAGAAGAACTAAAACTAGATCGCACATTAATTACAACTAAAGAAATTGATCCACTACGTCCATCAAAAGCGGCATTCTATTCGGCTATACTCCCTGGACTAGGTCAAGCTTACAATAAAAAATATTGGAAAATTCCTATTGTAGTCGGCGCAATTACAACTGGCATATTGGTTTATGATTTTAACAACAATCAATACAATAGATATAGAGATGCCTTTAAACGAAGGCTAGCGGGTTTTAAAGATGACGAATTTTACGGTACTGGAACTTCACCTGCGATTTCTAATGACGCACTTATTAGAGCACAACGGCAGTTTAGACGTAATAGAGACATCGCAACATTAGTAACTGTAGGTATCTATGTTTTAAATATTATTGATGCAAATGTAGATGCACACCTTCTTCAATTCAATGTTGATGAGAATTTAGCTTTAAGACCACATTTTCAATATAATCCTATGGAAGACACTTCGGATTTAGGTGTAACGCTTAATTTCAAATTTTAGAAACACAATTCATGAAAATAGCTTTACTAGGTTACGGTAAAATGGGAAAAATTATTGAGCGTGTAGCTGAAGAACGTGGTCATTCTATTAGCATTAAAGCAGATAGTAAAACCAAACAACTTGACTTTAGTCATACAGATGTGGCTATAGATTTCAGCCTACCTTCGACTGCAATTTCTAATATAAAATCTTCCATAGACAATGCTATACCTATCATCTCAGGAACAACTGGTTGGTTAGACCATTATGATGAGATTGTGAATTACTGTAATTCTAAAAATGGTGCTTTTTTGTATGCTTCTAACTTTAGTTTAGGTGTAAACATTTTTTTTGAAGTCAATCGTGTTTTAGCATCATTGATTACCAAATGCCCGGATTACAAATTATTTATAGAAGAAATTCATCATACACAAAAACTAGATGCACCAAGTGGCACTGCCATTTCTCTAGCAAAAGATATTATAGACACCTCTGATTATAAAAATTGGACAATGGACAATCCTGGTAAACAGGAGATAAAAATAGAAGCTAAGAGAATTGTAGATGTACCTGGAACACACATTATAAATTACAATTCTGAAGTCGATGCTATTGAAATTAAACATACAGCACACAATCGCGAAGGTTTTGCCCTCGGCGCAGTTATTGCAGCAGAATGGATTGCTAATAAAAAAGGTGTTTTTAGCATGAAAGACGTCTTAAATATTGGTTAATTTGCACAAAAATTGAAACAATTAATACTATTTTTCTACTAATACTAGAATAAAACAACTTATAATGAACTGGACAGAGTGGTTTATCATTTTTATAATCGTACAGATTATTCATGGGCTTGGAACGTGGAAACTTTACATAAAAGCTGGAAGACAAGCTTGGGAAGCATTTATTCCTATCTATAATGCTATAGTATTAATGAAAATTATTACACGACCATGGTATTGGGTTGTTCTTATTTTTCTACCAATTGTCAATCTCATAATGATTCCTGCAACGTGGGTAGAAACAGCAAGAACTTTTGGTAAAGCTTCTAAATCAGATGCCTTACTCTGCATAGTTACCTTAGGCTTCTATTTGTATTACCTTAATTATATTGATGAGGCTAAATTTGTAGAAAATAGAAGACTCAAACCAAAGACATCCACTGGAGAATGGATAACTTCTGTCCTGTTTGCTATAGTCGCTGCAACAATTGTACATACTTATTTTTTTCAACCTTTTGTTATACCTTCTTCATCTTTAGAAAAATCCCTTTTGGTTGGCGATTTTCTAATTGTTAGTAAGATTCATTACGGAGCGCGTGCACCTATGACAACAGTTGCCGCACCTATGGTACATGATACAATTCCGGTAATTGGTGCTAAATCATATCTTTTTGACGACCGCTACGAAAAAAGAAATACGTCATGGAAAAATTGGTTACAACTCCCTTATTTTAGATTTCCTGGGTTTCAAAGTATAAAAAATAACGACTATGTTGTTTTTGGGCAACCCGCGGACACATTGCGAGATATGAACGATTTCTATCCTGATCGCAATTACTACAAGCCTATTGATAAAAAGACAAACTTAGTAAAACGTTGCGTTGCAATCCCTGGTGACACACTTGAAATAAAAGAAGGATATGTATACATAAATGGTAATAAAAATGTATTACCAGACAGAGGACAGCTTCAATTTTCTTATGATATTGAATTTAAAAATCCTTTACAAACTCAAAATGACATCAATAGAATTTTAGCCGTAATAGACAGAGCAGATATCGATGATGGTCTTATACAAACACAAGATGGTACATATCGATTAAATGCAGCTTCTGATAAAGCAATAGCACAGTTAAAAAATCATCCTGAAGTGGTTTCTGTAAAAAAGAATTTACAGGAGAATGATGCTTACCGAGGCACTTTCCCAAGAGACCCTCACTATCCATGGAATGTTGATTACTTTGGACCATTATATATTCCTAAAGCTGGGACTTCTACTAAACTATCTGTGCAAAATTTACCTATTTACCAACGACTCATTCAAGAGTACGAAGGCCATGAGGTTTTTGCTCGTGGCAACGAAGTGGTTTTAGACGGAAAAGTTGTAAACTCTTATACCTTTAAGAAAGACTATTATTGGATGATGGGAGATAACCGTCACAACTCTATAGATGCCCGCGCGTGGGGCTTTGTACCATTTGACCATGTTATTGGCAAGCCCGTATTTATTTGGATGAGTATCGATGGTATTAATGATGGTCTAAAAAATTGGCGTATTCGTTGGGACCGTGTTTTTACAACAGTGAATGGAAAAGGCGAACGCGTTTCATATTTAATCCCGTTTCTAGTGCTTGTATTTGGTTTTTCATTCTATAACCGATGGCGGAAGAAAAAAAAGCTAAAGTCTGAAAGCAACTAATTAGAACTGCCTATGCTTTTGCACCCCACATACTTCCCAAATATTGCGCATTATGTGGCCATACTCTCTGCAAAGGATTTAGTTTTTGAAGTGTGTGATAATTACCAAAAACAAACCTATAGAAACCGTTGCGACATTTATGGTGCAAATGGAAAATTAACGCTCACCATACCTGTGTCCTACACTCAAAAAAACAGACAGCGATGTAAAGATGTTACAATTTCTACCTCTGTAAATTGGCAAGTACAACACTTAAAGTCACTAGACTCAGCGTATCGTATGTCGCCTTTTTATGAGTTTTATATCGATGCTATTAGACCTTTATTCCAAACTGAGTTTAAATATCTTCTAGATATTAATCTTAAGTGTTTTGAAATACTTTCAGAATGTTTAGAAATAAATACGCCTTTTATTATTTCTAAAACATATGCACCATCGGAGAATGAAGCAAATGATTTTAGACATTTGGTTAACGCAAAAAAAAATACGCCAATTCATTTTGAGAAATACACCCAAGTATTTACTGAAAAACATGGTTTTTTGTCCAACCTGAGCATGCTTGATTTATTGTTTAACGAAGGTCCCAATGCTGCAAACTACCTGCAAAAACAAGTCAATTTCCTGTAATGGTTCAAGGTGTAATACATTACGGCATTCATTTTATTGGACCATTAATTGTAGCTTTATTGTTCTTTAGAAAAAACTGGAAGAAAGCATTTGCGATTATGCTTTTATGCATGCTCATTGACCTCGACCATTTATTAGCCAACCCAATGTTTGACCCCAATCGCTGTAGCATTAATTTTCATTTGCTTCACAGTTATTATGCTATAGCACTTTATGTACTACTTACATGTGCAAAATCAACACGTCTTATTGGTCTTGGCTTACTAACACATATTCTAGCAGACACAGTAGACTGCAGTTTTATGCTACTTTAAAACAGCCTTGATTGGATAATGGTCAGATAGTTTTACGTCATAATTCTTAAAACCATTAACCGTAAAATCTTTATCTGCAAATATAAAGTCAATACGTAAAGGAATCATATTGAAATTAAAAGTCTTACCAAAACCATTACCAGCAACACTGAATGCATCTTGCGAATCGCCTTTAATTTTATCATATATATATGAGTAAGCTGTATTGTTAAAATCTCCTGCAAGAATTATTTTATGGCTACATTGGGATTTATGAGCAAGGACAAGTTCTGCTTGTGATTGCTGTACTTTAAAAACATTTCCTATGCGTTTGGTTAATCCATCAGAACCTTCTTTTTGCAAGTCACTAACATTAGTACTTACTTTAGAAGACTGTAAATGCAAATTGTAAACTCTTATCGTGTCATGTTGTTTTACAATATCAACAAAAATGGCATTATTAGACGTGTTTGGAAACGAGATTGAACCGGAGTTAATTATAGGAAATTTAGAAAAAATAGCTTGTCCGCTTTTCACTTTCCCTTCAGATACATTTTCGAACTTTTGGTAACCATTTAAATTAAAATTTGGACTTTTATGATATTCTTGAAAACAAATAATAGTTGGATTTTCTGCTTTAATAAAATTCGAAATTTCTTTAGCAATCGTTTGACTTGGCAGCCATTCAAAAAGATTAAAAAGTCTGACGTTATAGTTCATTACAGAGAAATTCTCAGAGTCGTCAACTATTTTAGAGTGTGTAAATTTATATATAGATGTAATGTAATTAAACCCCAACAAGAGTACTACCAATGACAACAATAGTTGTTTTTTTACATTTAACAACCAATACAAAAAAAACAATACATTAAAAAGTATTAAAACCGGCACTGCTAAACTTAATACTGCTAAAACAGAAAATGTTTTCGGAGGAATATAGGGCAGTATATAAGCTATTAATAATAGAAAGGATGCCAAAGTATTGACAAAGAAAATAAGCTTATCGAAAAATCTCAGTCCTTTCATATAGGTTTCATTGCTACTTACCTGCTTTAAATAAAAATTCTTTTTCTTTAGCCGTTAAACTTTCGTAACCGCTTTTACTTATTTTATCTAGGATAGCATCTATTTGTTTCTGTTTATCAGTGACTGTTTTATTACTTGGATTACTCTTAGAACGCGTTGCTGTATTTTTTTTTCGATGAACCGTTTTTAAATTAGATTTAGGCTTAAACAAACTCATAAACCTATCCATCAAACGCTCAAAACCTCTTCCTATATCTGTACCGTCCATTAACTTTTTAGCATAATAAAAACCCAATAAATA
>ENA-OUOG01002978-OUOG01002978.1-marine-metagenome-genome-assembly--contig:-NODE-2978-length-16568-cov-6.716330_pt1 | contig 16568 bp, 18 predicted proteins | sample MGYA00248635_ERZ508505 | MGnify/ENA primary metagenome ERZ508505 (study PRJEB26176, sample SAMN06267871) | marine metagenome | isolation source: Saanich Inlet, British Columbia, Canada | place: Pacific...
TCTTCCCATGCGGGATCAATCGCGACAAAGCCGTCCAAGGCCCATTCGCCGACGTCATCTGCCGAGCGCCCCGTCGAGCGGAACAGCGAGGACATCCCCGTTGTTTCGTAGTTCAGGCGGCCGCCGACCTGCGTGTGGCGGCGGCGTTCAACGGCCTCGACCAGATCAAGGCTGAGCGCTGCAAAGACGGCCTCACCCGGGGCTGTCTCGGTATCTTCCCAATCCTGCAGGGCGACCACGGTGCGCGGCAGGGTTTCTTCAATGATCTGGTTCTCGACCGAGCGGAACAGCATCGCGCCAATGGGCCAGATAAAGGTGATGATGATGAACAGCAAAAGCGGCGCAATCAGCAAAAGCGCGCGGATCTTTTGACGACGCAAAGCACGGTGCAGGCTGACCTTGAGCGGACGTCCATCTGCGGCCAAGACAGGCCCTGCGGGCTGGTCGGAACTGGCGGTCTGATCGGTCATTTAATTGCCCTCGACGACAATGATGGTGGAGCTGGCCGTGCGGCGCCGGATATCTGCGACCTCTTGATAGGCGGGGTCGTGATAGGCAGCCTTCGCGGCTTCATAGCTTGGAAATTCGATGATGACATGGCGCTCATAGGCTGTGCCTTCTGCCAATTCGGATGCTCCGCCACGCACAAGAAACGAGCCACCAAGTGCCTCCAGAATCGGCGTGTCCCGTTCGATATATTCCCGATAAGCCTCGGGGTCATGCACGGTGATATGTGCGATGATATAGCCTTTGGGCATTGCGGGTTCTTTCGACGCGTTGCGGGTTAAGCGCTCAAACGGGTTGAGCCGCTTGGGATCGGGGCGAAGGCGTTGGACGCCCCCGCCCCTTTCCAAGGTTTCTCAGATCAGATTACTGAGCGAGCCATGCCTGGAAACGTGCGTCCAGATCGTCGCGGTAATCTGCCCACCAGTTGTAGTTCATCAAGAACGTGTTAACCGAGTTGGCAGGGTCTGTTGGCATATGTGGCGCCATTTCGATGCCGAGATCGGCGTGTGTGCCAACCAGCGGAGCCGAAGAAGCACGTGCAGGGCCGTAGGAGATGTATTGAGCCTGATCGGCCAGACGCTGTGTGTCTGTCGCAAAGCGCAGGAAGTCCAAAGCACGGGCTTCACGCTCAGGCGAAAGACCTGTTGGAATGATCCAACCGTCGAGGTCGAACATCTGCCAGTCCCAAAGCATGGTGACAGGCTGGTTTTGCTCTTCGATCAACGAGAAGAAACGGCCGTTATAGGACGAACCGATAACCGCTTCGCCGTCTGCCAGACGCTGAGGTGTCTCGGCACCAGCGGTCCACCAGATGGTGTCTTCGCGGATTGTGTCGAGTTTGGCGAAGGCTTGTGCGATGCCTTCTTCTGTTTCCAGAGTGTCATAGACGTCTTCGATCGCAACGCCGTCACAGATCAGGGCCCATTCGAGGTTCGCAATCGGGCGACGCTCGAGCGAACGTGTGCCCGGGAATGCTGCGGTGTCGAATACGTCACAAACGGTCGAAGGCTCTGCGCCATTCCATTCAGCAACATCGTTGCGGAAGCCGAAAGTGGTCGAGTAAACGATCTGAGGAACGAAGCAATCGGAAACGATCAGGTCGCCGAAATCTTCGGAAGCTGGCGTTCCATCAGGTGCTGGCGCAAGCATTTCGTCGTGGTCGATTTCCAGCGCGAGGCCTTCGTCGCAAAGACGCATTGCGTCAGCCGCAACAACGTCAACAACATCCCAAGTGACGTTGCCAGCTTCGTTCATCGCGCGCAGACGTGCCACGGCTTCACCGGAGCTTTCGTCCCAGATCACTTCGACGCCTTCGTTCATTGCAGTGTAAGGCTGTGCATATGCACGGTCTTGGCTGACCTGATACGCTCCGCCCCAAGAAACGAGCGTCATTGTTTCGGCCATGGCCATTGCTGGGAAAGCAAGAGCTGCGCCAGTGCTCAAAAGCAGGGCTGATTTAAGTTTCATTTGGTAGTTCCTCTTCGATTGGACAGTATAGTTTGTTTTTTTATTTTTGGGCATCACGGCACGGAGTGCGCCACAACACCAAAACATCGTGATCAAGCATCAAGCGCGCGACAATCTTGCGGGCGCCAGCCAATCTCGATTTGCTCACCAGGCTTCAAGCGACGCTGGTCAGGGGCGTTTCGGGTTTTGATAATGAACTCCGAATTGCCCGCAACACGCAGACGCGTACGGTAGATGTCACCCATATAAATGAATTCCAACACCTCAGCCTTGAGAGTATGCGCATCACCAGCGAGACGATCCTTGTTATATTCAACCCGCTCAGGGCGGATCGAAACAAGGGTCCTATCGCCGACTTTGTCGACATTCACGGGAACGGCGTCGATCAATTCGCCACCGTCCAATTGGACAACACAGGCGTCTTTCGTGATCTTGGTCACGACGCCTTCCATTGTATTATTTTCACCGATGAACTGCGCCACAAAGCTGTTTTTGGGCTGTTCATAGAGCGTGTCTGGCGGATCAAGCTGCTGAATGCGGCCATCATCGAACACGGCGACGCGGTCCGACATGGTCAGCGCCTCGGTCTGGTCATGGGTTACATAGACCGTGGTAATGCCGAGGTTATGGGCCAGATTGGTAATCTCGAATTGCATATGCTCGCGCAGCTGTTTGTCCAGCGCGCCAAGCGGCTCATCCATCAAAACCAATTCAGGCTCGAACACCAAGGCGCGCGCCAAAGCGATACGCTGCTGCTGACCACCTGAGAGCTGTGCAGGACGGCGGCCACCGAAATCACCCATCTGCACCATATCCAGCGCGCGTTTGATTTTGGCTTCGCGATCCGATTTGCCAAGCCCGCGCACTTCCAATGGGAAGGACAGGTTTTCGGCAACTGTCATATGCGGGAACAAGGCGTAATTCTGGAAGACCATCCCGATGCCGCGCTTATGGGGCGGGATATTATTGATGGGTTTGCCTTGCAGCAAAATCTCACCATGGGTTGCAGTCTCAAAGCCGGCCAGCATCATCAAGCAGGTTGTTTTACCCGAACCCGATGGCCCAAGCATCGTAAGAAACTCACCCTGGCCTATGCTGAGGTTTAGATCTTTTACGACGAGCGTTTCGCCATCGTAACTTTTTTGCACGCGATCAAACGCGACAAAAGCGTCATTCTTGTCGTTGGACAAGGCTTACCTCTTCATGTTGTGTCTGTGGTGTGTTCCCACATGTTTCATCAAGCTAACCAGCCAAGTAAAAATATTACAACCAGAATCACATATTTTGGCCGATCATCCCTAGGTGGTCACATTTTGCAGGCCAGATGACCAAAAAAACGACCCTTTGCAAATCATGCCCGTCAACCGGCTTGGCCTGCGCGCTTGTTTCGGTATCAGGCTTGCACTAACCAACGCGCAAAGAAACGCGATATGGACGCGCAGGGTCTGCCTTCCCATATTGTTGAATCACACAAGCGGAAGCCGAAATGAGCAGCGATTTAAACGCCAGCGAAAAGAAAAGCACCGAATTGGTCGTCCGCCTCTGGCGCGACCATGTCGCAAAATATTGGCCTATCCTGACGCTTGCCCTGATCTTGATGAGCCTTGAGGGCGCGGCATTGGGGGCTTTTGCATGGTTGGTGCGCCCGCTTTTTGACGAGCTATTCGCGGCGCAATCGCTTGATGGGATTGGCTGGGTTGTGGTGGCCATCGGGGGCATGTTCGCCTTTCGCGCGCTCGCGGGCTTTTTGCACCGGATGATCTTGGCGGCCATCGGCTTGCGGGTCACCAATGCTTTGCAGGTGCGTTTGGTCAAACACATCCTTGGGCTGGACAGCTCCTTTTTCGCCATCAATTCACCCGGATCGCTGATCGAGAGAGTGCGCGGCGATACGATGACACTGCAATCCACCTCGACCTATGTCTTGATGTCGCTTGGCCGCGATGCCGTGGCGCTTGTGGCTTTGACGGTTGTCATGCTGGCCACGGATTGGACATGGACCTTGGTGGCATTGGTCGGCGTGCCTTTGTTGATCCTGCCTATGTCGGCCTTGCTGCGCCTGATCCGCCGCACCGCTTTTGCCGCGCGTGACACAGCCGCCCTTCTGACCACCCGACTGGACGAGATGTTCCATGGCGTCCAATCCATCAAGGTCAATCGCCTTGAGGCAACCGAGACCGAGCGATTTGCCAAAGACACCCGCCGTTTCTTGCGCTTTCAATTGCGCTCCTCTGCGGGACAGGCGGCAAACCCTTCCCTGATCGATCTTCTTTCGGGGCTTGGCTTTGTGGCTGTGACCTTGTTCGGGGCAGAGGCGATCATCAATGGTGAAAAGACGGTGGGGGAATTCATGTCCTTCATCACGGCATTGTCTTTGATGTTTGACCCGCTCAAGCGTTTGTCCAACACCGCAGGTGGGTTGCAAGCGGCAGCCGCCTCCTTGGACCGTCTATATACAGCCCTTGAAGTGCAGCCAAAAATCACCTCTCCCGCCAATCCCAAACCCTTCACGGCAGGTGACATCACCTTTGATGAGGCGAAATTTGCCTATGGCGATGCACCCGTTCTCAATGGGTTGAGCTTTACCGCCATGGCAGGAAAGACCACTGCGATCGTAGGCCCGTCTGGCGCGGGCAAGACCACCGTTTTCGGCCTTTTGACGCGGTTGATCGATCCTGTCTCGGGCAAGGTCTCTATTGGCGGCACTGCAACAGATGCGGTCTCGCTGGCCGATCTGCGCGACAATATCGCGGTGGTTGGTCAGGAAACCGCCTTGTTCGACCAGACCATTGCCGAAAACATCCGCATGGGACGTTTGGATGCCAGCGATGACGAAGTTCGAGAAGCAGCCGCATCGGCCCATATCCTCGAATTTGCCGATGGCTTGCCGCAAGGTCTGGATACCGCCGTTGGTCCGCGCGGCTCCTCGCTTTCGGGCGGGCAGCGTCAGCGCGTGGCGATTGCACGCGCCATGCTCAAGAAAGCGCCGATCCTTTTGCTGGATGAGCCGACATCGGCGCTGGACACGCAATCAGAGAAACTCGTGCAAGAGGCATTGGCCCGTCTGTCGCAAGGGCGGACCACATTGGTGATCGCACATCGCCTCTCGACGATCCGTGATGCGGATTTGATTGTGGTGATGGATCACGGTCGCGTGGTTGAGCAAGGCACCCATGATGATTTGATCGCCCGCGAGGGCGCCTACGCGCGCCTCAACGCTTTGCAATCGGCAGGGATCGACACCTCGCTCTAGGATTGGCGCCTAACCCTAGCCCTAAACCTAGGCCTAGTAATCGCTGCCTTGCTGGGTGTCGCCAGCGCGATTTTCATCCCGATCACCACTCTGATCACGGGGGCGAATGCGGCGCAATCTGTCTTGCAACCGCTCGGCCAAGGCAAGGCGGGCCTCGGGGGTCATGGCCTCAAGCTCGTCCAGCAAAACCGAATGCCCCCCTTCTTGTGCGCGCAATACATGGTCGCGCTGCATCAAAAGTGCTTCCTCGGCGCTGGCGCGGTCAAAAGGCTCGGCGCGCAATGCATCTTGAAAGGCGCGGGTCGCCGTGACCAGACCGCGCAATTCGCGGCGCATACCGGTCTCGCTCTGCCGCAGACGCTCGGATAGGCTATCGCGCGTTGTCTCATCCAAGGCCCCGACAATCGGGCCAAGGCTGCGCAAACTGCCCGTATCACGGCCCACCATATGCGCGCGGTCTTTTCCAAGAACAGCCCCGCCCACCAAGCCGATCACCAATAGATTGACGGCAAGCGATACCCCAAGAGCGATTTTCACCCCGCGGCCTGTTCTGCGTTTTGCATCTGTGTCTGTCATCTCGTCACTCCGCCATTGCCATCAGGCCATCAAAGCCCGGCAGCAGATTTGCCGCATCCTCACCAATAAAGGAGGAGACTTGCCCGTTCAAAACCATGTCGACCTGATCGGGAATATAGAACCCCAAGACCAGCCCCGCCATCCCTGCTGCCACGACGCCGGATGCAGCGAACCAACCGCCCATGGCCGATAGGACCCCAGCAATGATGCCGCCGTCCTTGCGCATCTGTTGAGACGGGGCAGAGGCAGATTGTTGCGCAAGTTCGGCCTGCACTTGGGCTGCATCAGCCAAGACCCGCGCCATCAGATCAGGCGAGGGCTCTGATGCCTCTGGGGATCGGGCCTGTGCAAAAAGCATCTCGAGACCATCCTGTGTCTTGCCGTCATGTACCATATCCCAACGCCTCCTTCTGGCCTTGCAATGCGGCCGCCAAGGCGCGCTTGCCTCTCGCGGTCAAACTCTCCACGGCCTCGACACCAATGTCCAAGGCCAATGCAATCTCGGGGTTGCTCAAACCCTCGATATGTCTGAGCACCACCGCTTGTCTTTGCCGCTCGGGCAATTGTGCCAAAGCGGCATCAAGGGCGACCATCCTGCCTGCATGTTCCAACATCTCCTGGGGGCCAGGCGCGTCATCGGCGGGGTCGAAATCAGGGTCCAGCCCCACAGCACGGCCTGATTTGCGCAAACGGTCCACGCAAAGATTGGCCACCACACGGTAGAGCCATGTCGAGGGGCGCGCGGCCCCGCCTTGGTCCCAATCCTTGGCCGCCTTCCAAAGCTTGAGCATCGCCTCTTGCGCGACATCTTCGGCCTCGGCCTCATTGCCCAAAACGCGCCGCGCATGGCCAAGCGCGCGCGGCAAAAGCCGCGTTGTGAGCAGCTTGGCAGCAGATGGGTCGCCATGGGCAAAGAGCACCATCAAGGCGTCGTCATCAAGCGTTTGGAGTGCGGGGTCCATGGGGCTCATGGGCTCCTTATCTCAGGAAGGGATGCGCGGGCCAAGTGGGCATCGGGGTGGGTGGGTGGGGAGAGAATAGACCAAAGGAGAGGTTGAGGGGAGGCAACCGCGCCATATGGATCCACTGGGCCCGCACACCATTTGGCCCGCACAAGAGTTTGGCCTTAGCCGCGATCACCGCCATTGCCATGGCGACCGCCACGGCGTTCCATCATCCGCTCGGAGGCGGCCTCGAACTCGGCCTGAGAGATAACGCCATCTTCATCGGCATCCACGCGCTCGAACATGCGCTCGGGGCTGCGGCGACCACGGCCTTCACGGGCAGCGGCCATTTCCTCTTGCGAGATCAAACCGTCTTCATCCGCGTCGAGACGCTCTATCATACGGTCGGCGCGGGCTTGCATGCGCTCCTGGCTGGAGGCCAGCAATTCATCGCGGCTCAATGCGCCATCGCCATCCGTATCGGAGGCGGCAAAACGGGTGGCGCCGAAGTTTTCAAGCTCTTCCAGCGTCAACTCGCCATTTCCATCCGTATCGAGATCGGCAAAGGCGGGGCGCTCTTGGAGTTGCGGGCCAGTTTGGGCCGAGGCCACCCCTGCGAGGCTCAGGCCAACAGGGATCAAAAGCGAAAGAGCAATGGCTTTCTTCATCGTCATGGGAGGTATCCTCAATAAGTAATGTTCAGTCTTTGGGTTTTGTCTTGTCTGACAAACCTCTCACGCGTCAGCGCGGCCTTTCCGTCGCGGTTTTTTCGAAATTTGTGAAAAATCTGGCCGGTGGGCCTGTTGTGACCTTGCGACGCAAGGCGCTTGGGGCCGCTTGGAGGCGGGGCAATGGAGTGCTAGATATGGCATAAGGACAAAGGACCCCCGCCATGACCGATATTCCCTCGCATGATGCATTTGAGGCAGGCCCGCCAGACAGGCCAAGCTGGCCGGCTGTGCGCCGCACAATGGCGGGGCGCTGCCCCAATTGCGGCAAGGGGCGTTTGTTTACGGGCTACCTCAATCTGGCCAAAAGCTGTGACAGCTGCGGCGAAGACCTCAGCCATGCCCGCGCCGATGACGGCCCTGCCTATCTGACCATTTTGATTGTCGCGAAACTTCTGGGCACCTTGATGCTGTTTGTATTCGAGCGCTATCAGCCCGGCCCTTGGAGCATGGCCATCGGGTTTTCCATTCTTGCGGTAGTTTTATCCTTTGCCCTGCTGCCGCTGTTCAAAGGGATGATCGTGGGCATTCAATGGGCCAAGAGGATGCATGGCTTCTGATCAGGGCGCGGATGTGCCGATCCGCCATGCCGCCACAATTATCGTTTTGCGTGATGCCGCGACACAGCCCAAGGTCTTGATGGGGCAACGCGGAAAAACGGCGGCCTTTATGCCCTCGAAATTCGTCTTTCCCGGTGGTGCCGTGGATGGGGTGGATGCCGATATTCCGCTGGCCCGCCCCTTGCACCCCAGATCACACAAGCGCCTTGCCAGCGAGAGCGCGCTTGCGCCCGAAGCCCTGATCGCTGCTGCCACCCGCGAATTATGGGAGGAGACGGGGTTGCTTTTGGGTCTTGCTGACGAGACGGCTGCAGCTTTGGAGGCGCCCAAAGGGTGGCGCGGGTTTCTGGCCACAGGGCATTTGCCCGATGGTGAGGGAATGGAGTTCATCTTTCGCGCCATCACACCGCCTGCCCGCCCCCGCCGCTTTGATGCGCGTTTCTTTTTGGTGGATGCGCAGGCGCTGAAATCAGACCCCGATGATTTTTCGCGCGCCGAGGATGAGCTGTCACATTTGCAATGGGTCCCATTGGAAGACGCGCGCGCCTTGGATATGCCCTTTATCACCGAGGTGGTTCTGGCCGAGCTATCGGCGCGTTTGAACGGCAGCGCACAAGAGGGCGTGCCCTTTTTCGACAATGCCACCCATATCAGCCGCTTCCGCCGATTGATGTGACGGGGGCCTCCGGCGGAAGTATTTTTCAAGCAAAGAGAAACAGGCGCGCGGTTTAGCCCAGAAAGAGCCGCTCGCCCAAGGACAGCCAGAAGGGCATGGCCGCGAAAGAGAGCAGCGTTTGCATGGTGATCATCGAGGCCATCAAGGGCGCATCGCCTTTGAGTTGGCGGGCCAGCGTATAGGCCGCGACACCTGTGGGCAAAGCGCCATAGATCAGCGCCACTTGGGCTTGCATCGGATCGGCGCCGAAGCTGAAGGCTGCCAGAATGATCACCGCAGGAAATACCGCCAATTTGCCAACCGCGGCCAAGATCAAGGGCAAGGCATCCGCAGAGAGGCCGCGAATTTTCAGATTTGCACCGACACAGAGCAACATGATCGGCAGCGCCGCCTGCCCCAATATTGACAGGGTGTCATGCAGCACGGGGGCTGCGGGCAGGCCAGACAGATTCCATGCAATGGCGGCCAGTATCGACAGGATCAGCGGATTGGTGACGAGACTGATTGCGGCCCCTTTGATCAGGCTGGAGCCCGCGCGCGGCAACATCACGGCGAAGGCCGCAACTACGGTCAGGTTCACCACAGGCACCAAGACCGCCGCACCCAGAACTGCCATTTGCAGGCCTTGGGTCTGATAGAGCGCCTCGGCCACGGCCAGCGCGATGAAGGTGTTGAACCGACCCGAGCCCTGCATCACGCTGGTGCCCACCTGCCCCCCTCGGCGCAACAAAAAGGCCGCGATGATGCCAAAGCCAATGGCTGCAAAAAAACCGATATAAAGCACGGCCGCAAAACGGCCCAGACCCGCATCCGATAAATCCGCCGTCGAGATACGCACGAAGAACAAGGCGGGCATCAAGACGAAATAGACCAATCGGTCATTGAGGTTCCAGAATTGCTCGGACGGGATGCGGCCTCGCCGAAGGCCATATCCAACCGCGATCAGAACAAAGATCGGCGCAATGGCCAGAAGGATCGCCGTCATCCGTAACTCCCCCAGAAAATCAACAGCACCGAGCCTAGGATCAAAACCAGCCCCATGATCTCCTTGGCGCTGGATTTTTCACGCAGGAAGAATACCGAAAACAGGAAGGAAAAGACCAGCTCCACCTGCCCCAATGCCTTTACATAGGCCGCGGTCTGCAGGGCGAATGCCGTGAACCAACCCAGCGAGCCCAAGATCGAGGTGAGCCCCGTCAGGCTTGTCACCCGCCAGCTTTGGGCAACCTTGCGCAATTGTCCCGGCTCACGCCAGATCAGATAGGCCCCGAGCAAAACCAATTGGCAGGCGGTGGCGGCGGTCAGGGTCAGGGACGCGCGCAAAATGGCGTCGCCGCTGGACAATTCGAGCGTGGCGCCGCGATAGGCCACGGCCGAGACCCCAAAGAGCGCGCCCGAGGCCAAACCATAGCCTGAGGCCGCATTGAAGATGCGGTTGCGCAAGGGCAGGCGTATGTCCGATTTCGGCGGATCGGATAGGAACAACATGCCGATAAAACCGATGGCAATGGCCAGCAGAACGGGCAGTGAGACCGCATCGCCCAGAACGATCAAGCCGACGGCAGCGCTCAGCATCACTTCGGTCTTTTTCAGTGTGATCCCGACGGCAAAATTGCGAAAGGCAAACAGGGCCACCACGCACATGGTGGCAAGGATCTGTGCAATCCCGCCTGTCAGCACAAATACCCAGAATGTGGCATTCAAGGCGGGCAATTGCGCGCCTGTGGCCCATGCATAAAGCCCAAAGAGCACTGCCGCCAAAGGCGCGCCGAATAGGAACCGCGCAAGGGTCGCGCCGCCTGTGGACAGGGTTGTGACCTTCAAATGCCGTTGCAACAGAAACCGAAGGTTCTGCATAAAGGCGGCAAATAGCGTGGCGGCGATCCATAAAGGCATAGACCATGTCTTCGCGCCATCACCGCGCGCTTACAAGTCAAAAGCGGTAAGCGTTATGCCTTGGTGCCGATTGCACGGCCCAATCCTTCGGGCTGTGGCAATGCGCCGTGATCGCGGGCCATTTGAGCCAAGGCCTGTGCGACGCCCTCTGGTGGCAAGGCGCTGCGGCGGGTTGAGAGGTCAACATGGAGCAGCATTTGCTCGCAGGTCGCGACCTTTTCGGGGCCTTTCCACATCTCCTGCCAGATATGGAATTTCTTGCCGCCCCCTTGCAACACGCGGGTTGTGACATGGATGGTCTCGCCGATATCAACCTCGCCCAGATGCTGGATATGGGTCTCGACCGTGAAGATGGAATGGCCCGCCGCGATGCAGGCGGCATCCATACCTGCCCATTCCAGCAGCCTGTCACAGGCATTCGAGAAAGCTTGGAGGTAGCGCGCCTCATTCATATGGCCGTTATAGTCGACCCAATCCTGCGGCACCTGTCGCAGCAAAGTCATCGGGGGCTTTGTGCAATCAGGGCGGGGCTTTTCCAGACTTGTCTCATGGGCGCGCAATGGGGTGCCTGCGCCCGCCCCTCGTGCCTTTAGCCCACGCAAAATCGTGACCAGATTGCCGTCACGAAAACCCTGCATTTGAGCGGCAGCGTCACCACTGTCCTCGCCCCGTGATTGATCGATCTGGAACGGGCCCATCTGCGCCCACGTCAGAGCAAACCCTTGCGAGATGGCGGCATTGATCTGGGCGGGGGTGGCGGCTTGGTCTTGGATGAGGGCTTGCGCCTCCTGCCAGAGCGCCTTTTGCAAACGCGCCGAGACAGAGCTGGGGCGCTCCAAATTCAGACGCAGCACGGACAGTCCTATCCCAGTAAGTATCTCTTCGGCCCGCGCGAGAATGTCAGGCGGGGTTATCTGCGATCCGCCCAGTTCCACCAAGGGCAGAAGATAGACGGGGTTGGCGGGATGGGCGATGACGATCTGCGCGGCGCGGGTGGCGCAACCTTGGATGTCAGGGGCCGAAAACCCCGAAGAGGATGAACCGATGATCGCGTCATGATCGCAATGGGATTGAACCTGCTGCAACAGTTTGCGTTTCAATTCCAACCGCTCGGGCAGGCTTTCTTGAATCCAGATTGCGCCCTCGACCGTTTCGCTGATTGTGTTGCAAATCGTCAGCTGGCCTTCTTCGGGCAACGCAAGGTCATAAAGCCCAGGCAGGCTGGCGCGCGCCAACTCAAGGATATGGGGCAGCCGCTCCAGAGCTGCGGGCTCAGGGTCAAAAACCCGCACGTCCCATCCCATGAGTAAAAACCGTGCAGCCCATCCTGCGCCAATCTCACCCGCACCTAAAATCGCTGCTGTCGTCTTCATCGGCCAAGCTCGCGCAATTGGGCAGGATCATAGCCGTTAAACTCAAGAAGGCTGCGCGCGGCCCTGATCCGATCAGCCCCGCCCGTGGCATTGCGGTCAATCACCCACCCCAAACGCCCATCCGGCGTCCCGATCACAGCGGTGCGATAGGCCTCATCCACCCAAAGAACCCAAAGCGGACCTTGGGGTGTTTCGAAACGGGCGGGGCGGGTTTGATCCATAGTAGTGGCGGCACCTTCACCCATGAATTGCATCGACGTGATCGCGCCCTCACTTTCGGTGAAAACAACCCCTGAGGGGGCCGCGCCGAATGCGGCACGCATCTGCCAAGGGCCTGCAAAGCGCGCAGCCTCAAACCGTGTGATGGAGGCGATCGGCGCGCTTGCATCGCGGTAGCCGTTAGGGGCCGCAGCGCAGCCCGACAATATCGCACACAGGATCAAACCCGCCATCACGCGCATCACAGGCAGGCCCGGAAAGCTGCGCGGGCAAAGCCGGCTCGGAGATCGTCGGGCAGAATGGGGGGCATAAGGGTCTCCGGTTTTCGCGCAAGCGACATATCAGTCACATCCAGCTTAACCTGAAGCGCGCGAAACCAAACCCCGCTTTCACAGGTGAATTGCGCAAATGGCATCAAATCTCGGGCTTGCGGGCGATATCTTTGCATTATACGAAAAGAACATGACGCATCCCGCAACCCAGCCTCGAGCAGGCAAAGCCGCCTTCCGTATTGGCCTGCTCTGCCTGCCAGATAGCAATCTCATGGGGTTGGCCGCAGCCCTTGATCCGTTTCGCGCTGCAAACAGGCAGGCAGGAAAACCGCTTTATGAGTGGCAGTTCCTCTCGCCCGAAGGCGGCAAGGTCGAATTGACCACGGGCCTTGGCTTTGACAGCGCGGCTTTGCCCTTTCAGGTGAGTTTCGACCTGATGATTGTGGTGGCGGGTCTTCGGCTGGAGAGCCATTCAACGCCTGCCCTGCGCGCATGGCTACGCCAATTGCGAAGCCGCGATATTGCGTTTTGCGGAGTGGAGGGCGGCGCATGGGTTCTGGCGCGCGCGGGCCTGTTGCACAACCGGCGCGCCACCACCCATTGGGAAGACCTCGAGGCCTTCGCACAGGCCTTTGATGAGGTCGAAGTGGTGCCCGACCGTTTCGTCATTGACGGCCCCGCGATGACAACAGGAGGGGCCGCGCCCTGCCTTGATCTGATGTTGCATCTGATCCGCCTGCACCACGGGGCCGAGATGTCGGGACAAGTGGCCAATGCGCTTCTCTATGATCCCGCTGAGGGGGCCGCGCCACAGCGCCTGATCGCCCAAGCGCGTCTGTCGCAAATGGCCCCGCCCGTGGCCCAAGCCATCGCGATTATGGAGCGCAATCTGTCCAAACCGCCCGCCATCTCGGAGATCGCCCAGACGGTTGGCCTCTCGGCTCGCCGCCTTGAGATGCTGTTCCAAGACCACCTCGACTCGGGCCCGGGTGCGTTTTTCCTCAAGCTGCGCCTCTCCGAGGCGCGGCGTTTGGCTGTGGATACACGGCTTGGGGCGCAGGCCATCGCCGAGCGGACGGGCTTTTCCAGCCCCTCCACCTTGGCGCGCGCCTTCAAGCAGGGTTTTGGCGTGTCGATCTCACAGCTGCGGGAAAAGCAAAGCTAGACCCGATCAGAACGGCATCGGATGCGCTTTATGGGCCGTGTCGATCTCGGCCAGCACCTCTTGTGACAACGTCAGATCAGCGCCCTCAATGATATGGGCCAATTGCGCCGTGGTCGTGGCCCCGAAGATCGTCGAGACAGGGAAAGGTCGTTGCACCGTGAAAGCCAAAGCCATCTGCACCAGATCAAGCCCGTGGCGATTGGCAATATCGAGATAGGCCGCCACCGCAGGAAACACACGATCCGTGATGCGCCCGCCCAGATCACCATTGGCCTGCATCCGTGACCCCTCGGGGATTGCGCCGTTTTGATATTTCCCGCTCAACAATCCCGTCGCCAATGGGGAATAGGCCAAAAGCGTGACCTGCTCATTCACGGCCATCTCGGCCATATCCAAATCATAAATTCGGCACAGCAGGGAATATTCATTCTGAACCGAGGCCACACGCGGCAGGCCACGGTCCTCGGCGATGCGCAGCCATTGGGAGGTGCCCCAAGCGGTATCATTGGACAGGGCAAAATGGCCCAGCTTGCCCTCTTTGACCAATTGATCAGCGGCCTCCAGTACCTCGGCCATATTGTCCAGCGTGCCCGCTTTCGTCTGGGCCGAAGGATCATAGCCCCAGTAGCGGCGGAAATGATAGGAGCCGCGATTGGGCCAATGCAGTTGATAGACATCGATATAATCGGTCTGCAGGCGCTTTAACGAGGTCTCGAAGGCCTCGAGAAACGTCGCGGCGGTAATATCTTGGCCCGGGCGCACGAAGCCTGCGTTATTGCCTGTGATCTTGGTGGCCAAAACATAATCGCCACGGCGGGCGGGATGTTTGGCATTCCAATTGCCGATGATTGTTTCAGTGTCACCAACGCTTTCGGCCAACACGGGATTGACGGGATACATCTCGGCGGTATCGACGATATTGATCCCCGCTTCCAAGGCCATATCCATTTGTGCATGGGCTACCGCTTCATCGGTGTGACGTCCCCATGTCATCGTGCCAAGGCAATAGTCGCTGATCATCGTATCGGTTTGGCCAAGGGGTATCTTACGCATCATCGGTTCCTGTTCACTGTCCCGTCATCGGTGCCATTGGTAATGGGCCACGCGGGTTTGGCAAGCGCAAAGGCGCAGTTTACCCTTGAGAACATTTAGCGAACATGTAAAATCGGGACATGGACCTCAGCCAGCTCGCCCGCACATCATATCGCCGCGATACGCCCGTCTTGCGCCCCTTCCCCGAAGTGGAGATGTCGCGCGCAAGGGTGCATGAGCTATGTGGCCCCGCAAGGCGCAGATTGGCGCTCTGGGTGGCGGCGGCCTGCACGGGGCCTGTCTTGTGGATCAGACCTGCATGGTATCCCGATAGATTGCATATGGCAGGCACCGCCGCCGAGATTGAACCCGCACGCCTGATCTTTGTGGACTGCCACCGTGGTGAGGATTTGCTCTGGACCATGGAGGAGGCCCTGCGCTCGGGCGCTGTGTCCTTGGTCGTGGCCGATCTGCCCGAACCGCCCCCCCTCACCCCTGTGCGCCGTCTTCATCTGGCCGCCGAGGCCAGCGACGCCGCCCCTTTGGGGGTGCTGCTGACGCCAGCCGATGGCGGAGCGGCAGGTGTGGAGACACGGCTGATGCTGGAGCCTATGCATCGCGACGGCAAAGAGGCATGGCGGCTGCGGCGCCTGCGCGCGCGCATGGCCCCGCAAAAGGAATGGCTGGTCGAGAAAACCCAAGGCCGCACAAGGCTGCGTCAGACCGAAGCGCCCCAAGCGGGTTCCATAAACCTGATACCCGCCTATAGTGACAGCAACGCATATCACCGGAGCCCCTCATGAAACCCCTGCATCTTGCCACAACCCTCATCGCTTTGACGGCCGCCACGGGCTTTGCCCATGAAGGGGTCCAGAACCCCACGGTTATGGCGCGGATGATGAATATGAGCGAGATGGCCGAGAGCATGGAAGTGGTGGTGAATATGGTGCGCGGACAAAGCGCATTTGACGCCGATCTCGCGCAAGAGGCCTTGGTGCAATTGACCGCCCATGCCGAGGCGACCAATGAGTTGTTCATCGACCCTGCAACCGACCCCAAATCCGAGGCCCTGCCCGCGATTTGGGACAATTACGCCGATTTCACAGCGCGCACGCAGGCCACGCAAGCCAGCGCGCAGGCCGCCCAAAGGGCCCTAAGCAGCCTTGAGACGCTCGCCCCCGCGGTGCAAGCCATTGGCGCGACCTGTGCAGGTTGCCATGACCTATACCGCGAAGAATAGCGCGCTTAGGCATCGTGCTTACATATTGGGGAAGTAATCCTCGCATCCGCCTTCGCGGTAGACATCGGCCGTGCAGCAATGCAAGCCGCCCCCGAAGGCATAGGCATCGCGCAATTCGACCTCGATGACATTCATGCCAAGCTTGTCCATCTGCTCGGCCTGATAGACCTCGGATTTCTCGACGCAGACGGTTTTCGGGTCCAGCACCAGCACATTCATCGACAGCCATGTCGAGGAATAGCACAAGGGCGGCGGTGCGTTATGCGCAGGCTGCGCGGCATCGACGATCTCCCAATCATTGGCCTCGAACATGGCGCGCTGTTCTTCGGGCAAACGTCGCTGCGGGTTGTTCAGGATCAAGCCAGGGCGAAGCGGCGTGAAGGTCGCGTCGATATGGATTGGGTAAGGATCACCCGGAAAATTGACGGTATGCACACGGTGATCGGGGAAATGACGGCGCAGCCATTCGATCCCCTTCTGGTTGGTTGTAAACCCGTGCTGCACCACGAGATCACGACCAAAGCGCAGCACGTCGGCTGCGTCAAACAGGGGCTCTTCCTCGGTGGTGACAAAGAATTTCTCGGCCGCCCATTGCAGACGCTTTTCCACGCCGATCTTCTCGCTGAGGTAATCGGGGTGGTAATCGGCATCCGTCAGGCG
>ENA-OUOG01002980-OUOG01002980.1-marine-metagenome-genome-assembly--contig:-NODE-2980-length-16564-cov-5.039789_pt1 | contig 16564 bp, 13 predicted proteins | sample MGYA00248635_ERZ508505 | MGnify/ENA primary metagenome ERZ508505 (study PRJEB26176, sample SAMN06267871) | marine metagenome | isolation source: Saanich Inlet, British Columbia, Canada | place: Pacific...
GAAATTCCGCTGCAGTGCGGCATCCGCTTCCAACACGAACCGCCCTTGCGGAACCATGCCTTGCACCGTATCCCCCACCTTCAACACCCGGTTCGCGAACGCCGAAAAGCGCCCACCGGGAACCTCTTTCACGCCCACGCGCAATTCGCCGTCCTCGGGGGCCGCGCAGAGGCTGTAGCTCCTGCGGACCAGCTCGCCGTCGATGGCATGCTCCAAGGTCAGGTACTGGCCTGCGCGGAATGCAAATTCGCCGGCCGCATTAGCAGGAGCTTGAAATCGAATGGAAACGCTGTCGGCGGTTTCCCGGCGGATTTCGGTCACTTCGAGGGGGTAGAATCGTGTCATCGGGTGCAAATTTAGCGCACAGCCCGCGAGCCCCAAGCCGATTTGCATCAGAACCAACCGGCAGGTCAGGTTGTATCTTTGACACCATGAACATGAACGAGCGCTTTGAAGCCTACATCGCCTCCGACGCGAAAATCGAGCCAAAGGACTGGATGCCCGATGCGTACCGGAAGACGTTGATCCGTCAAATCAGCCAGCACGCCCACAGCGAAGTGGTCGGCATGTTGCCCGAAGGAAATTGGGTTACGCGCGCCCCCAGTTTGTTGCGCAAGTCCATCTTGTTGGCGAAGGTGCAGGACGAAGCGGGGCACGGGCTGTACCTGTATTCCGCGTGCGAGACCTTGGGCGTTTCGCGCGACGATTTGATCGCTGATTTGCACAGCGGCAAGGCCAAATACAGCTCCATCTTCAACTACCCGGCCACCAGCTGGGCCGACATGGGTACGGTGGGATGGCTCGTTGACGGCGCCGCCATCATGAACCAAGTGCCCCTGTGCAAAACGAGCTACGGCCCCTATGCCCGCGCCATGGTTCGCGTGTGCAAAGAAGAGAGTTTTCACCAACGCCAGGGATTCCAAATCCTGCTCGCTTTGTGCAATGGAACCGAAGCCCAAAAAGCCATGGCACAAGAATCGTTGAATCGCTGGTGGTGGCCTGCGCTCATGATGTTTGGCCCCCGCGATGAAGACTCGCAGCACACGGAAAAGTCGATGCGGTGGCGCATCAAGCGGTTCACGAACGACGAACTGCGCCAGAAATTTGTGGACATGACCGTTCCCCAAGCGGAGTTGCTCGGGTTGACCATCCCCGATCCGGATTTGACGTGGAACGAGGAGCGCGGGCATTACGATTTTGGCGAAATCGATTGGAATGAATTCCACCACGTCATCCGCGGAAACGGCCCCTGCAATCGGGAGCGCATCGAAGCCCGGCGAAAGGCGCATGAAGAAGGAGCTTGGGTCCGCGACGCCGCCAGCGCCTACGCAAAGAAACACGCGCGCACCGACGCGTCCTCAACCCATGCAGCATGAGCGATCGCAGCACTTGGCCCCTCTGGGAAGTTTTCGTCCGAAGCCGACAAGGCCTGAGTCACCGGCACGTTGGAAGCTTGCACGCACCCGACGCGGAAATGGCCATCCAAAACGCCCGCGACGTCTACACCCGTCGCCAGGAAGGCGTCAGCATTTGGGTCTTGCCCGCATCGTCCATCACCGCTTCATCGCCTGCGGACAAGGATTGCTTGTTCGAGCCGGCGAACGATAAAGTGTACCGTCACCCGACGTTTTACGACTTGCCGGACGAAGTGAAAAACATGTGATGGCAAATTCTGCACACCTCAACTACGTGCTTCGGCTGGCGGACGACGCCGTGATCCAAGGCCAACGCTTGAGCGAATGGTGTGGCCACGGCCCCATCTTGGAGGAGGACATCGCGTTGACGAACCTCGCCTTGGACTGCATTGGACAAGCCCGGGCGCTGTATGCGCTTGCGGCCGAGCGAGCGGGCGCGGGCCAAACGGAGGACGATTTCGCCTACTTCCGCGATGAAGAGGCGTTTCGGAATCACCTGATGGTCGAATTGCCGAAGGGGGACTTCGGCTTTACGCTGATGCGCCAATTTTTATTCGGGGCCTTCAACTGGCTTCGCATGGAGCACCTTTCAGGCCAAACCCAAGACGCCGAGCTCGCCGCCATCGCCACCAAAGCCGTGAAGGAACTCCGCTACCACGTGGAGCACGCCCGGGATTGGGTCGTCCGCTTGGGCGATGGCACGGAGGAAAGCCACCGCCGCGTTGCGGAGAGCTTGGCCACATTGTGGTCTTACACCGGCGAGCTGTTTGCGCCCGATTCCATCGACGATTGGGCCCTCCAAGCCGGCATCGGTCCGGACTTGACTGCCCTTCACGGTCGGTGGACCGCCATCGTTGAAGCCACCCTGAAGGAAGCCACGTTGGAAATCCCCTCGCCAACGGGCTGGATGCAGTCCGGGGGCAAGGCGGGGCGCCATTCGGAACATTTGGGCTACTTGTTGGCTGAAATGCAGAGCCTGGCGCGCAAGCACCCGGGGGTGGCATGGTGAATTCCGAGTCCGCCATTTGGAAGCGGTTGGAAACCGTGGTGGACCCCGAATTGCCGTTTCTCAACGTGGTGGAAATGGGCATGGTTCGGGAAGTGGAATTCACAGGGGACGACCTCGTTGTGCGCATCACGCCGACCTATACAGGATGTCCCGCTACGGACGTCATCGTGAACGACATCCGTTCCGTACTTCGCGCTACGCATCCCCTTGCGCGCGTTGAAATCGTGCAGCATCCCGCTTGGACCACGGACTGGATCGGCCCCGAGGCGCGAGCGAAAATGGCCGCTAACGGCATTGCACCTCCTGAAGGAAGCAGCAACGACAAGTCCTTTCTGCTCGGAAAGAAAAGCGTCGTGCCTTGTCCGCGCTGTGGAAGCTTGGACACCCAATTGGTGAGTGCGTTTGGGTCGACGGCCTGCAAGGCCCACTACACGTGCAAGGCCTGCCTGGAGCCGTTCGACCACTTCAAGTGCTTCTGAACCGCGTTATGGAAGCGCCGTGAACTGTTTGCTGTAGAGGGTGTGGTAGGTGCCGCCAAGGGCCAGGAGTTCGGAGTGGGTACCGCGCTCTGTGATTTGGCCTGAATCGAACACAAAAATGGCATCGGCCTCTTGGACGGTGCTCAACCGGTGGGCCACCACCAAGCTTGTCCGCCCTTTCGTGATGCGGCGCGTGGCCTCTTGGATGAGGCGTTCGCTCTCCGAGTCGATGGAAGACGTGGCCTCATCCAAGACGAGCACCGAGGGCTGGGTGACGGATGCGCGCATGAAGGCGATGAGTTGGCGTTGACCCACGGACAAAGAAGCCCCGCGCTCGCGCACCGGCATGTCCCAACGGCCCGGAAGCTGATCGATGAAGCTGTCCGCACCGACCGCACGCGCCGCCTCATCGAGCACGGCATCGGAAATCGACTGCTCATAAAGGGTCACGTTGTTGCGCAACGAATCGGAAAACAGGAACACGTCTTGCGCCACAAGCCCGACCCGGGTACGCAACGTGTCCAACGGGATGTCACGCAAATCGACTCCATCGATCGTGATGCGCCCTTTTTGCGGCTCGTAAAACCGGCAAATCAACGAAATCACCGTGGACTTGCCCGCTCCCGTGGCGCCGACAAAGGCCACGGTGCTTCCCGGCTCGATGGTGAAACTGACCCCCTTCAAGACCCAATCCTCGTTTTGGTAGGCAAACCAAACGTCTTCAAAGACGATCTCGGCATGGAACGGCACATTCGCCGCGGTTCCCTCATCCGCCATCTCCTCATCCAACCGAAGCAATTTGAACACGCGTTCCGAATTCACAATGCCCATCTGAAGCACATTAAAGCGGTCGGCCAATTGGCGAATCGGCCGGTACAGCATGAACACGTACAAAATGAACTGCAGCAACACCCCCAGGGTCATGCGCTCGGTGACCACATCGCCCAAACCAAACCAAAGCAGCAAGGCCACGCTGCCCGCAGAAAGCAATTCGACGACCGGGAAGAAGACCGAGAACGCCCAAATCGAGCGGATGTTGGCCGCTCGGTGCGCCTCATTCAGCACTTCGAACCGCTCCGCTTCCCGTTCCTCCCGGTTGAACGCTTGGACAATGTGCATGCCTGTAACGTGCTCTTGCACGAATTCGTTCATCCGAGCCACCTGATTGCGGACGTCGACAAAGGCCTTTTTGATCGCCTTTTGGAACAAGCGCGTGGCCCAAATCAACACGGGAATCGGGGCCAAAGCGAGCAACGCCCACCGCCAATCCAAGACGAACATGGCCACCACGGTGACCGTCAGCGCCAACAAATCCCCCACCGCATTCAAGATGCCGTTGGAGAAGACGTTGCTGATGCCGTTGATGTCGCTCACGTGGCGCGTGACCAGGGTGCCCACGGGCGTGCGATCAAAAAAGGGCAACTTGAACGGCAGAATCCGCTTGAACAACCGAGTCCGCAAGTCCATTGACACCGATTCGGCCACCCAATTCGCCAAGTAGGTCACCCGATATTGGAGAAACGCCTCCAACAGCAAAACACCGACCACCGCCAAGAACACCCAAAGCAAGCCCTCGGCGTCACCTCGGGCGATTTCGACGTCCACGGCCCTCCGGATCAACGCAGGCCGCACCCAGATGAGGCCGCTCATGATCAACACGAGCACTCCGGTGAATGCGAATCGCTTGCGGTAGGGATTCGCCTGTCGAAGCACCTGCACCAGCAGCTCGCGGTCGAACACCTTCCCCGCCCGATTCGAATCACTCATGGAGCAAAGTTACGGGGGGATGGCGTCTGGTCACTCCGCTCGGCGTTGCCAAATCTCAGGGGGATATGCAATGTGGTGCAGGTACAAGCCATCGGACGGGGCGGACTTGCCTGCTTGGCCGCGATTGCCCGAAGCAAATACCCGCTCCATGTCCTCAACGGGACGACGGCCTTGGCCGATTTCAAGGAGGGTTCCCATCACCGCCCGGACCATGTTGCGCAGGAAACGATCGGCCGAAATTTCGAGGCGCAGGATGTGAGGCGTGACCGAAATGAATTCGCAGCGGCGGACATCGCACAGCGTGGTGGAGGCATCGCTTCCGGCCTTGCAAAAGGCGCCGAAATCTCCTTGGCGAACCAGGGTTTGGGCCGCCCGCTGCATCGCCTTCACGTCCAAATCCCGGTACACCCGAGTGGACCGGCCCGCAAGGAACGGGTCCTTCACCGTGTGCAGCCAATACGTGTACGTCCGCTCCCTCGCGCTGAATCGAGCATGGGCGTTCGGCGCCACCTCCGCTGCTTCGAAAACCGCCACCTCGGGAGGCAGCATGCCATTGAGTTTGTGGACCAACCGCTGAAAATCGGGCAGGCGCTCGGTTCCTACGGGCGATACCTCGAAGTGCACGTGCGCCACATAATACGACGCATGGACGCCGGTGTCCGTGCGGCCACACCCCACCAAGTTAATGGGCTGCCCCGTCAACCGATTGAGGCTTTCCTCAAGCACGCCTTGAACCGAGGTGCAATGCGGCTGCCGTTGCCACCCATGGAAAGGACGGCCATCGTAGGCCAGTTCAAAAAATACGCGTTGGCCTCCCTCCATCATGGGGGCAAAATTAGCGCCTTGGGGGATGAACACCTTGCAGCAGCGCAGAAAAAAGCCCCGAACCACATGGGCTCGGGGCTGGAATGCATAATGGGATTGCGCCTGGTTACGCCCAAGAAGCGATGGACTCGCTCTTGTATTCTCCCGCGAACAATTTCGCCTTGACTTTCTTGAAGGTTTCAATCGTGTACTCGACGTCTTCCAAGGTGTGGACCGCCGTCGGAATGAGGCGCAACATGATGGTGTCTTTCGGCACCACCGGATACACCACGATGGAACAGAAAATGCCGAAGTTTTCGCGCAAATCCAAGGTCAAGTTCGTCGCTTCACCGAGTCCGCCGGACAAGAACACCGGGGTGACGCAGGAGTTGGTTGCGCCGATGTTGAAGCCCGCGTCTTTCAGACCGCTTTGGAGGGCGTTTGCCACCGTCCACAAACGCTCCTTGTGCTCGGGTTGCGTGCGCATCATTTCGAGTCGCTTGATCGCACCGACCACGATGGGCATCGGGAGCGACTTGGCGAACGTTTGGGAACGCATGTTGTAGCGCAGGAAGTCGATGACGTCTTCGTCGCCGGCCACGAACGCACCGATGGTCGCCATGGCCTTGGCGAAGGTGCCGAAGTACACGTCGATTTGGTCTTGAACGCCTTGGAAGTCTCCCGCGCCGCGGCCGTTTTCGCCGATGGTGCCAAAACCGTGGGCGTCGTCAACGAACAACCGGAAGCTGTACTCGTTTTTGAACTCGCAGATTTCCTTGAGCTTGCCTTGGTCGCCGGCCATGCCGAAGACGCCTTCGGTCACCACGAGGATGCCTCCGCCCGTTTGTTCGCAAATCGCCTTTGCACGATCGAGCTGCTTTTTGAAGCTCTCCATGTCGTTGTGCTGAAACACGAAGCGCTTGCCTTGGTGCAACCGAACCCCATCCACCATGCAAGCGTGGGACTCGCTGTCGTAGACCACAACGTCGTGGCGGCTGACGAGGGCTTCAATGGCCGATTGGCATCCTTGGTAGCCGTAGTTCAGGAGAAACGCGTCCTCCTTCTGCATGAAGTCGGCGAGCTGTTCCTCGAGGGCTTCGTGCATGGACGTTTGGCCTGACATCATCCGCGCGCCCATCGGGTAGCCCATGCCCCATTCCGCCGCGGCGTCCGCATCCACTTTGCGCACATCCGGATGGTTCGAAAGGCCGAGGTAATTGTTGATGGACCAAACCAAAACGTCCTTTCCACGGAACGTCATGCGGTTGGAAATGTCGCCTTCCAACTTCGGGAAGGTAAAGTAGCCGTGGCTTTCGCGGGCGTGTTGGCCGAGTGGGCCGCGATCCTTGCGGATCCGATCGAAGATGTCCAAAAGCAAACGATTTTGAGGGCGCAAAGATAGCCAAGGAAACGGATTCTCAAAGTCCTAGAAATCAAATGCGTGGATTGTTAAACCTTGAGAATCGCTGCCTGTTGTTCACAAGTCTCGACCTCAAGGTTCACTCATTCGACCTAAATTCGCGGCCGACGCATGGTAAACGCAACGAAATATAGCGCAGGACACGGGCTTGCAGGTTTGGCATTGGTGGCCCTCGTTTGGGGGGCAAGCGGGTGCAATGGATACAACGAGGTGTTGAAAAGTACGGACCCGGAGTACAAGCTGGAGCGCGCCATCGGCTTCATCGATTCCAGTCAGTGTTACGGCGCTTTGATGGTGCTTGAAGACTTGATGAACCTCACGCGGGGCACTTCACAGGGCCGCGAGGTGCAATATCATCACGCGCGGGCTCAATACTGCTTGGGCGATTATTATTTGGCCCGCTACTACTTCAAGCAGTTTGCGCGGACCTATCCGGATGACGCGCGGAGTGAACAGGCGCAGTTCGACGCGGCGATGTGCAGTTATCGGTTGAGCCCGGGCCCCAGTTTGGACCAAACCGAGACCCGCACTGCCATCGAGGAACTGCAACTGTTCATGGACACCTACCCCGGCAGCCCGGTGCGGGATTCCTGCCAAACCCTCGTGGACAACCTCCGCGAGAAACTGGAGCGCAAATCCTTCGAAACCGCTGCGCATTATCACCAAATCGAGCAGTACAAAAGCGCGACCATCGCCCTGCGCCAAGCGTTGAAGGACTTTCCCGACAGCCCGTATCGCGAGGAAATCCAATGGCTCATCCTCGACAGCCACTTCCAATACGCGCAGCAGAGCACCGAACGACGAAAATTGGAGCGGTATAACGAAGCTATTGAAGCTTTCCTTAGCTTTGTGGCCCGTTATCCCGAAAGCCGTTACGCAGACCGAGCACAGCGCATCCATGAGGTGTGCGTTTCGGAAGTGGTCCGACTCAAGGAAACGACACCAGCAGAAAGCCTATGAATTTCAAAAACATCAAAGCCGAGCGCACGACGGAAACGCGCGACACCCTCGCATTGGAGAACTCGGGTTCCGGGAACCTGTTCGAAACCATCGTGGCCTTGAGCACTCGGAGCAACCAAATTTCGGTGGAACTGAAAAAAGAGCTCTCTGCCAAATTGGAGGAGTTTATCACGCCCACGGATTCGTTGGAAGAGGTGTTTGAAAACCGCGAGCAAATCGAGATTTCGAAGTTCTACGAGCGCCTGCCGAAACCCCACAGCATCGCCATTGCGGAGTTGCGGGGCGGCATGTTGGCCATTGAACACCCCGCTCCGGCCCTGCCCGACGTTCCGGGCCTCGAGGCTTCGGAAGCGACAGAAGCTTGATTCCAGCGGTCCGGGCCATGGTGCACGGTCGGAAAATTTTATTGGGCGTTACCGGAAGCATCGCTGCATTCAAGGCGGTGTTCTTGGCGCGTGAATTGATGCGGCGGGGAGCGGAAGTGCGTGTGGTGATGACCGCTGCCGCGACGGAATTCGTTGGACCCTTGACGTTTGCTACGCTCACCGGGCACCGCGTGTATTCTGATTTCACAGAGGATGCCGATCAGGGCACTTGGACGAATCACGTGGACTTGGGGCTGTGGGCCGATTTGTTCCTGGTCGCGCCCGCCACGGCGGAAACCCTCGCAGCCTTTGCTTCGGGCGCCTGCAGCAATTTTTTGCAAGCGGTGCACTTGTCCAGCCGCTGCGAGGTGATGGTGGCTCCAGCGATGGATTTGGACATGTTCGCTCATGGGGCCACACAGCAAAATTTGTTGACGCTGAGGGAGCGCGGCGTCTCGGTGGTCGAACCGGGGTCGGGCGCGCTGGCCAGTGGGTTGGAAGGGAAAGGCCGGATGGAAGAACCCGAGCGGATTGCGGACGCCGTAGAAGCCCACTTCCTCGACCGGGCTCCCTGGCGCGGTCAGCGAGTGCTCATTACAGCGGGCCCCACCCACGAGCCCATTGATGCCGTGCGGTTCATTGGCAACCGGAGTTCTGGGAAGATGGGCGTCGCTTTGGCCGCTGAATGGGTCAAGCAAGGCGCCGAGGTCACGCTGTTGCTGGGGCCAACTTCCATCGCTCCGCCAGCGGGATGTGCGGAAGTCGTGCGATTCGAAACCGCGGAAGAACTCAACGCATTGGCGCAAGCCCGGTGGCCTGAAGCGGATTGGGGCATTGCGGCTGCGGCCGTGGCGGATGTGCGCCCGGCTTTCGCCCACGAAGCAAAGGTGCATCGCGTTGACCTCCCTGCTGCCATTCCGTTGGCGCCCACGCCCGACATCTTGGCCCAGTGGGGCGCGTCGAAGCGACCGAACCAACGGTTGGTGGGCTTCGCCTTGGAAACCGATGAGGGACGATCAAGCGCGGAGTCGAAATTCCACCGCAAGCAGCTCGACTGCATCGTACTGAACACCCTGTTAGACGACGGCGCTGGATTTCAGACCGACACGAACAAAGTTTCCATCTATGCGGGCGCGAATTGGCATACTTTTGAGTTGAAGTCCAAAGCCGCTGTGGCCGCAGACCTCGTTGCCTTTCTTCATCCCTACTGTAACCCATCATGATGATCCGTTCGATTGCCTTCTTTTCTGTTCTGTTCTGTTCTTTGGCGACCAGCCGGGCGCTTGCCCAAGAACTGAACTGCCGCGTGGAAGTCATCGCTCCGCAGATTTCGAATGTGGAGGCGAGCATCTTTGAGTTGTTGGAGGAGCGCATCACCGAATTCGTGAACGGACGGCGCTGGACCAACGACAACTTTCGACTTGAGGAGCGCATTGAATGCACGATGCAAATCACGATCTCGGATGCCCCGACCCCAACCACATTCAAAGGCAACGTGCAGGTGCAGAGCTCACGCCCCGTATACAATTCCGACTACAACACCCCGCTGCTTCTCGTGAACGACAACGACTTCGAAATCGTTTGGGACGGGTCCTCGACCATTCAGTTCAGTCCGGGGCAGCACCGGGATAACTTGTCTTCCTTTTTGGCCTACTACGCGTACATGATCCTCGGAATGGACTACGACAGCATGGCGCAAGATGGCGGAACGGACTATTATGTTCAGGCACAAGCCATTGTCGCGAATGCGCAAAGCACCGGGTCATCCGGATGGAAAGCCAGTCAGAATCAACAGAATCGTTACTGGCTGGTCGAAAACATGCTTTCACAAACGTTCAGGCCCGTTCGAAATTGTTTGTACAATTACCACCGGTTGGGGCTTGACCGCCTCTACGAGGATGTGGAACGGGCCCGATTGACGATGGCTGATGCCTTGATTGAAATGCGCGCCACCCATCGCATTCGGCCATCTTCCTACAACTTGCAACTGTTTTTCTTGGCCAAATCGGACGAAATCCTGAAGGTCTTTGGGCCCGCTCCTGACGTTGAGAAAACGCGCTTGCTCCCGGTACTGAAGCAGATGGATCCGGGAAACATCAGCAAGTACGACAGCATTTTGGGCTGAGCCATGTTGAAAGCGCTGAAGATCGAGGGATACGCCTTGATCGACTCCATGGAAATGGAGTGGAAGGAGGGGCTTACGGCCTTGACGGGTGAGACCGGCTCCGGTAAAAGCATCGTCTTGGGTGCATTGGGCCTGGCATTGGGCGAGCGTGGCGACGCATCCGTGATCCGAACGGGGGCCACCAAATGCCTCGTTGAGGCGAGGTTTCAAGCCGATGTTGCCGATTGGCTGAATGCGCACGATTTTGATGTGGAAGAGGAGTTGGTCATCCGAAGGGAAGTCACTGCGAAGGGCCGATCCCGTGCATTCATCAACGACACGCCGACATCGGTTTCCGAGTTGAAGGCATTGGGGCAACTGCTTGTTGACTTGCATGGACAGGATGAAACGCGAGCCCTGGCGGATCGGGCTCGCCGCATTGAACTCTTGGATGCCATGGGCACTCATCGAGGGCTTGTTGACGCGTACGCGAAATCCCATCGGTTGTGGTTGGAGCGATTGGAGGAGCGAAGAAACCTCTTGAACCGTTCGAAGGGGCCTGAAGGCGACGTGGATTACCTGACGTACCAATGCGAGGAAATCGCGGCCTTGGGTTTGGCAGGCAAGGACGTGGACGCGTTGCAAGCCGAATGGCATGTGCTACAACATGCCGCGAGCATTCGAGCGGAACTCCTGGAGTCAGCGGAAGTGCTCTCCTCTGAACGGAGCGAAGTCGATGCCCTTTCAGCTGTCGGCATGGCGGCCAAATCCTTGACGCGTGCGGCGCACCACCATCCGGGTGCCACGGAGTTGGCGGAACGCATGGAAAGCGTTCGGACGGAACTGGCAGAACTTCAACGGGACATCGAAGCAGAAGCGGAACGGGTGCAAGAAAATCCCGAGCGGCAGCAAGAACTCCAGCAATGGCTGGACGAATACCAGCGCGTTCTTGCTAAGCACCGAGTACAACAAGCATCCGAACTCCTCGAAAAGGAAGCCGAGATGAATGAGGCCATTGCCGAAATCCAGCACCGGGAGGAACGATTGGAAGCCATCGAAGCCGAAGTGGCCGAAGGGTTTGCAGAAGTCACCCGCCACGGAACGATCCTGCGAGCCGCGCGCACCGAAACCGCGGAACGGTGGGTCGCTCAAGTCATGGATCAGTTGCGGGCTTTGAAAATGGAAGACGCCGCCATGGAGGTCGCGTGGACTCCCCTTGAAACGCCGGATTCGTGGGGGCTGGACGAGGTGGAATGGCTGTTTCGATCCCACCCCACATCAGCTTTCCAACCGCTGACCCAAGTAGCTTCTGGGGGCGAGCGCAGCCGGTTGATGCTCGCCATCAAAGCTGTCCAGTGCAGCCACTCCCCCGCTCCGACCATCATCCTCGACGAAATCGACACCGGGGTCTCAGGACACGTGGCGGAATGCATGGCGAACATGATGCGCGAAATGTCGCAAACACAGCAAGTGATTTCTGTTACGCATTTGCCCCAAGTTGCCGGAGCTGCAAATCACCACTTGCGCGTTTCCAAGCACACGACCGCAGACCGCGTTCACACAGCAGTTAACTCGCTGGATTCTGCTGCACGCGTAGAGGAAATTGCATCAATGTTGAGCGGTGCGCGCATCACCGAAGCCGCACGCGAGCATGCGCTGTCGCTGTTAGCCGAGGGTCACTGAAGCCCCTCAAAAGCGCCAATCCAGCCCGATGCTCGGCAAGAACGGCAACTGATCCACGCGCTCTCCGGTCAGGCGGTTCACGTAGAAGACGTTGTCCCGGCTGTAGAGGTTCGTGATGCCCGCGTTGCATTCCAGGGTTCCGGAATCGAATTCAAAGTCCCGGCGAACGCTTACGTCCAACCGGTGGTAAGCAGGCAATCGTCCCTCATTCAACCCCGCGTATTGGATGGCCAGCTCGTTGGAATTGCCCACGATGTAATCGGATGAAATGCCACCGGAAACGTTGGGGGCTTGAAAATATCCGGCGGTCTGGGTGAACGGCAGGCCCGAACCCAAATTCCAACGTGCCGAAACCTCCCACAGGCCATCCTTGCCCAAGCCTTGGCTCACGACCAAGTTCACGTTGTGCCGGCGATCGAACACCGGGTCGTACCAACGGAAACCATCCCAACGATCCACGTTGCCATAGCCGTAAACCACCCAGACGTAGGTAAAGCGCTCCTCGTACTTCAACACCACATCGGCCCCGTACGCATGACCCGACTCCACAATGAAGTCCTTCCGCAACACTTCCGGAACATCCGCGTGCTCCAAATCGTCTTCGAACAATTTGTTCCGGTTCGGGTTCGTCAGTTGCGAGAAATGCTTCAAGTACCCCTCGACATTGAGGTTGACGCGCTCTGTCAAATCGAACTCGAATCCGGCCACCACGTGGGAAGCGGTTTGGAGCGAATGCACGATTTCCTTGACGTCTCCATCCGGTGTGATGAAGTTGTTCTGCAAGTTCTCCGGGCCGGCGAGGAAGCCGTAAAAGAGGTTGACCACGTCGCGATCGGAATTCGACGAGATGAGGTTTTGGGAATAGAGGCCCGCAGCCATCTTCAAGCGGAGGCGTTCCGAGGCCTTGTACTTGATGCCGAGGCGGGGCTCGGGGCGGAATTTGGCCAGTGAACTGTAGTACTGCATCCGCAAACTGGGATTCCAAATCACCTTCCCCCGGTGGATGCGGTAATCGATGTACCCGCCAAATTGCGTGGTGTTCTCCACCTGTTCGACCCCCACTCCCAAGGCGTTGAACGTCCGGAAATCCGTCTCCATGCCCACCACTTCCAACCCGTACTTTACGTCGTCTTCCCCCAAAACGTATTTGAAATCCAATCCAAAGTTGAAGCCGTTCACCTTGGAATACCGGTCGGGCAAGGTCTCCTCCTCCAATCGGATGTCGTAAACGCTCGTAGCGAAGTGACCGGTCATCAGGATGGCGGAACCCGGAGGCACCACGGTGAAGTTGCCACCACCGCCGGCATTCACCCAGCTGAGGTTCGACAGTGCTTGGTAGCTTACGCGGTCAGCGAACCGGAAGCCAAACAAGCTCAGCTTCGACCCCGTCGAACCGCCGAACGAAATTTTACCATAAGCATCCGTGAAGTTGAACGGCAACCCCTGTCCATCGCGGTTGACGTAGTCGTACAGCACCTTCGACGTTTGTTCGAGGTACGAGTTTTTCAAGGACAACACGAACGAAATGCCGCTTCCACTTTCGTCCAACTTTTTCAACGGCCCCTCCAGCAACAAGCGCGCGCCGAACGGGCTGGCCCCCACGCGCCCCGCCAATTCCTGCTTGTTACCGTCGCGGGTCTTGATGTCCATGACCGACGAAATCCGACCACCGAACCGAGCCGAAAACCCGCCCGTGTAGATGTCTGCATTGGAAATCAAATCCGAATCGAACACGCTGAACAAACCGATGCTGTGGAAGGCATTGTAGATGATCATGCCGTCGAGCAGGACCATGTTTTGGATGGGCGATCCACCGCGGATGTACAATTGCCCGCCTTGGTCCCCCGTTGAGACGAACCCGGGAAGGACTTGCAAGGCTTGGACCAAATCTGGCGAACCCCCGAAACTCGGCACCCGGCGCAAATCAGCTGGCCGGATGGTCTCGATGCTCATGTTCACATTTGTCAATTGCTCTTGCCGCTCCGCACTCACCTCCGCACTGCCCAATTCGATGACCTTTGGGCTCAACAGGAAATTCCGTGTCAAGATGCCCCCGTCCTTGATGACCACTTCTTCCCTGACTCCTTCGAATTCCAGGCTTGAAACCACCAACGTGTAAGTTCCCGCAGGCACCTTGCTCAAGCTGTAAAATCCCCCCACATCCGTGGTCACCCCGTACTGCGTCCCTTCTAAGGAAACGCTCGTGAACAAAATCGGCTCCCCGCTTGCCTCACTTCGGAGGAAGCCCTTCAATGTTCCTTGGCTCCACACCGAGGTCGCCCCCAACACGAAAACAAACGCAACAGCGACTACGCGCAAACAGGCCGCACCGAAGAGTCGCCCGGACTTCAATTTCTGCATGCCACGAATTTAGCGTGCAATCGCCATCCGTTCGATGCGCAGTTCCAATTCTTCCGAACTCATCGTTTCGCGCATCCGGTCCACCATCAAGGGAAAGGCCAAAGGCGTGACTTGCTCCGGTCGGCACCACTTCCAATCCGCCGACTTCATGCGGTCGAGCGCTCGGTGCAACGAGGCGATTTGCAGCTGATCCGCCAGCACCTCTTCCAACGCTTGTCGGTAGAGCACGTGGTTGCTGTCGTGGTCCGAAAACACGTCGAACAGCAGTCCGCTGTGCGTCCGAAGGTGCTTCGCGCTTGCCCCCTGCCGCGGTTGAAATTGCAGCCCCGAAATGACCGCAACTTCTTTGAACCTTCGACGCGTCAAATCACTCGCGTTCAAACTCCCTAATACATCCGATTGCAGTTCTTTCGAAGTGAGCAGCCGGCGCATTTCCGCTTCGTCCATGCGCAACGGTTCGTTCGACAGCAACTCGAATCCGTAGTCGTTGCAGGCGAAGGTGATGGTTTGGGCGGTGATTTGTCCCAAGCGATGGCTGACGAGCATGGCCAAGCCCTCGTGCACGGCCCGCCCTTCGAATGGAAACACGCACAGGTGGTGCCCGTCATCCGAAGTGAACTCCTCCACGAGCAACTCGTTCTTCATCGGCACGTGGGAGCGGGCGCGCTGCAACGAGAGCAAGGGCTCCAACCGCAGCAATTCCGGATGTGCCGCTTCGCCTCGAGCCACCGAGTCCAGCTCCTCCCGCAGGGCAAACCCCAATTCGGTGGACAAAGGCAACCGGCCTCCAGACCAAACCGGAACCCGCTGGGTCGTCCGCTTCGCGGGCTTCACTTCCGCCACGGCACCGTTGTGCCGAACCAACTCCAATTGCCGCCCTGCAAACCAGAACACGTCCCCCGCATTCATGCGCTCGATGAACGTGGCCTCCACGTGCCCCACCACCCCTGCGCGCCGAAGCTTCACCGCCACCATGGGATCCGAAACGATGGTTCCAATGGACATCCTGTGACGACGAGCCATCTGGCGATCGGGCATCTCCCACCGCCCCTTCACCACCTCCACCCGACGGTATTCGTCGTACGCCTCGAGCGCCGAACCACCGAATCGAACGAAATCCAAGCAAGACCGCCATTCCGCCTCATCGACGGTGCGAAACGCATGGGTCGCCATCACCTCTGCCTTCACCTCATCGGGCACGAATCCGCCCCCGAGCGCCCGGGTACACACCCATTGAGCGAGCACGTCGAATGCCCGAATAACGGGGGTTCGGGACTCCACCCACCCGCGATGAACGGCCGTTCGCAACGCCGCTCCCTCGAGCAATTCCAGCCCGTGGGTGGGGACGAAGTGAATCCGGCTGATTCCGCCGGGTTGGTGGCCGGAACGTCCAGCGCGTTGGAGGAAGCGGGCGACGCCTTTGGGACTGCCGATTTGGACCACCGCTTCCACCGGCGGGAAATCCACCCCGAGATCGAGCGAACTCGTGCACACCACCGCCTTCAGCACGCCCCGGCCGATGGCATCTTCGATCCAGATCCGCGCATCCTTGGCCATGGAGCCGTGGTGCAGCGCGATTTGGCCTGCCAAATCCGGATCCGCATCCAACAACCGATGGTACCAAATCTCGGACTGCGACCGCGTATTCGTGAACACAAGCGTGGTGCGGTGCGCCTTCACGACCTTCAACACCTGCTCCAACAGCGGAATCCCCAAGAAGCCGGCCCACGCCAGCCGCTCGAACGAGGGAGGCATCAAACTGACGATTTCCGTCCGCTTAGCCGCCCGGGACTGGACCAACTCACCGCCCGCCGGGCACAACACTTCCAAGGCCTGTTCCAAGTTCCCGATGGTCGCCGTCAGCCCCCACGTGCGCAATTCAGGGGCCAACCTCCGCAAGTGCGCAGCCGCCAACTCCACCTGGACTCCGCGCTTCGAACCCAACAACGCGTGCCATTCGTCCACCACCAACAGGCGGCACGAAGCGAAGTGCTGGGGATGATCCGCGGTACAGAAGAGCAAATGCAGGCTCTCGGGCGTGGTGATGAGGACCTCCGGCAAGCGACGTCTCTGGCGCGCCCGTTCAGCGGCGGTGGTGTCCCCTGTTCGAATGCCCACTTGCCAATCCAGCCCCACCCCTTCCAACATGCGCCGAGCACTGGCTTCGATTTCCTTGGACAACGCGCGGATGGGAGCA
>ENA-OUOG01002982-OUOG01002982.1-marine-metagenome-genome-assembly--contig:-NODE-2982-length-16555-cov-16.750030_pt1 | contig 16555 bp, 10 predicted proteins | sample MGYA00248635_ERZ508505 | MGnify/ENA primary metagenome ERZ508505 (study PRJEB26176, sample SAMN06267871) | marine metagenome | isolation source: Saanich Inlet, British Columbia, Canada | place: Pacific...
GCTTGAGGCATGCCCTTTTTGAGTCGTTTGCGTAATCATCGCGGTCAGGAAAGTGAGAAAAGATTGCATATCGATTCTAGTTTGGACTCCTAAGATAAAGGATAAATCAACAATTTGTGTCGACTAAGCGCAGATTTTTTGTGCTCAACACGTTATCGCGAACCTTCGGAGAATGATTTGTCATCTTGCGTCAACCTCCTACGGCCCTGCAAGGACAAGGGTTGCAGTCAGCAATGATGTTTGACATATATAATGAATCGCGGCAATATTTTTTATGTCAAAATTTACCGGCAAGATCAGACGATGAACGCTGAATTATACGCCGAGATGACATGATCAGCCAGATGTCCCCATTCGCCCCACACCCCTATGTTCCGCTGACCCTTCTCAAGAACACCGCAAAAAATTCGTGTGATTTCATCCGAATTATCACCCCCCAAAAGATGCAGGTCACCTCACGCACGCTTCACCGCAAACGGCGTATAATGACCGCTTATAAGAAGCCAAAAAAGAAAGGCCTTCTTGAGATCTCGACCTTAAAAATCGTCGTCAAAAGCGCCCCAATCAGAACGCCCTCCTCCACCCTTCGGCTTGCGTTTCAACTTCACATCTCGAGGCCCATCGGAATACTTATCCGGCTTGTCCTTCCCACTCTTCTTTTTGTCAGGCTTTCGCGACTTCGGTGCGTCTCTGAAATTCTTGCCGTCCGAGGAATGAGAACTCTCTGCGGCTTCAGGTCTGGAACCCGAAACTCCTCTCCCACTGGCAGAATCTGACCTAAATCCTTGCCCCGGCGCTCCCCTTCTGGTCACTCCGTCTCGCGGCTTCGCTGGGCGGTCTTCTGCTTCTTTCACAACCATACGGAATCCCATGAATTCCTGCCCGTTCATCTCAGCCAAAGCACGTTCACCGCCATCTCGGGATTCCATTTCGACAAAACCAAAACACTTGCTTTGGCCCGTGTCGCGGTCTACGACCACCTTGGCGCTTTTGACAGGACCCATTGCCCCGAACCACTCCAACAAATCAGACTCGCCCGCATCGCGGTTGAGCTTAGCCACAAAAAGTTTCATTTTATTTTAAAAAAAGAACAGCCGCAAACTACGTGAAAACACAAGGTCGAGACCGTTCGATTCAAATTATCTCAATCAGCAGTTGTTCCCAAAGGCAGCAAGAATCTGCAAGATGTCATTGACGTTGGTGGCACCATCGCCATTCAAGTCAGCGTCACACTCCGACGTGCATCCAAAGTCGGCCAGAAGCGCGAGAATGTCAGCCACCGTGATTTGGCCGTCGTTGTTCAAATCCTCAGGGCAGGCCGGTGGGTACGAGCAGCTTCCATCGTCCACTGTGGCGGTGGGATCGTAGTTCTCGGCTTCAGGATCCGTGCAACCGCTGCACGTGCTGTTGTCGCCTCCACACACACCGCAGGCATCCGACTGCAGGCATGAGCCGTCGTCAAGGGTTGCCGTCGCGTCGAAGTTGCAAGACGTAGCGTCCGTACACCCGGCACAACTGGTGTATTCACACGAACCGTCGTCCACGTTGGCCGGAGGATTGTAGTTGCAAGCAGTTTCATCCGTGCAGCCGAGGACATCGACGCTGTCTGAAGTGCACAGGCCATTCAACGTCAGCGTGACGTCGTATGCCGCCCCTGCACTTGCAGAATAGCCATTCACCAGCGTGAAAGACCACAGACCATTGCCCGACAGGTTGGATGCGCTCAAATCGACAGATGCTGAATACACTCCAGAAACCGTATTGTCCCATGTTGGCCACACCAAGGCATAGTTGCCCAAATCTGCGCACGCACTTGTGACGTTGTAACCACCAATGGCCACGCAACTTCCGTCAGGCAACCCAATTTCGAGCTGCATGTCGGCAGCCCAGGACGCATCGCCGGTGGTGTTCGTCCAATTCAACACCACATCAAGCACACCCAGGGTTCCTGTGGCTGCCGTAGTCACCGCGGTTCCCGCAGCACCTCCAGCCAAATTGGCTTCGACAACATTCAAGGGGTAGTCGCACGTCGGACATCCATCCACGGGGTCTGGCAATTCGCAAAGTCCATCATCGATTGTGGCCGAAGGATCGTAGTTGCAGGCAGCTGGATCCGTGCAACCGTAGCAAGAGAAGTCACAAGTACCGTCATCCGTCGTTGCCTCTGGCTCGTAGTTGCATGCGGTTGCATCCGTGCATCCCAAGCCTGAACCCAAGCAAACCTCAGTCACTTCTGCCGTGGTGAATTCGCCACCGGAAGCCACGACCGTGCCGTTGGAGCTCACGGTGTAAGCACCCGTGCCGTAAGCGCAGCAAACCCCATCGCCAAAGGAATCGCTGATGGTGAAGGTGTAACAACCGGCATCGATGCACACTTGCTCCACGTATTCCGTCGCTGCCGTGGCGTAAGGACCGCCTGAAGCTACGGTCGTGCCTGCAGCGTCCGTGACCGTCCAAGTCGTTTCTCCAGGATAGTTATCCGTCAAAATGATGACCGTCAAATCCTCACCTCCGAGGATGCAAGACCCATCGTCAATGACAGCCGCGGGGTCGTAATTGCACGCTGCGGGGTCAGTGCAACCGCCACACGTGCTGTTGTCACCACCACACACTCCGCAATCGTCGTTCACGGTGCAGGATCCGTCGTCGATGAGCGCCGTAGCATCATAGTTGCAAGCCGCAGCATCCGTGCAGCCCGTGCACGTGCTGTTGTCACCTCCGCACACACCACATTGGTCATCCACAGTGCAAGAACCGTCATCCGTCGTTGCCGTGGGGTCGTAGTTGCAGGCTGTTGGATCCGTGCATCCCACACACGCAAAGTCGCACGAGCCATCATCCAACGTAGCCGCCGGGTCGTAGTTGCAAGCCGTGGGGTCCGTGCATCCGAGACCACAAGATGTGACGCCAATTTGAACGATGTCCGAACCGGAGGTCGATCCATCACCCGATTGGGCGTTGTCCAAGGAGCCGGAAGCGAGCACGTTGCCACCGTCGTCCGTCAGGGTGTACGTCGCGCCGTTCCAACCGTCACCATAGCTGTCTGTCATGTTGAACGTGTAGCAGCCGTTGGGGATGCATTCTGTTGTGGTTCCTGCGCCGCCCGAGGCGTACACCGTTCCGTTCAAATCGAGCGACCAGCCAACTTCACTGTCCCAGCTGCCGCCTCCGACCGTCACCGTAACGCCGCTGCCGCTCGAGTTCATGAAGAAGTCACTTGAAGCCGTGTCGTTGGCCGTGTTTTGGTCTGCAGCCCCATTGGGGTTGCTCAACGTGAAGCTGAACGTGTGGGTCCCGTCTTCTGGAGCAATGTCCGCCAACGCGATTTCCGCAATCGCGCTGTAATCCAAAGAGCCATTCCATGAAGTGGTCCCTTCCGTCATGCCATCAATGCTGAAGGTGATGTCCAGCGAGGTCAACGTCAGGGCCCCGTTGTTTCGGATGCGAATCACGGGAGCGATGCTGGATGCGCAAACGCCCGCTTGAGGAGCAATGACCAATTGAGCCTGCGCGTCCAAATCAAAGTCAGGCACCGCAGGGGTGCAGCCCGTTGAGGCCAACAAACTCGCACGAGCACCGCCTGGCAAAAAGAGGGCGTTCATGCGGTCCGACTGACCTTGCGAAAAGAGATTCATGCATGCGTCGTCAGAATAATCCATGTAATTCTGAACCATGTCCTCTGTACCGCAAGCCACGTTGCCGAGCGCACAACCGTAGTTGGGGCCGTCCGAGTCAGGAGTGTCGTCGACGAAATCCGAAGCACCGCATCCACCGTCTCCCCAAATGTGGCGGAGGTTCAAATAGTGCCCCACCTCATGGGTGGCGGTGCGTCCGAGATCGAAAGGTGCTGAAGCCGTTCCCGTGTTCCCTGTGGCTGTGTAGTTGCAGACAATGCCATCCGTGGCGGCAGGACCTCCTGGGAATTGTGCATACCCAAGCAAGCTGGAGCCCAAATCACACACCCAGAAGTTCATGTAGTCTGCCGCAGGCCAGGCATCGGAACCGCCTTGAGACGTGAACTTCATGGCGTCGTTTGTGCCGAAAGAAGTCACGTTTGTGGGGACGCGCAGAATTCCGTCTGTTGGGTTGCCCTGAGGGTCTTGTGAAGCCAAGCAAAATTCAATCTGTGTGTCCGCTGCTTGGGCCCAAACGTTATCCTGGTCGGCATTCAAACGACGGAAGTCGTCATTCAAGATTTGAAGCTGAGAAAGGACCTGAGCCTCACTGATGTTCTCAGCTGCAGTGTTGTACAAGACGTGAAACACCACAGGGATGGTCACCACCATTTGAGAACGCTGGGCAGGGTTGCTGCGCAGCGAGTGGACGTGCGATTGGGTCTGCTTTTCAATGACACCCATGCGCTGCGCCATTTTAGGGTCTTGGTGCATCAAGCGTTCCAAGTTCCCCATGGTGTAGCACTCCCGCTGACGATCGGCCTTGGGGCCAGCTTCATTGGACAACTGAGCAAGGCTCGGTACGAAAACTCCAGCGGTAAGCAAGAGCAAAAAGGCGGTCTGAAGAAGTTGTTTCATGGCTTTACTTGAAAGGTGAAACTTACGAATTCAACAGCAGTTTTTAAGGTTTTGTCGTCAACATTTCCCTTCGAGCAGCACCATCTTTGCATCATGGCACTGGAATTTCGCCTTTTGCACGACGATGCTGATCATTGCGTTGTCCTCAAACCGGCCGGCGTGGCCACGCATGGAAGGGGGAAAAACACGCTTGCCCATGCCCTTCGCGATTCGTTTTGTGACGCCGTGGAGTGGCGGCCTGTGCACCGCTTGGATTTTGGCACAAGGGGACCAGTTATGGTGGCCAAACACCGGGAGGCTCATCGCCTCCTTCAAGAGCACTGGGACAAGGCGACCAAAACCTACCACGCCTGGGTCGCAGGCAACCTTCACACGCCCCGTGGACAAGTCCGATTCGACTTGGATGGAAAACCGAGCAGAACTTCATTTGCATGCCTCGGACATCGCCCCTGGGGCGTTCACGGCACGGCAAGCTTGGTGGAATGGACACTCGAGACAGGAAGAACACACCAGATCCGTCGCCATGCTGCCGCACTCGGACATGCCGTTGTCGGCGATGCGGTGTATTGTCCGCCACCGCGCTATGCAGGACATGGCCTTCATCTCACGTGCTCCTCACTGGCATGGATGCACCCCTTCACCCGAGACCCTCTGCGTGTTGTCGCCGAGCCGTCGAAAAAGATGAAACGCGCAGTAGAAGGGACTTTCACCCCAATTGAGCCTAGCTCCTACCTGTCCCTCTTTCAGCCCTATTGAGTCCCGGGCTGGCCGTACCTTGCCGCACATCCCACTTGGCATGCGCCCACTCCGCTCCTTCCTCCGAATCTTTCTTTTTTTGTCCCTCTGCGTGGCCACTTCCCTCTATTTGCTTGTGGGATTGGGCCTTGGTCGACTTAAGACATGGACAATCGACCAAAAAAGAGCCTGGATCCACAAGCATTTTGTGAAGTTCGTCACGCGTGTCCAACGCATCATGGGCATGCGCATCACGTGGGAAGGTGAATTCCCCGATTCAGCCGCGGTCGTGATGGGAAACCACCGGTCATACGTGGATGCCATCCTTTTTCCTGTCAGCTTTCCTGTCGTCTATGTCGCGCGCAAGGAGACCAAATCTTGGCCCATCATTGGATGGGGAGCAAGCATCATCGGCACGATTTGGGTGGATCGCAAGAGCAAAGACAGTCGACGAGCCACGCGCGCGGCCGTGAGAAGCCGTCTCGAAGACGGGATGGGCATTGTCATCTTCCCTGAAGGCACCACGCACCGGGGACCAGATTTGTTGGAATACCGCCCTGGCATGTTCTACACGTGTGCCGAGGAGGGCTTTCCGATTGTGCCTGCCGCTTTGGAATACAAAGACCCCAACATTGCTTGGGTTGGGAACACGTGGTTCATCCCTCACGCGTTCCACCACTTTGGGGCCAAACACATCGACATCGCGGTGCGATTCGGTAAACCCGTGCACATGAAGGATGCCGAAGCCCTGCGCACCCACGTCAGGGATTGGACTCAAGCCCAATGCTTGGAGCTCCGAGCCCGTCTCGATCGGGAATGAACCCTTCGAACAAAAAAAAAGGCCGACGTGGATGTCGGCCCTTTTTTTCCTCGGAAAGGAATCCCAATCGGAGTGTGAATCACTCCACAACCAGCGGCTGTGTAGCCCGGCCCAAGGCCGTAGTTGCTTGGAGCGTGTAGCGGCCTGAGCTCAAGGCAGACACGTTGATTTGCCCCGTCGTCGTGACTCGCATCACTTGGGCGCCCCGTGCATCGAAGAGCACAACCTCTGCTGGCCCTGAATTCAACTCCCCAAATTGGAGCGTGACCCAATCGCGTGCCGGGTTAGGCATGATCGTCAACTCGACGAGCCCAGCCTCCAAAACAAACGTCGCCTCGAGGATTTGCACCGTGCGAACCACCTCCCCTTCGCAGCCTAGGGCGTCCGACTCCACCACAGAGACCAAAGCTCCTCCAGCGACCTCACCCCAAACCACCGTCACCGAAGTTTCTCCTTGCCCCTCGAGAATCTCACCCCCTGAAACCGTCCATTCGAAAGCATCACCGACCGCACCGTTGTAAGTGTAAGTCGCCGTGTCCCCTGCGAATGGGAACAACGGCCCGGTGATGTTTCCTGCTCCCAAGTAGTAGCACGAAGCGTCATCCACGTTGGCGGACTCGTTGTAGTTGCAGGCTTCTTCCTCAGTGCAACCCGGGACCGCAGTCACTCCAACACAGATGCAATCTTCGCCGATCACGTCGAACACCGTCTCGTCGTCTCCGTCGTCACACCCATCCCCAGGGACTTCGCACAACCCGTCGTCCGTGTTGGCGTTGTCGTCGAAGTTGCACGCTTCAGGATTGGTGCAGCCAAATGTGGCGGGCAGGCAGAATTCGTGCTGGATTTCACTGCCATAGTCAGCCTCATTCATTTGGAACAACACCATTCCCGAAGAGTCCACCGCCGCGTAGAAACCATCCACACCACACTGCGTCCACGCTGCGCCGTTCAACCCATCTCCGTACTCATCCGTCAACACGAACGTATAACATCCCTCAGTCAAGCACTGCTCAAAGGTGTATTCCGTTTCCTCGTCGCCGTAGGTTCCGGGGCTGACGGACGCCACCACGGTATCTCCCAACACAAGCTCCCACCCCACTTCCTCTGGCCAGCAGTCCGTCAGGATGCTCAACGTGAAATCCACGCAAGGAAAATCGCATGAGCCATCGTCGATGGTGGCGGCCGAATCGTAATTGTATGCGGTTGGACCAGTGCATCCTGGCACCAACGAATCGCAAGCAGGCGTTTCAATCATGATCGGGTATTGGCCCCATGCATCCACCGTATAGTACAACTCGTAGTGCGTGCTTGGGTGCATTCCTGAAAGGAGGTAGGTGTCCCCTGAATTCACCGCAATGGAATCGCAGTTGTCCTGGATGCTGTCTACCGCGTTCCACACGCAGATGGTGCTGGTCGAGCAAAGGAAGGACGTCAATTCCACACCAAGCTCAATCTCCGTGACGACCGTGTCTAGCTCTGCATTGTACACGCATCCCGTAGAGGCATAAATGGAATCTGGGTAGCACTCAATGGGGCCGCAATTGGCCAGCGCCAATCCGAGAGAATTGTTGACGTTCAAACGGCCTCCGGTGACGGTTTCCCCAATCAAGTTGCTCACTTCATCCGTGCCATCCAAGATGTAACCGCGCACCACATCCGCTGCGCCTTGCGGGTTGCTGAGCGCAAGTTCCATGAGGTCTGGACATGGCGCACTGTACACGAGTGCAATCGCGCCTGCCACACACGGGCTGGCAAAGGACGTTCCGCTCGTGTTGCCGTAGCCCGTGGACCCATTGGGGAGGAACACGGCTTCACCAGGTGCCCCCAAATCGATGGTCGTTGCGCCGTATCCGGAGAACGTGCGCACGTCGTTGTCGTTGGTCGCCGTCACCGCCACCATGTAGGGCGAACTGCATCCTGTGGGCATGTCACCCTGAGTGTCGATGTTGTATTCGGCATTGGCCGTGGCACCGCAGTTGAGGATGCCCTGCTCGCCGAGGTCGTCGTAATACGCACACCACACGGGATAATTCGCGGGATTGGCGAGGTCGATGCCCCAAGAGGCGTTGGTCGCCACCACAAACGCGCCGCGCTCGCCGCCACTCTCATTGAAAATGGCACGCATCTCGTACGGGTAGTTGTAAGCTGCAATGACGTTGGATTCAGTGAGACCACCTCCCATGTCCACCTGCATGATGTCCACGTCCCAGTTCACCCCGACACCACCGTTGCCGTTGTCACCCACCGCACCAATCATGCCGCTCACAGAGGTGCCGTGGCCTCCTGCTGCGATGGCGTCGTTGTTGCTTCCCGAATTCCAGCCGTTGTAGTCGTCGACGAAACCATTCTCATCGTCGTCCACCCCGTTGTTGGGAATCTCCGCCTCATTCACCCAATGGTTGTCTATGAGGTCCACGTGGTTGTAGTTGGATCCTCCCCCTTCAAGGACGGCCACGACAATGCGAGAACCGTCGGCTGCAGCACCGCCCGTGGTGACGTCCCAAGCCAAATCGCTGTCGATGTCGTGGTCGCCATTTTCGACGTGATGCCATTGTTGGCCGATTTGCGGGTCGTCGGGAAGCGTTTCGCGGTTCTGGACCTCGTGGTTGAATTGCACGGCTTCGATCCGCTCATCACGACGCAATTCACGAAGCATCTCCCAGTCTTGGGCTGACGTCGAAGCGCTTGGAAGGCGAAAGAGGTGGATGCCGGCACGAGGCGAAAGGGTTTGGACATGCTCCAAACCGCGGGCACCACCCCACTTCGCTGCATCTTGTTGACCATAAAACATGACGATGAACTCCCCCGGAAGGTGGGTTTGTGCGGCAAAAGAACCACAGGAAATCAAGGCCAATGCAGCCAAGGAAATTCGAGAGACAAAAGTGTGAATCATCATGCGGGTTTCATTTCAGTTGTGGGTGCAAAGGTAGCGGGTTCCTAAGGAGGACTTGTGGCGGGAAGTCAGGGTTGCACGACAAGGGCATGAACGGTCAAAACGTGGTGTCAAACCGAAGCATCACGTGCCGCGGCGCCCCCATGATCCCGGGTCTTGTGCTCACGACACCGTTGGCCAAGTTGTTCACGACCAGGGAGAATCGCTGGCCCTTGGGGGCCGTGTACGAGAGTCGGGCATCCCAGCGCTTGGCTCCGTTTTGGAATTGCTCCCGGTAGTTGACCAAACCGCTGATCAGCTCCTCGAAATACCAGTCCACTGCATCGATGAAACTTTGGTGATTCAAGGCCACACCCGCGGTGAAAGGCCCCATGTCCCATTCCACATCCACCTTCAATGCTCCCTTGTTCCTGTACTTCAACAACGACCCTGCCGCCACCAAACTGTCTCGTGCTTCCCCAAACGACTGAAAGAAGTTGTTCAAGTACACATTCAAGCTGTCTTGGGCCGGGTCGTTCGAAAGGTCCCCGGCGTAGTTGTAGGTGTACCCTGCAATGGCCCGAATCGGAATGCCCGCAACCTTTCCCTCACCGGTCGCGCTCAACTCAAAACCGGCGATTCGAGTTCGGCCCAAATTCAACGGCTGAAAATAAAACTGAGGCACGCCGTCGATGATGATGATCGTGCCGTTCGAATCCGTGGCCGCCTGAAGCGTGTACTCGATCATCTCCTCGTAATTCAGCAAAAAGGCTGACGCTTCGAGGAGCATGCTGCCCGCATCTCCTTTCAGTTCCTGAACCACCCCAAGCTCCCAGTTGTTCCCAGATTCGCTTTGAAGGTCCAGGTTTCCTTGAATGTTGATGCCCGCCGACAGACTTCCAACCACGTATCTCTCGGCCAGGGAAGCAAAGCGCAAGGACTCGCCGTACGAGAAACGGACGTTGGTGGTCGGCGTCAATTCACGGTTGACCCCAACCCGAAACACAGGCCCCGACCCCTCGTCAAAAACACCGGGGTTGCGGTTGCTTTCGAAACGGACCCCCCCTCCCAACTTCCAACCGTTCTTCGCCCATTCCACTTGTTCAAATTGAGCCAGATTGAACGTGAGCAACTGGATGCCGGGGTACAAGCTCGAGAATGACCTCTGGAACGATGCGTACCCTCCTGCCTGCAACGTAAGGTGGTCTCCAAACGTGCGAGAGTACCGGTACTGGCCCATGCCCAAGGTGCTGGTCATGGTCGGTTCGGGCCCCGTTCCGTAGCGCGAGGTTTGGTAGACGCGAGCGTTCATGTGATGCGTCCCTCCCTTCAAGGAAGAACGCTTGGCCCAGGCATCGGCATGCCAATTCGCCCACCGGTCCTCGCTCGACGTCCCTTCCATTGGCAAGTAGGCACTTGTGGTGAAATCGTCCCAAAGAATGAACCTGCCCATTTGCTGGTACTGGCCTTGAACCGCACCTCCCAACTGCCACAGCGGGGACATCCTGTACCGCACTTTTGCGTTGGCGCGAAGACGCTGCTCATGCCCGACCGAGAGGTAGGTCTTGTCGGAAAACACGCTTCCGCCCGTGACGACGTCCACTTTCCCAAACGCTTGTCGGTGAGAAACGCTCATCCCATTGGACACCGGTGAATAGCTCGCGTCCCACCACCGCCAACTGGTCGAGTCGGGATCGTGGTAGACGCCATTGAACACGCTGACCACCGTTTCTGGCTCGGCCCCCGGCCATGCCGTTCGCATGTGAATGACCCCATTCGACGCTCCGGACCCGTACATGGATGAGGCTGTGGCCTTGACCACTTCAACCTGGGACACGTGTTCCATGGGCAGGTACGACCACCAAATTTCACCAAGATCACCGGACAACAAAGGCATGCCGTCGAGCAGCATTTGGACCCTGCTTCCCACCCCGTAGCTGTATCCGCTTCCTCCCCGGATGCTCACCTGCCCGTCCAAAATGGAAACGCCTGGGGTTTTCGACACGAGGCCCTTGAGGTCGAGCGCATTCGCACTTTCTGCCAGGTAGGGCTTCAGCACCGTGACCGGCACGGTTTCTTCTTGAACGGTTGATCCTGAAATGCTCGCGGTGACGACCACCGCGTCCAAAGCCTCGGTTTGCATGGCCAACGAAACCACACCGCCGCGTTCGGCCAATTCCTTGCACGACCACGTTTGCGTTTCGTAACCGACAAAACTGAACGAAGCCCAACACGATTCAGGGCAGGCACTGGCGTCAAGCAAATCAGGGACTTCGCCGTTCACGTCAGATGCCAAGGCCCCCAACGCTTTTGGTTCTGGGTTGCATCCAAATTGGACCGTGACGCCAGGCATCGGCTGCGATGGACGCGCGGATGCAATTCCTGCCTCGACGACACGCCACGGCGATGAAGGGGTTTGGCTCCAAACGAAAACGGAATCGATTCCGAGGAGCACCATCAAAACACCAAGAGAACGGAAGGTCATGTTGGCAATTTCCCTTCTTTCCAGTCAAAAGTTTGCCCCCTTAAGCGGGATTTGTTCACGGACAACGCCAATTCTTTCACACTTTCGCACCATGCTCCTCCGCCCCTCATTTCCCAAAGCCAAGCCAATCGTTGAAGCCGGAGCCACTCTCCTGCTGGTTTCGGTCGCTTGGGCCTCCTGCGGCACATCACCTCAAGATGGCACCCCAAAATGGACACATTGGGAGGCTCCTGCGTCCATCCGTTCGCTGGACGTGTTGGACGAAGCCACGGTCAGGTATGCCGGCTCCGAAGGCTGGGTCGGCTTGACCCAAAGCGCGGGAAACCATTGGACACACCAACAATGGATGGCCCCGGACAGCAGCTTCCCTTCGTTTCGATCTTCCGCTTTTGCAGGAGATCACTGGTTCGCCGTATCCATCGCCTCGCCGGCATGGATTGCACGGACAGGCGATTTTGACTGGGCCGTCGAGTGGGTTCATCACGACACCTCGTCTGCGGTGTTTCTGGACGCCATGGCGTGGTGGAACCGTCGCGAAGGCCTGGTTTTTGGAGACCCGGTTGGCGGATGCTTGACCCTTCTCAAAACTGAGGACGGAGGCGACACCTGGTCCAGATTGCCGTGCACCAACCTCCCCGTTCATTTCGAGGGAGAAGCTGGATTTGCCGCTTCCAACGGCAACATCTGCATTCACGGAGACACGGCTTGGGTGTTCACCGGAGGATTGCGATCGCGCTGCATCCGATCCGTGGACCGAGGTTTGCGGTGGGAGGCCTTCGACACTCCAATTCGCCAAGGAGAACCGATGGCTGGGGTGTTTGGCGCCTCCTTTTCGAACGCCGAACAGGGACTTGCCATTGGGGGTCACTGGGAACATCCCGACGACAACAAAGGCAACCTCATCGAAACCGAGGATGGCGGCGTGACTTGGAGTCTGTTGGCTGAAGGCTCAGGACCAGGTTACCGATCTTGCATCGTTCATCACCCGCTCCGATCAAACGAGGTCGTGGCCACTGGCTTCAAGGGGGTGGACATCAGCATCGATGGAGGCGAAACGTGGAGGCATGTGAGTGACAGCGCGCGTTACGTTGCCCGATTCTCACCGAGCGGCCGTACTTTGTGGCTGGCGGGGAACCGCACGCTGACGCGCGTGGATTGGCCCACCTCTGACTCGCGAACGCCCTGAACCATGCATCACTCACACTTGACCCAGGACCCCAACGTGCTTCTGGCCAAAGCCGTTTGCAAGTCAGCGGGCATTGAGGTCACGTGCACCCGAGACTGCGAAGTTCTGAGCGACGAACTGCGCTCGTTTGACGGGCGTTTCCCAGTCAGTGTGTCCACCTTGAGAAGGTTTTTTGGCTTGATCCCGCGGAAGAGCAATTTTTCGATGAACACGCTGAACACGTTGGCTCGCTACATCGGATATCCCTCCTTCCGAAGTTGGCAAGATTCCCTCAAGCCTCAGACCAAAGATGAGGTGCCAGACCACGACTCGGAATCCCAAGAAAGGCTCGAATCGGCACCAAAAGACCTGAACAACCCGGACTCTCCTCACCAATGGTCTGAATCCGAGGCCAAACTCAGGGTCGAACGGTTCATCAAACGGTTTGCGAACCCCGACCAATTTCATTTGACGGCACAAGAATTTTCACGGCTGAAAGCGGCTGTGTTCATGTTGTACGAGCGGGGCTCATTTGACATGCAGCTCTGGCTGAAATTCATCAAGCATGACCACCTTCTGCGCTTTGTGGTAGAACAATTCCCGCCGCTCGATTACTTGTCGACGTTTGGCAAAGACATGATGACCGTTTACCTCAGGGTCGCGAGAACACCTTCGGAAAGGTCATTCGGGCAAGCGGTGTTGGCGGCAGGATTGACGGCCCAAGATGCATCTTGGGAAGACGTCCTACCGTTGCTTTCAGAGCCAAGTTCGTTGAACCCGAGCATTCATCCGTTGGTGCAAAGCCGAAACCTTGGAATCTGGTTGCTCGCGGGCAGCGACGGTGCCATTTCAGGTGAGCCCGTGAGCCGAGTCCGAGAATTGATTCTCGATGGGCTGAGCCGCGACTGCGAAATTTGGCCACGATGGTCCAATCAGAATTGCTATTTCGCATTCAACCTTGCCGATTGGGCCGTGTTGAGTGAGGACCGCGAAATCGTTGAAGCCATCAACCACAACATTGCCATGTTCAAGGAGCGAATCGATTGGTACCGACGCGACATCGACATTGACACACTTTTGTCTTTGAGGGAAGTGTGGAACCACATCTTCCTTGGGGACAGGACACGCGCAACGATTTTGGCGGAACAACTCGAATGGAACCAATTCCATTCAATGGAGACACGCACATTGGGACTTTGGTACCATAGCGCGATGTGGACCCTGGGGTTGGCGCGGCCTGAAATTTGCACGGCCAACATCCAACATTGCGCCTCCCTGACAGGGTACCGCGGGTTTGAACGACGCATCGTGGCCCTTGTCCGAGGGTTCCAACTTCGAGATTGACACAAACCGAATTGTGACCTGGGTGTAGCCTGAGGATCCCCTCAAGGCTTCAATGAAAATGGCCCGTCCCAAAAGGGACAGGCCACCGTCAAACGAACTTTTGGTTCAGAAGCCCCCTCTCCGAGGCTACGAACAAATATTTCGAAAAACTCCACATAAACAACTGGCTTGAACTCATTTTGAACCGAAATGAACCCAACTGAACTCAATTGACGCCTTCTCCTTCGCGTTTTGGTCAATGAACCGTGTAATAGGATTCTAGTGGGAAACGGAATCGGTCGCCGTAAATCCCTTTCGCGGTGCGACGGCCCGCCGAGATCACCATGCACACTTCCGCCTTGTGGGGCAAACCAAGGATTTTCTTGACCCGACGGCTGTCCATCCCCTCCATCGGGCAGGTGTCAAATCCTTCTGCTCGCATGGCCAACATGAAATGAGCGGCGGACAAGGCCGTGCTCTTTTGCGCCCAAACCCTCATGTCGCTCCACCCCACCGGTTCACGGGGCGTTGGTTTGGACAATCCTCTCAACGGAAACCACACACGCTTCACCCATCCGAATAGCCCTTGCGTGTAGGCAATCCGGGTGATCTTTCTGAAATACTGGTAGGCGCGACCGGGCATGTCCCCTCGACGGTCAAACTCCTCCAGCGTCCAAGCATTGTTGCGCTTCCACAAATCGGGCCGAGCCACAAACACGAACAACTCCGGGGCCGTGGAAGCCGCAGGCTGCCCGAGACACGCCTCCACCAAACGCTCTTTCAACTCCGGGCGTTGGACACGATGCACTTCCCAGCATTGAAGGTTGGAGGAATTGGGCGCCTTTTGGGCTGCATCCACACAGCGGTCAATCACATCTTCCGGAACAGGGTCGGCTGCGTAGATCCGCGTGCTCCTTCGCGAATTCACCACTTCGTAAAAGGCCCCAGCATCGAGCGGCGGCATGTCCAACGCGGGTTGAACTTCGTGCCCTGCCGAGGCAAACATCTTGACTTTCACCATGGAGCAAATGTCGTCTCAGCCAGGGATTCAATTGCAAACCGTCCCAAACAAGGACAGCATCATGAGCAAGTCGGACGTGTTTGCAGCCCCGTCGCCGTTCAGATCCGCCACCCCGCAGTCAACGGCGCATCCAAACGAGCTCAGGTATGCGAGCACATCCGACACCCCCACAGCCAAGTCTCCGTCAATGTCTCCGGGGCAACCAAGCAAGGCCTCATAGGACATCAAGCATCCTGTTGCAGCATGCATGGCAACCACGCCGTAATTGCCATCCAATACGACTTCCAAGCTGTTGGCGTTGCTGCCAGAAACGGGTGTGCCGTTGAACGTCCACCCCTGGACCTGCCACTCCGCTCCAACAGAAAGCATTGTCGTCGCAGCTCCGACTTCAGAATTCCACATCAACGCAGGCACACTCGCCAGCGTCGCGTTCAACCTTTGAATCACGTCACAACCGTCCGCCACTTCCTCGTGATGCCAATGCTCTCCGGCACTGTCGATGACGTTGCCCATCCAATTGTAGGATTCGTCGGGACACAACGTCACTTCCGCAGAGTCGACGGTGCAGTAGTCCTTGACCCAAACCCACTGTCCTTCCAATTCAAAATCCCCTTCCGCAGTCACCGACGTCGGCGACTCCATCAGCTCAGCCACCATCAGAACCTCCCAGGCGCCTTCGCCGTTCGAGGCTCGCTTGTGGAGCTCCACGCCAGCAAGCTGCTCAGGCTCGTCCCAAGGAACGTCGTTCACAAGGGCCTCCATATCCCAGGTGCCGGACCACAACGCAGGTGGCGCGTTTTGGGTCGCGGAAGCGTAGGCATCCACAACCCACCAGCCCCCGTTCGACTCCCATTGGGCAGGCGCGCCCAAGGGCACGCTCGTCAATTGATGAACCCGAAGTTCCGTGCCAAGAGCAGCCGTCGACGACGACACGCCAAGCGTCCCCATGGGGGTCACAAGGTTGCCCGTGGCAGGCACATTCAGCGTGGCCATTTGCCCGCCTCCAACGGGAGCCCCAGACGCCTCAAGCCCAGCACCACCGCTGAATGCTCCATGATTGCTGTACGGTTTCTTGTTGACCAAGAAGGGTGCTTCTTCGTTGAATTGGAAGTACCCCAAGAAATCAGGGTCCGCTTGGGTTTGCTCGAGCGTCACATTCAAGTGCCGTTGAGCACGGACTTCATCCAAAGTCAAGGCCCGATTCCACAGCTTCACCTCATCGATCATCCCGGTCATGTTTCGGCTCGTCCAAGCACGGTAACTCCCCAGCCATTGGGCTCCCATGTTGACCGGTTGAGTGGACGTGTTGTGCACGGCTTCCACCCCGTTCAGGATGACCTTCACGGAGGTCGGATTCACGACCAACGCGACGTGGGACCACTCATCAGCGGGCACTGTCAGTCCGCTGCTCCACCACCACGCCCCACCCGGCCAGTGGTACGCAAGCTCGTTGTTGGCCCTGAAATTCAGGCCTGCTGCGCTTTCGCCACCCAAGATGATTCCCGTGTATTCCGGCTGGATCCCGTTGGGCTTCACCCAGGCCATGGCCGTGTACGTGTTGGTCTCGACTTGCAAGTCGTGCGTCAGGCCAAACTGCGGGCT
>ENA-OUOG01002984-OUOG01002984.1-marine-metagenome-genome-assembly--contig:-NODE-2984-length-16540-cov-4.062686_pt1 | contig 16540 bp, 17 predicted proteins | sample MGYA00248635_ERZ508505 | MGnify/ENA primary metagenome ERZ508505 (study PRJEB26176, sample SAMN06267871) | marine metagenome | isolation source: Saanich Inlet, British Columbia, Canada | place: Pacific...
AATTACAGTTCGCTCAGCGCGGTCTCAAAAGCCCAATCAAGCCATGGCATAAGCGCTTCTAAATCACTTGCCTCGACTGTAGCACCTGCCCATATGCGCAACCCAACCGGTGCGTCGCGATACGCCCCAATATCATATGCAACCCCCTCTTTGTCGAGAAGTGATACGATTTTCTTGGCAAACGCAGCCTGACCATCAGCATCAAGCGCCAATACTTCTTGTGCGCTAAAAGTTAAACAAACCGATGTCGTTGACCGATTTTCAGGCGTTGCACATAAAAACGAAGCCCATTCAGTTTTATCAACCCAAGCATGAATGACCGAAAAATTTTTCTGTACGCGTCCAATCATTGCTGATAATCCGCCAATCTCATGCCCCCACTTCAAGGCATCGAGATAATCTTCAACAGCTAAAAGTGACGGCGTATTTATTGTTTCGCCTCTAAAGATACCTTCGATTAATTTCCCACCTTTGGTTAAACGAAATACTTTTGGCAATGGCCATGCAGGTGTATAGCTCTCGAGGCGCTCAACAGCGCGGGGCGACAGAATAAGCATGCCATGCGCTCCCTCGCCGCCGAGAACCTTCTGCCAGCTATAGGTCACAACATCAAGTTTCTGCCAGTCTAAATCCATTGCAAAAGCGGCCGACGTGGCATCACAAAATGTCAGACCTGCACGATCGTCAGAAATCCAATCAGCATTTTCAACACACACGCCAGACGTCGTGCCGTTCCAGGTAAAGGCAACATCACGCGAAAAATCAACCGCAGAAAGATCAGGTAACTGCCCATAATCGGCCTTCATTGGACGTACATCTTCTAGCTTGAGCTGCTTCACAACATCTGTGATCCAATCGCCGCCAAAGCTCTCCCAACCGAGAATATCAAGTCCCCGAGCGCCCATCATGGACCACATGGCCATTTCAAAGGCACCTGTATCAGAACCAGGCACAATACCGATGCGATAATCATCCGGCACACCCAAAAGGGAGCGCGTGAGATCAATCGCTTGCGCTAGCTTTTCTTTTCCTGGCTTGGATCGATGTGAACGCCCCAATACGGCATCATTTAAATTTTGGAGGTCCCAGCCGGGGCGCTTTGCGCACGGTCCAGATGAGAAATTTGGGTTTAGCGGACGTACCGCTGGTAGCGAGATAGTTGTCATGTCTATCTACCCTTTCAGATAGTTGCCCTTCGGTGGGGAAGGGTGGCCCGTCAAGAGCGATACTGATTTAAGTGACAAATGTCAATTCATGAATCTTGGAGACGCTGTGGATAGGCTGTCATTGTCGCCAAATGGTTTAGAGGACCATGCCCAGAACCGAGCCCAGGAGCCGATTTTATAGCATTTTGAACGTAATCTATCGCTAGTGGGCACGCTTTCTCTAGCGATTGCCCTTGCGCCACTAAAGCAGCTATCGCACTGGCAAGAGTGCAGCCTGTACCATGTGTATTTGGTGTATCAAGGCGTGCCGATTCGAAGACTGAAAAGCCGGATTGTTGCGCCAAGAGGTCTGTAATATGTTTTTGTTTCCCGTGACCGCCCTTAACCAAAACTGATTGAGCGCCCTGATGCATTAATTTATCTGCGGCGCGTTTCATATCGTCCAATGTCTCAATATCGCGCCCCATTAAAACACCCGCCTCTGGCATATTCGGCGTTAATAAAAATGATGTCGGCACCAGCAAAGCCATAAGTGCCTCAATGGCCGTATCTTTTAATAGCGAGGCGCCGCCTTTGGCGACCATAACTGGATCAACGATCATTCTTGGTTTGGAGAACTTTTCCCAATTCTCTACAACAACCTCAATCACCTCACGACTATGTAACATGCCGGTTTTTATCGTATCGGCACCAATGTCAGATAATACGGCTTGAATTTGGGCCGCAATAAAGGGTGTTGGCACATCAAGAATATCACTCACACCTTGGGTGTTTTGCACCGTCAAAGCAGTCAGGCAACTCGCAGCATAGCCACCCATGACTGTTACGGCTTTAATATCAGCCTGCATACCTGCTCCACCGCCCGAGTCTGAACCAGAAACAATAAGCACGCGGCCTTTTGGCACCATAACCTTTTGTTTATCAACATGAACGGTCATGAGCTGTTTCAACCAATATTACGAATGGCATCGATAACCGCGTCGACATTTGAGTTCACGAGATCCGCGTCGTCGCCCTCACCCATGACCCGAATTAATGGCTCTGTCCCCGAGGCGCGCACGAGTATACGGCCAGATTTTGCAAGGTTAGCCTCTGCACTTTTTATGACCGAAACTACGTTTGGATCGCTCAAGGGGTCGCCCGAAGAAAAAGATATATTTTTTAAGACTTGGGGAACTGGTTCAAAGACGTTACATAAATCACTGATTGAAAGCTCGCGACGCTTCATTGCTGCCAAGACTTGCAAACCAGCAATTAAGCCATCACCTGTCGCAGAAAAATCACTCAGCACAATATGACCAGATTGTTCGCCGCCTAAATTATACCCGCCGGCACGCATAGCCTCAACGACGTAACGGTCGCCTACTTGCGCACGAATAAGTTCTAGTCCGGCAGCATCAAGGCGGCGCTCAAGCCCCAAATTCGACATGACTGTAGCGACAATACCGGCCTTGCTAAGCAACCCAATTTGTTGCCATTCGAGGGCGATCAATCCCATCATTTGGTCGCCATCAATAATCTGACCCTTTTCATCGCAAATTATAACGCGGTCAGCATCACCATCAAGCGCGATACCAATATCAGCTTTCTCAGCAATAACACGGGCGCTCAATAATGATGTGTCGGTCGACCCACAACCCTCATTAATATTAAAACCATTAGGCTCTACACCAATGCTGATAACTTCAGCACCAAGCTCCCATAATGCGGTAGGCGCCACCTTATAAGACGCCCCATTTGCACAATCGACAACAATTTTAATACCATCGAGCGTAAAGCGGCGTGGAAATGTACGTTTAGCAAATTCAATATAGCGCGACTGGCTATCATCGATCCGCTTCGCGCGCCCAAGTGTCGCCGCGGACGCCAGCCCAAGCGCAGACGCGTTGCTCATAAGCTCTTCTATCCTGAACTCAATTTCATCTGATAGTTTATAACCATCGCGACCAAAAAGCTTTATGCCATTATCTGTATATTTATTATGCGACGCCGAAATCATAACACCAATATCGGCGCGTAAAGAACGCGTCAAAAAAGAAACCGCTGGGGTTGGAATCGGACCGAAGAGAAAGACATCCATGCCCATTGAGGTGAAACCAGCAACCAAGGCCGGTTCAATCATGTAGCCAGAGAGGCGCGTATCTTTACCAATCACAACACGGTGACGGTGGTCACCGTCCCGGAAATGCTGCCCCGCTGCCATACCAAGACGCAAAGCCATATCAGCAGTCATCTTACCTTCATTGACTGTGCCACGGATACCATCGGTCCCAAAATATTTCCGGTTCATTACTTCACTCCACAAAACGTCATGGTTACAACATGTTACGATTTGCCTCGATTAGGCAAATAAAACAGTCTTTCGCAATGTTACGGTGTTACCGGCGCATCATTTCAAGCGTTTTATAAAAACTTAAACTGTCACTCAGTTGCGCCACGTCATGAGTGCGAATATAGGCCGCCCCCATATTCGACGCCCATAGTTCAGCCGCCAAACTCATCGGTGCAATCTCATCGATATGCCGACCCGAATGGGCACGTAAAAAGCTCTTTCGTGTGACCGACACCAGAACAGGCCGTTTAAAGCGCGCCATAAGTCGGTCTAGGTCTGCCAATACACGCATCGATATCTCAGGTGCATTACCTAAGAAAAACCCCATACCCGGGTCTATAACAAGACGGTCCTCAGAAACCCCGGCATTGACGAGGGCGTTTAAGCGGTTATCAAAAAACCTTTCAATGTCGTCCCATATCGTGTCAGCGTTGCCATCTAAGCGCTGCGCAATACCTTTTGCTTGTAAGGCGTGCATGACAAACAAGCCACACCGAGACGCTGCCAGCTCTGTGTATAAATCTGGATCGGGAAAACCATTCACGTCATTTAGCCAATCAACGTTCTGCCGCAACGCCCATCGCTGCACGTCGATCTCAAAACTATCAATACTTATAGGAATATTGGCCGCTTGGAGTTGGGGAACAATATTATCTAAGCGGGCAATTTCTTGCGCTGCCCCAACAGGACGCGCATCTGGATGACTTGAGGCAGCGCCAATATCAATGATCGCCGCCCCTGCTTCGTAAAGTTGACGTCCCTGCTCAAGCGCAGAGGCCGGCTCCAAGAACCGGCCTCCGTCTGAAAAGCTATCCTCGGTGACATTCAAAATACCAAGGATTTTAGAATTTGCACAGCTGCGCAATTAGGTACCCTGGGGCTCCGCGCCACCAATGGCGCCCCCCCCAACCGTTGGGAATGGTGATTTCGGCGTTTTGGGTGTATCCCCAGAGTCCGGACGATGCGGCAGCTCACCTTTCAGCAAACCAATAATTTCATCCCCGCTCAGGGTCTCATACTCTAAAAGACCTTTAGCAATCGTATGAAGATCATCCATTTTTTCTTTTAAAATACGCTCAGCTTCTTTATAGCCCTCATCGACAAGCCGCCGAACTTCGCTATCAATGCGTTTTTGTGTTTCTTCCGACATATTTTGAGTGCGCGCCACGCTATGACCTAGAAACACCTCTTGCTCGTTTCCACCATAGGCGAGCGGCCCCAGGTCTTCACTCATGCCGTATTGGGTCACCATGGCTTTCGCCATATTTGTCGCCATTTGAATGTCCGACGATGCGCCGGAGGTGACTTTTTCATGACCAAAGATTAACTCTTCGGCAATCCGTCCACCCATGGCAACCGCAAGATCAGCTTTCAACCGTGCACGGGTGACCGATATCAAATCGCGTTCAGGTAACCGCATCACCATGCCGAGGGCACGTCCACGCGGAATAATAGTCGCTTTATGAACAGGATCGGAGGCTTCCATGCTAATCGCGACCAAAGCGTGACCACCCTCGTGATAGGCCGTCAGCGTTTTCTCTTCCTCGGTCATAACCATCGAACGACGCTCAGAACCCATCATCACTTTATCTTTAGCGTCTTCGAACTCGCTCATGAACACAAGACGTTTACCTCGCCGCGCCGCCAAAAGCGCCGCCTCATTGACCAAGTTAGCCAAATCCGCCCCAGAAAACCCTGGTGTTCCGCGTGCAATAACGCGCGCATCAACATCGGACGCCAATGGTGTCTTCTTCATATGTACTTTGAGAATTTTCTCACGGCCAATAATATCAGGGTTTGGCACCACAACCTGACGGTCAAAGCGACCCGGACGCAACAAGGCAGGATCAAGCACGTCGGGACGGTTTGTCGCCGCAATCAAAATAATACTTTCGGTCGCTTCAAAACCATCCATTTCAACAAGGAGCTGGTTGAGTGTTTGCTCACGCTCGTCATTTCCGCCGCCAAGACCTGCACCACGATGACGACCGACAGCGTCGATTTCGTCGATGAAAATAATACAAGGTGCGTTGCTTTTGGCTTGTTCGAACATGTCCCGAACGCGGCTCGCACCAACACCTACAAACATTTCAACAAAGTCAGAACCAGAAATCGTGAAAAACGGCACATTGGCCTCTCCAGCGATAGCACGTGCCAAAAGTGTCTTTCCCGTACCTGGGGGGCCAACCAATAAGGCCCCTTTTGGAATTCGGCCACCGAGGCGCTGGAACTTGCTTGGGTCTTTTAAGAAATCAACGATTTCTTGCAGATCGTCCTTGGCTTCATCAATACCGGCGACATCCTCAAATGTAATGCGCCCACTGGCTTCGGTTAGAAGTTTTGCTTTTGACTTGCCAAACCCCATCGCCTTGCCTGCGCCGCCTTGCATTTGGCGCATAAAGAAAACCCATACACCAATCAACAAAAGCATTGGGAACCATGAAATCAAGACACCTAAAAGCGTCGGGCCATTATTTTCTGGACGCACGGATATATTGACACCACGGTCTTGAAGACGTGTCACCAAGCTAGGGTCGTTAGGCGGCGCATAAGTTGAGAACGAACCGCCACTTTCATAGCGTCCCGTAATCGCATCGCCAGCAATAACAACATCGGAAACAAGCCCGGCATCTACCTCAGCAACAAATTGCGAGAAGGTAACATCACTGCCGCCTTGACCACCTGAAGGCGTATTGAACATGTTAAACAGCGTAAACAGCATCAAGGCTACAACGACCCAGATTGCGAGGTTTCTCATTCCACCCACGGTAAAACCTTTCTATTTAAGACTAACGCGCCCTAAAACGGCCAAGCGCTTCTTTATAACATAGGGTCTCATGGGGGGATTTACCAGATATTCGAGACCCAAAACCGTATTTCGGGCAATTTTTTATGATTTCAATTCACAATTGAAACAGAAATGCCCTTAATCGCGATCAAGGATGGGCATCCAACGAGCTTTTCACCCTTATAAATAGCTGGTAATGCAGCCAAATATCCGCTGGGTACATCTCTTTTTTGGGGCATTTCTCTTTGCGACATACGGTCACGCATCTCCCCTAAACCATAGGATCCCAGAGCCCGGATTCTGCGGCCTTTTGCCCCTTGGTTGAAGTGGATAGCAAACCGTCCATCCCACACATAATCGCCAGCGTCTTCGCACGCCAAGTCGTCCATATTTGCAGCCTTCTTGGTCTCACGTCCCAACAAAATGTGGTTTTTGCGTGAGCGCATTTGCACACCTTTAAGCGTCATGGCCGCAACAAGCCCCGACAGCGCCTGAAGGCGCATATGTTCAAGCGACTGCACTGACGGGGGATAATCAACCCCACTAATATGCGACAAACAGCGGCTCAACAGGCCGCTTTGCATGGTCTCGGTTAATCCCTCAAAAATATCTCTCGATATCTCAACAAACCCTAAAGGATTGAACATGCCATGACATTCGATCAGCTCATCAAGTTGGGCATCCATGTCGCTCGCTACGAGAGATAACTTTTCTGCCGACCGTGCAATCATCTCCGGGGTAAGCCCAATTTCATTTAATTGTGGCCATAAATTGCGAATACGAACACGCTCATAAGCCCTATCGGAATTGGATGGATCCTCGATAAAGTGCCACTTTTTTGAGGCACATAAATCTCTTAAATTTTCGGGTAATTGCGACAACATTGGGCGCAGAATCAGAATATTTTTGCGCTGACTAACGAGTTGCATAGCAGAGAGCCCTCGTAAGCCGCTGCCACGCGCAAGACGCATAAGAAAGGTTTCTGCCTGGTCTCCCATATGATGGGCTGTCACAAGCGTGCTAATTTTATGCTTTTCGCAAAAATCTGACATTAAATCATAGCGCATATTTCGCGCCCAGTTTTGAACCGCTGATGTAGGTTTTTCTCCCCGATAACGGAGCACATGAGCCGCCAATCCATGGTCGCGTGCCCATTTGGCGACCATTTGCGTTTCTGCGCGCGCCGCTACCCGTAAACCATGATCCACCGTTAAAACACTAAATTTGGGCGCTCCCTTTAGCTTAGCCGCACCAATGGCAAGACCCAACAAAGCAATCGAGTCGGCACCACCAGAGACTGCGAGCGCATAATGCCGTTGTCGAGACAAACCTCGCAACCGGGACAAAAAAGCTGACGGCGTCAGCTGATTATTTACAGGCGGCACGCTTGCGCTCGACTTCCGTACGTTGACGTACAGACTCGGTTGCATTTGGAAATTTCACGCTCAATTCCGCAAAGGCGTCACAACCCGTTTCTTTCTCGCCCATGGCGATCAAAGTCATACCGAGCTTGAGCAAACTATCTGGTGCCTTGCTGCTTCTTTCAAACTTTGAATAGCCGGATAAAAAAGCCTCGGCCGCACTTTTAAAGTTTCTTTCGACATAATATGTCTCACCCAGCCAATATTGGGCATTTCCTGCACGCGCGTGCTGAGGAAAATCGGCAACAAGTTGCCTAAAGTCAGTGCGGGCCTCCTCATATTTTCCAGCCCTTAAAAGCCCCAACCCGCGCTCATAAAGCGCCGCTGGGTCCGCGAGTGGCGTATTCGTCGGCGCAGCCTCGATAATAGTCTCGCCCACGAGCGGTGCCGCTTCGTCAATCACATCAGCAGTACCTGTTATCGGCGCCATTGGTGCCACGGTTCCAATAATTTGCGGCTCTGCGCTTGCAAGGTTTTCTTCTTGACGCATTCTACCCTCTATGGCTTGAAAGCGGAATTCTGCATCAGCTGCGACGGCCTCGCGGTCCTCTTCAGCCTTTTGAATACGCCTTAAAATCTCGTCTGTTTGCCCTTGGATGACCCGACTAGATTCTGCGAGTGCATTAAGATACATGCGCAAATCTGCAGCATCGCTGCCACTCATCTCATTACTACTTGGTTTTTGATTAGGGGTCTGCGGCACATTCCCACCCTTAGCAAGGCTTGCTTCAATTTTATCTAATCGCTCAACAATATCCAATAAGCCTTGGTTTCGGCCGCTCAACTGTATGTTTTGTTGAGCCCGTAAAAGCTGTTCAATCCGAGTTAATCTAAGCGCCATCGCGTCATAATTAGCGTTGCTTTGCGACCCGTCTGTGCCAACCGGCTCCACTACAGAAACGTTATCTTGAATAACCAAAGGAACGACAAGCGCTTCCTCAGACGCAGTCGGCTCACTCTGGGCATGCGTCAATGATGACGACACGGCAAATAATATCAGCGCGACGACGAACCGATTTGCGACAGAGTGAATAGCGCAAAATCGCAAAACAACTTTTCTCATTGGCAGCACCCTTTTGATATAAGATCTTCATAACATGAAAACTATCCAAACATTAAGGCACAAAAACCTTGATGCTTGTGAAAAATAACAAAAAAAAGGCACTCAACATTGAGTGCCTTTTAATTCTTGGTGCTTCGTTAAACCTAACGAATGACTGAAACCGCACGGCGGTTCTTGGACCAGCAGCGATTTTCCGAACATACAGACACAGGACGCTCTTTGCCGTATGATAAGGTCGACACCTGCTCAGGTGACGCACCCATGCTAATCAAAGCGTCGCGAACAGCAGACGCACGGCGGGCACCAAGTGCCAAGTTATAGTCCCGGGTTCCACGTTCATCGGCATGACCTTCAACCACGATCGCTACTCTTGAGTTTCGTTTTAACCAAGCAGCTTGGCCGCGCAAGACGTCCATTGACGACGCATCTAAGGTCGACTGATCAATATCAAAGAAAACCCGATCAAGCACATTTGTTGCCAAATACTGAGCTGATCCGATGTTACCTGCATTTTGTGTTGCAGACGCAGAGGACATCGCTCCGTCTTGGACTTTTTGCGCGCATGCACTAAGCGCAACCGCTAAGACACTGATTGTCAGTGCTTGTTTAATCATATTAACTGTTTTCATAATAATCTCCTGGAGAACATCGAGTATTTCCGGTCAATTCAGGACCAAACACGTATTCGGGCCTTATACGAAACTTTCACGATAAATGCAATGTAAGCCGAGCCCATGAAAATGCTCATATGTGACACCAAAAAATTACCTGCGCATATCGCCGTCGCCCCGCCTTTTGCTTGGGTTAACGAATACGAGGCGACCAGGCTGGATCAGATGCAAAGCCTTTTGTTTTAAGTGGACGCTCGTTATATCCAGTGACGTCGACTGTCCAAATGCTCGGCCCACCCGAAGAGCCATCACTTTCGCGGAAAAACGCAATAACGCGCCCATTGGGCGACCATGTTGGACCTTCATTATGATAACCTTCGGTCAAAATACGTTCGCCTGTCCCATCTGGCTTCATGACACCAATGAGAAATCGTTTTTTATACGTTTTGGTAAAAGCGATTAGGTCACCGCGCGGCGACCAAACCGGCGTTGCATAGCGCCCCTTACCATAACTAATACGGCGCACATTCTTGCCACTTGCGTCCATCACGAAGATTTGCTGCGTTCCTAACCTGTCAGACTCGAATACAATTTGGTTGCCGTCGGGCGAATAGCTCGGTGCCGTATCAATGGCCAAAGAAGACGTCAAACGTCGTGTTTCGCGCGTCCGCAAATCTAGTGTGTAAATATTTGAATTGCCGTTTCGCTCAAGGCTCATAATAATCTTTTGGCCATCAGGCGAAAAACGCGGCGCAAAAGTCATGCCCGGAAAGTCACCCACGACTTCTTGTTGACCCGTCTCAATATTCAACAAATAAACCCTCGGCTTATTTTGGTGATAAGAGAGATATGTCACTTCGCTCACGGTCGGGCTAAACCTTGGGGTTAACGCCATACTTTTACCGCTGGTTAAATCGCGCTGGTTAGCACCATCTTGGTCCATGACAGACAAACGCTTGAGGCGGTTATTCTTAGGCCCGCTCTCAGAAACATATACAATCCGAGTATCAAAATACCCTTTTTCACCGGTCATACGCTCGTAAATTGCATCCGCAACCAAATGCCCGACACGGCGCCAATTATCTTTCGTCGTGAAGAATTGCAACCCTGTCATTTGTTGCTGCGCGACAACATCCCAAAGCCTGAACTCAACACGCAAACGTCCATCCGCCTGTGTCTGCGCACGCCCAGTAACCAGAGCCAAAGCATTAATAATACGCCAATCACCAAAGCGGGGCCGCTCGCTCACACCCACCGATCTTTGAACAAAGGCATCTCTATTAATAGACCTAAAAAGACCTGTGCGCTCGAGGTCCGCGGTAATGACTTTCGCAATATTCTCTCCAATATCGCGTTCGCCGCTAAACTCACTGCTAAAATCAAGAACGGCGATTGGCAATGGATCGACATTACCTTGCGTAATCTCAATCTCGAGAAGCGCCAAACTTGTATTCGGCATCCAGACCAATAACCCGCATAATACAGCGCATATGTGCGTAAATTTAAAATGTCTCATTTAACCACCTAACATCAAACGTGGGTCAAAACCAAACTTGATTTCGCGCCAGTCTTTATATTTCTCAACCGGCAATCTGAACGGCTGACACCGTTTAATTGCGCGCAGAACACTCTCTGCTGCAGCCCTAAAATAAGGATCGCCCAGTTTTTCTCGATTTACAACCTCTGGACCCGAACTCACCATCCCATTGGTCGACATTGACACCATAACCTCAACACGCAAATCCTCCCCATTTTTGGCGCCAGCAGGAAAACTCCAACACTTTAAAAATTGCGCTTTGAACAGATCAATCTCACTAACTGTCATTTTTTCAACTTCTTCCGTTTCTTTTGTCGGCGCAACCGGATCGTCTGGTGTTTTGTCGAGTAAAGCTTGCACCCGCGCCAAATCCAATAACGGCTTTGGTGGCTCAACAGGTTTTGGTGGCTCAGGCTTCACCAATTCAGTTTTTAATGGCTCTGGTTTTATTTCTGCTTTCTTTTCGGGCGCCAGCTTTTCCGGCGTTGGTTTTTCAATTGGCAAGTTTTCAACAAGTTCGGGGACTGGCTGTGCTTTTTGTTTCAATGGTTCAGGCTGCACCGGCTTTGGCTCGAAAACCGGCGCCTTAGCAGGGGGCTGCTCTGCGACCGGCGTGGGCGGTGGCGGCTCATTTTTTCTGATTAGGCGTGTCAACTCGCTGACAGGGACAATTTCAATCGGCAGAGGTTCATTTACCATGGGGGTGTGGCGCAATTGGGGCGTCCAAGCAAATGCCGCGAGCAATAAAGCTCCGTGCAAGCAAACCGATATGAGAATATCCTGGCGATCGAGAGCGCCGCTGCTCACTTCTGTTTCTCCCCACCCGCATCTAATAGGTCCGTCACCAAAGCGACCCGACGAAACCCTGCCGCATTTATCCGCGCAACAATATCGGCTACGCGCCCATAAGCGACAGCCTCGTCCCCGCGCACATAAATGCGCTGATCATAGCCAGCGTCGGTTATGGCGCGTAATTGCGCAATTAACCCACCACGGGCGACTTTTGTTTCTTGCAAAAAAACGTCACCCTGCTTGTTGATTGTGATAACAAGCGGCTCTTCTTCGCCTTGCAACGGTGCGGCCTTGGTTTTGGGTAAGTCAACGGGTACGCCGACCGTTAACATAGGCGCTGCGACCATGAAGACGATCAATAAAACCAGCATCACATCAACCATTGGCGTGATATTAATGTCGCTCATCGGGGGGCGACGATGCGTTAATCGCTTTGATGCCTGAAGGCGCGATTGAGATGAAAAATCTCCAGCCATATTATCTTCCAGACCCTAGGCTTTTTCTTTGTGGCGACGGATGAAACCAATGAAATCATCGGCAAAAATATCCATGCGACCACCAAGACGCTGAATAGAGGCATTAAACGCATTGTAAGCAATGACAGCCGGTATGGCCGCAAGCAAGCCCAAGCCAGTGGCAAAAAGAGCCTCTGCAATACCTGGTGCAACGACAGCCAAATTTGTATCGCGCGTGACAGCAATCGCCTGAAAACTATTCATGATACCCCACACCGTTCCAAAAAGGCCAACAAATGGCGCCACCGCGCCCACTGTAGCTAAAAAGAGCATACGAGCTTCAAGCGCGCCAACCTCATTGCCAATCGCCCTAGTCAGCGCGCGATCAATTAATTGCTCTGTCTCCGAGGTTATTTTGCCGTTTTTATTGGTGTCGGCGCGTGACCATTCGCGCATGGCTGATACAAAGAGCGCCGACAATGGATGATCAGGACCTGCACTGGCCTCTCTATACAATTGATGGATAGACCCACCCGACCAAAACTGCGTTTCAAACGCGTCGGCAAGCTTGTTAAAACGTCGAACTTTGCGCGCCTTTTCAATAATTATTGACCAACTATAAACAGAGGCCAAAACCAAACCAATCATGACCGATTGAACAACCCAGTCAGCGCGCATGAACAGCGCGAATAAAGAAAAGTCAGTATTTGCTACAGCTGCGCCAGCTTGCTCTACAATTACTGGGTCCATTGAAAACTCCTTAATCCATTTACATTCAGCATTATAAAAACCAATCTGCCAATACGGTGATTAACCCATTAGTCGTAAAATGTGACCAAACTGAGGCTGACTATGTCTCGATTCGAGTGAGCGCAGAAATCACAGATTGCGGCAAACGCCTTGGTTTGCCCGTTAAGTCGATACACGCAATATCGACATCGGCATACCAAATCGCTGCGTCATTTAGGTATATTTTTTGTTCCGCTCGAAGCCGCGCACCCCGCACTTGGGTAAAGCGCGTCATCACGCTCAACAAATCGTCAATGCGCGCAGGGGCCAAAAACTTTATGTCCATGCGCGTTACCACAAATACCAATGGGGGGGTCGCCTTGGACAGCTCATTGTGGTGTACACCACAGGCGCGCAAATAATCACTGCGTCCCCGCTCCGCAAATTTTAGATAGTTCGCATGATAAACCACACCTGAAAAATCAGTGTCTTCATAATAAATCCGGACAGCGGTTTCAAACCAACTCTCGTCTCGAGTATCAGACATCTTTAGCATTACCATCAACGAATAAGTCAGGCCCCTCGCGGCTGGGCGGCATAATGCCAAGATGCGAAAACGCTACGGGCATAAGCTGGCGGCCCCTGGGTGTTCTATTTATAAATCCGAGCTGAAGTAAATAGGGTTCAACAATATCCTCAAGTGCATCACGTGGCTCGCTTAACGCCGCAGCAATTGTATCGATACCCACTGGGCCGCCAGAAAACTTATCCGCGATAACGCGCAAATACCGATGGTCCAGTCCATCTAAACCTTGCGCATCAACATCGAGCCTGTTCAAGGCCAAATCAGCAACCTCTGCGGTCACAATCTCCGCATCCTGAAGGTCGGAAAAGTCGCGCACGCGCCGCAACAAACGACCCGCAATTCGCGGGGTGCCGCGAGCACGCCGCGCAATTTCTGTCGCCCCGTCATCGCTTATTTGCATCCCCAGCAATTCTGAATTGCGTCGAACAATTAATGTAAGCTCGTCGACATCATAAAAATTGAGATAGACGGGAATACCGAAACGATCACGCAGAGGGGTCGTCAACAAGCCCGAGCGGGTCGTCGCTCCAACAAGTGTGAAGGGCGGAAGATCAATTTTCACCGAACGTGCAGCTGGGCCTTCGCCAATGATGAGATCAAGCTCATAATCTTCCATTGCAGGATATAGAATTTCCTCAACAGCGGGGCTTAACCTATGGATTTCATCAATAAACAAAACATCATGAGCCTCGAGATTAGTCAGTAATGCCGCGAGGTCGCCTGCCTTTGAAATAACAGGCCCCGAGGTTGAACGAAACCCCGTGCCCATTTCGCGCGCTATAATTTGGGCAAGCGTTGTCTTGCCTAAACCAGGAGGCCCCGCCAACAAAACATGGTCCAGCGCTTCTTGACGTTTTCTTGCGGCCCCCACAAACACTGATAAATTTTCACGTGCTTTTTTCTGGCCAATAAACTGCGCCAATGTCTTGGGGCGCAGAGCGGCATCTATATCTTCATCAACGGGGGTGCGGGTTACTAATCGATCGGTCATTGAGATAACTCCCTCAAAGCGCCTTTAATCAAGCCCTGCATATCGAGTTCAGTATTCTCATTCCGCAATGATTGCAAAACCATATAGGCGGCATTGCGTTGATAACCCAAATTCACCAGTGCCGATAAGGCATCGTCAAGTTCTTTGGTTTCAATCGACACATGACCATCGGGCACACTAAACTGTGGCGCCGGCGCCTTATCCTTTAACTCTTGGACAATGCGCTGGGCCACTTTTGGGCCAACACCTGGGGTGCGGGCAATGGCAGCTTTATCTTGCGCCGCAATGGATTCTGCTATTGCTGTTGGCGGCAATAAACCCAAGACAGCCAGTGCAACCTTAGCGCCAACGCCCTGAACTCCCATGAGCAATCTAAACCATTGCCTTTCCTCATCCGACAAGAACCCAAACAAACGAAATTGATCTTCCCGGACATAGGTTTCGATCGACAGACTGATCGGCGCACCTTTTTCAGGTGCCTGCGCCAAGAAGCGACTTGTTACCTCAACCAAATAACCCACACCCTGCACGTCAATTAAAATTGCATTATCGCGTTCACCCAGAAATGTGCCGGTTAAAAATCCAATCATAATTTCACCTTAATGCGTGAACCAAGGTTTTGCGTCATATGCGCATGACATATGGCGATTGCTAGCGCATCTGCCGCGTGCTCATCGCCAATTTCTGCTTTGGGTAAAAGCATCGAGAGCATCGCCAAAATCTGGTGCTTATTGGCATGACCAGCGCCTGTTACCGTCTTCTTAATTTCATTAGGTGCATATTCGGCCACCGAAATACCAAAGCGCGCCGGCGCCAGTAAGGAAATCGCGCGCGCCTGCCCCAGCTTTAGGGTTGCCGCTCCATCCTTATTCACGAAGGTATTTTCAACCGCCGCTTCGCCAGGTTGCCACGCCGATAAGACAGCGCTCAGTCCTTCATCCAATTGCAATAGACGCTCAGCAAGCGTAAAGCGCGCATTTGATGAGATCGACCCATTGGCAATATGAACGAGCTTACCCCTCACCATTTCAACAACACCCCATCCGGTCATCCGCAATCCAGGGTCAAATCCGATAATGCGACGTGTTTGCTCGCTCATCATGATGCAACCGGCTTAAGCCGATAATCGCTCCATCGTTTCATCTGAAATGTCAAAATTTGCATAAACATTTTGAACATCATCAACATCATCCAATGCGTCCATAAACTTAATAACTTGTTCGGCAACCTCATCATCAACATCGATACTGTTTTGAGGGCGCCAAATCATTTGCGCCGAACTTGGCTCTCCAAGTTTTTCTTCCAATGCACGGGCGACACTGTGTAATTCGTCAGCCGCACAAAAAACCTCGTGCCCGTCCTCGCTTGAACTAACATCTTCGGCGCCTGCCTCGATTGCCGCCTCAAACACGGCTTCGGCTTCTGCCGCAGCCTCAGGATATCCAATGGCGCCAATACGATCGAACATAAAAGCGACAGAGCCAGTTTCACCCAGATTTCCGCCGTTTTTAGAAAATGCCGATCGCACCTCACTGGCAGTGCGGTTGCGGTTATCCGTAAGTGCTTCAACGATAACGCCAATACCGCCCGGCCCAAAGCCCTCATAGCGAATTTCCTCATAGGCTTCGCCATCTTTATCGGAGCTTTTCTTAATCGCGCGTTCAATATTATCTTTCGGCATATTCTGTGCGCGCGCCGCCAAGACAGCCGAGCGCAACCGCGGATTGGCATCAGGGTCCGGCATACCAAGTTTTGCCGCGACAGTGATCTCTTTTGCCAAGCGCGCAAATATGCGCGCGCGCTTTTTATCCTGCGCACCTTTGCGGTGCTGAATATTTTTAAACTTTGAATGGCCTGCCATTGGCACCCTCGCTTTATTTGCACCGATTGTGATCAATATGGCGCGTAAGTTTTAAACTAATTCTTGTCGACTATCAGATTTCGAATCAGCACTTAGGTTACCCTGTTCAGTGCGTCCTTGCCAGTCTACCGCCCTCACGAAACGGCTGGACGTGTTTCGCCAGACCTGTGGCATCGTCGGTTTCCATAATAACGCCGCATAATGAAGG
>ENA-OUOG01002985-OUOG01002985.1-marine-metagenome-genome-assembly--contig:-NODE-2985-length-16539-cov-8.159701_pt1 | contig 16539 bp, 25 predicted proteins | sample MGYA00248635_ERZ508505 | MGnify/ENA primary metagenome ERZ508505 (study PRJEB26176, sample SAMN06267871) | marine metagenome | isolation source: Saanich Inlet, British Columbia, Canada | place: Pacific...
GTTAAGCCCTGATTATACAGGGCTTTTCCTAGTTATGCAAGCGATGAAAGCAATTTATTTAGAGCCGAACCCGTCGCCTTTTCTAACCCGTCAAGCGAGTCAGTATCGACAGCCGCGCAGATAGCCGCGACCATATCAGCCTTTGAGGGAGCCAATTTTTTCTTGGCTGGTGCTGGCTTGCTGATATATTCAAAGCCTTCGCGCTTGGCTTTAGCAATGATTGAGCGGTATCCGCGATCTAATTCTGCACCAAGTGCTTTAGCTTTAGCCAGATCAAGAGGTTGAGCGGCTTCGATTTTTGCGATCATTTCGGGAGTGTAGTTAACGTCAGTCATAATAGTATATCCTAGTAAGTAATTGTAAAGAGATGTTATCTTATCATAGAGTGCAAGCATTAGCAAGCCTTTATTAAAGAATTTAAAGAAAAAATTAGCGCGGCCATAACAGGAACCATAACCAGAGCCAGCCAGCCCACGCCACCAAGAAACGAGACAACGAACGCCAACACCGCGCAAAGGATCAAAAAAACGTTTAAAACGATTGTAAATAATGTCATGGTGAAGCCCTTCCCTATCTGTCTAATGAGGTGATATTGTAGCACGCCTAGCGAATCTGTCAAGCATTTAATAAAATTTTTCTGCATATTTTTTAGAATAAAAAAGCATAAGAGAGGGGGCGGTTAGACGACTTGGTTATAAGCCGCCCGCTCGGGCTCCCCCACACGTACTACTTTAAGAAAAACACGTAACGAGAAAGGGTGTTACAAAAAAAACTGTCATAAAACTGTCATAAAACTGTGATATAATTGTCATCAATTCGAAATAATTCGAATAAGACGAAAGGAGGAATAAATGAAACAAGTAGGAAACACTTTTTTAATTTTTTGGGGCCCATGGCAACTTACCGCGTACATTATCGCGGCCACCATCTTGTTTGCGGCTGCTGCAAATGCGAACCCTTATATTGAGTACAAGTACAAGTCTGTACTCGAAGATCCCCTCACGAAGACCTCTTCGTTTACACGAGTTGGATACAAGTTTTCAAAAAATTATTATATGGAAATTGGAGATGGTAGTGCCGAAGCAGGCTATAAGTTCAAAAAAGGCGGCTTCACCCTAAAAGGGAAATTGGAGAGTACGAAAGACTTTAGCAAAAACGGGCTGGAGACTGAGATACGATACACCTTTCAAAAATAATGCTTGACATTGCCCTCCTATGGTGTTATAATTCGTAGCATCTTAGGAGGATTCTTTTTATATGGCTATTGCAGAAACTAAATTCGTTACCGCAGGACAGTTTTATACTTTCTACGGTTACTACCAAACGTCAGGAACTATTTCTGACACGAGTGGTGGATCCTCTTCAACAGCTTTTAGCATTTACTCAGGTTCATCAGTTCGTGAATTATATTACTCAAATGGTAGTGTAACCTTTACTATCACAGATGGTAGTGCGACTGTTACAAATGATTTATGGGATAACATGATCATTACCTCGAACCTAACAAGAAGTGGTACAACAACAAGAACTCTTGCTAGAACCGATGCAAGTTTTAGTCAGTTCCTAGCAAACGGTGTAACGCCCGTCTCTAGATGGGTCTGGGCTGCTTCAGTTATTACAATAAGTGGTAATCCTTTTGAAGTTGATGGCATTCCTGACGAAGTAGAATGGGATTACAGCGCTGATGGTACTCCGGATGCTTGGAGACTGAACAACGCCTTTATGGTAGCTTCAGGTACGAATGCTACATCATACTCACGACCTGTAGGATACACTCAAGCTATAACAGTTTCTCGAGTAACAGGAACTGCAAACTTTGGTATCTCAACGAGTACTACACCCCCTAGCTCTTTTACAGGTACAAGCAAGACACTTAACCCTGGAGAGTACATTCATGTGCAGCAAGCTGCATCAAGTACTCGGCTTAAAAGTACTTTTACAAAGTTCAGTGCTGGAGGTGTTACAGAATCATGGTACGTAGACTCGGATGCAGCTGGCTCAGGCTCTGCTCCGGATTATCATATAGGTCAAGGAATCTACTATTATGGATTCTCTACAGATGCGAGTGCAACAGCTACACAAAATGTAGCAGCTTCAGGATCTACAATGAGTTGGACAATGAATGGTGCAGCGGGTGACTCCAATAACGATCTTTATCAAACATACTTGAATAGTGTAACAGCAACCTTTTCGAATATGGTAAACTGTAGTATTACTTATCCTACGAGCACAGGTGTAGGTATGCAAAATACTTTTCAGACTGGAGTAAATGGTTGCATTCTTAATATCTCAGGTGCCTCAGGTGCAACGTACAGTGCAACAGCTACTTTTACTCACGGTACTCCGTCTGCCGGTAACAAAACAAAAACGTTTACAGTCACTGGAGTTATCGACCCTTCAGACTACGGTCTTGAAGCTTTCAACTCTTCCGGTGATACGCGAATGTCAATGGAAAAGAGACAACCCCGATATCATGGTTCAGTAACAGGTACAGGAAATGGCAGTTCAGTCATCTCCGCCAGCTATCCTGGATACTATGCAGGAGGTTCTAGCCAGTGGCATGCTGTAAATACTACAGATAGCTCGAACTACTACGTAGATGGAGGCTCCTCAGGCTCAATAACACTAAGAAGAGCAGATATAAGAACAGGTAACTCTAGCTACCAAGTTTTATCAGGAAACGAGGATTATCACATTCTTGTATTTAGGTACTAATTATGACATATGGAATAAGAGTAAGTAATTTATCAGGAGTTTCTCTTATTGACGAGAATTCCAAACAAGTTCAGAGTGTAAAAAGTGGAACTGTTATCCCTGGCTCATATTCAGGAGTAGGTACAGATGCAGGAGGAACCTATAACAGCAACAACCCTTGGGTTAAAGGAGCTGCTGCCCCTTGTGTTATCATGCCAAGACCTTTTGAAGAGTGTTTACTTTTTGTAGGCGCAGGTGGTAGTAATACTAGTGGAGGGATTTATCCTCTAACTCTTTCCGTTTTTAAAGGAACCTGTAATCTAACCATTACAAAGAAGTCAGGCGGCGCAGTAGGAGATGACTATATTTACGCTAACTTAAGCTATGGTAGTGTTAGTGCCGTCAGTGGCGGGATATCTGGAATGGGTACTACCTCAGGACTACAAAATAACAGTATTAAGGATGTAGGTATTGGCACAAGACTTAGCGCATGGGCTGCTTACGTTTCAGGGTACACACCTCCCTCCGTTATTAAGATAGAGGATGGTGGAAGCTACGATGTAAAAATAACTTTTAGTACTACTTTCAATGCAGCTATCCCAAATAACACAGCTTGGGTTGATACAAAAGATGTTGCAATCTTCTCTAGGCTTTACTCAGAAAACACAGATCCGGGCTACTTCTTTAACTATAAGATTGGACAAGTAACTCGCGAAAGAGATGAAACCGCAGACTGGGGGTGGGAGGTTTATGACAGCACTGGCTTAGGCGTAGCCTTTTCTACAAACAGAGTAAACTTTCAGATTGAAGAAATAGTAGTAGGCAACCCAGATCTTACTCTTTTATCCGGAGCAGGTTCCGGCTCTGGTGACTTAGCTACAGGATTGCCTATTATTACAACAGAAGTAGGTAACATTAATAACTTTTCCGAGTACTTTGTTTTAGTAACAGCTTTCGGGTTCTGTACTTTACTAATTAGACCAGAGCCTGGAGACACCAACGGTAAGTCTTACGCATGGGGAGCTGGATATATCTTTTCGCAGCCTGGATATTCATTTTATGACAATGCCACCGCTACAAACAATCCTGACAAGGCTAGCGGCGTAAGCAGTACTCAAAAAAGTAGTAGTACACCTTTGGGGATAGCAATGGCACCCATAATTGTCGGTAAGTTTGAAACGGGAGTAGGCGGACCTTCTTCGGGTTACTCAATAACAGATTCTTGGGCAGTCGATGCCACCAGATCACTAATAGTAGGGAAATTCATATGACACAAAAACACACTTGCGCACTAGTAGACCCAGATACGGGAGAAGTCGCTCACTTCGCACATCCGCCAAATCCTGATGAATATGTAGAAGGAGAACAACACGGCAACTATATTGTTCGATGGGGAGAGCCCTTTCCAGGTGCAAATCCTATGCAGTCAGGAATGAAGGCTCACGAATGGTATTGGAAAAATGCTACTAGCGAATGGATTAACAAACCTGATTGGCCCGGTGATTTTAACACTTGGAATGTTGATACAAAAGAGTGGGACTTCGATAGCGCCGCATTGTATGTACGAGTGCGTATAGATAGAGACTTAAAACTAACTTTATCTGATTGGACACAAATGCCTGACAGTCCTTTAACTTCAGCGAAAAAAGCAGAGTGGTCTACTTATCGACAAGCCCTTAGAGACTTTCCGATAGATAACGCTAATATAACAGAATATCATAGTATATCCTGGCCTACTGAACCTACGAATGAATAGAGCTAGGTACATAAAAAGAAAGTATGGATATCGACAAACACGTCTCGGTACCTTAGTGGATGTATGGGTCTAATAGCAACTCAAAAAAAGTTCTTGACAATTTTTCCCACCTCGAGTATAATGTAAAAATAATGAAAACATAACCAACGTATATCAATAGGCTTTACATGAATAGATTATTACTTATTTTATCCCTCGCACTGTCTGGTGCTTTGTACGCCCAGGACGAGGATACGACAAATACAGACACAATTGTTACAGACTCAACGACAACAAGTGACATTAACAGCACTACCACTACTACGTTGAAGTCCCCGCCTCCGTCGGCAATTACCCCGACGATGAACATTTCAAATTCAGACCTTTGTACAGTAGGAGTTGCGGGTGCAGTACAGACCCAAATCCTAGGTATAAGCATGGGAACTACTACAAGAGACATGAATTGCGAGAAATTAAAGAATGCAAAGACTCTTTATGACATGGGCATGAAAGTAGCAGCGGTCTCAGTAATGTGTCAAGACAAACGTGTATTCGACGCAATGATGATGGCAGGAACACCTTGCCCGTATGACGGCATGATCGGACCAGAAGCGAAAGCAGGCTGGGAAACTCACAGAGAAGAAGAGCCTCTAGAGGAGAAAGATGAAGATGCAATGGATGAGACTACCAAAAAGACACTCTATAGCGTTGGCGGTATCCTTAGCTTGCTTGGCGCCCTCCTCGTACTCTGAGATAGTTACAGGACAGGCACGAACAACCGCATATGACTGGGTAATGCAAAATGTATTACCTCAGCAAGCTGGTCTTACTGTTGGCTCTGTAGTGTACCGTTACGAAGCTGTAAAAAACGTAGAAGATGATATGGTTGTCTACGTTCAGAATGAAAATGCACTTGGAGATGGATATATCTTTCGAGAGCGCGATGACTGGTCAGGATTGCCTGGCAACAAGATTTATAAAGTAATTGGAGTAGGAGATATACCGATTGAAGCGTGGGGCGATGGCTCAATACAAGTTGAAGGCTTTGGTACGGTACTCGACCCTTCTGTCGTTTACAGCTATCAATATGATCCTTGTTTTGATCCGCAGTCAGATCCCTCCTGTCCCGATTATGTTATTCCGTACGACCCTTCACTTATACCTGAAGTAGAGTTTAATGATCCTCTACAGGATGAGCTTGTTTTAGCAGAGATGGCAAAACAAGCAAAGCTTGATGAAGAGGAAGAGTACGAACGCAAGGAACGTAACAAAACAATTAAAGTAAATTTAGAGAAGATGCTTGGAGGGTTGAACATGTCTGCAATGACGGCTCAGGCTTCAATAACAGAACAAGCACTTTTCGCAATGAACTACATACCCCGCAGCTACACAGGATCATTAAATGGTGGAGTGTATGCGGATACGGTAGTACTGGTAGACGGGAAGTTACCAGACAATAAAAAGGCAAAGAGAGTTGGGCTGGCTCAGCAGTTGCTTCATGAAAAAATGGTAGAGGCCCAATATGATTAGAACACTACCGAAGAGGCGTAAGCCGTTAAATAGGATTTTTCTTATGAAAAAGTCATTAATTTTATTAGCAGCGTTACCTTGTGTAGCCCTGGCTAATGTACCTATTATGGGTACAGTAGAAAGTAAATGTGTTATCCAAACAGATACCTCCGGTGTCTATGGTAACCCAAGCCCAAGTGAGCTAAGCACAGATTCAACTGATGGTGGTGTAAAGCCTATCATCCGTTACGATATCTTAGCAGCAGACCACTACAAAGCAGTAATTTCGTATCCCAATTCTTTCTCTTCTAGCCCTGTGTTAGCAGACGTTGTAAATTGGACAGGAGATGTTACAGTTGGGCAAACTTCAGATGCAGGTATGTCAGCATTTGAAAGCGGAAAAATTGAATACAACAATACTGTTGAATTTGATCTTACTATTGCTGGAAGCGTTTGGTTTGATGTAGCTTCTACAGCGGATTACGGATATGATAAATCATTTCCCGCTGGAGACTACACTGCAATGGTAACGGCAGAATGTATCGCTCAATAATACTTTTTGTTGCATTTTGTATTCTGGGTGGGCACATTAGTGCTCACCAGTTTACTCCTACGTATCCTGTACTAGAGCAAGCTCCTATACCAGGAGTAAAAGTACTGAATATGAGTATTTTCAATAATCGTAAAGAGATTGCTTGGTACTCTATTAATGTATATGATAAAGACTGGAATAATCTAGCTTTTGCCAGTACGGACAAACTAATCAACTTAAATTATTTAGAAAGAAAAAACATAGAAGTATACGTACGCACAATAGACTCGAACAAAGTAGTTTATATTTGCTCCAAATCAAAGACTCTTGCAAGCGTAAAGAACCCTTCTATCATAACCTCAAGAATTTGTTCAAAGGTCAAGAATGAAGTATTTAATATCAATAGCTCTTTATCTGGTGTGTGGGATAGCCTGGGCAGATTCAAGCTCTATGAATCTTAACCTACCTAGCTCTCCACAGAGCTACGCATCAGATAGAATTAGAGCCGGGCAGTTAGACTGCCAAAATGCCATTGGTTCGGCTACCAATGTAGAATTCGGTGTTGTAGGGTTTATTGATAATCAATATCAAAATCCTTACGATAACCCCTATGACTCAACATTTAGTAATTCCACTGTGAGAGATAGTGACATAGGGGTGTATGCAAAAATAACTATACCAATTGGTGCCCCAAAAGAGCGTATCAATTGTAATAGCCTTTATCAGTTAGAATTAGAAAAGAAACGCATGGAAGTAATGAAATTAAAACAAGAGATTGCTAATCTCAGGAGTTTACAGTTCGCTAAGGAAGATTAATGGCAGAGTTTGAGTTTGGAGGAATGACGTTTAAAGGCGGTAAGATGATGGTTATGCTTACAGCACTTTCCACACTTGGTGGTGCAGCATGGGCTGGTTTTGAGTTTTACGCAGACTACATGGACATGAAAGAAATTGTCCAGAATATTGATACAGATGCTATAGCAGCACGAAACCTTCAAATAGAGCAAAAGCTCGATGATGCTATTGAATATACACGAGATATTAAAACTGGATTGCGAGATGATATACTCGCAATCGAGAAGCAAGCAGACCGCGCAGAAGATAAAGTACGTACTATGGAAACCGAAGTACGAGATATGATTGATAAAGCAAGTGAACGCTTTGAAGCCAAGCGCGATGCTATGAAAGCAGACTCTGACCAAGACATGGAAGATCTAGAAGATCGACTAGAAAAGAAACTCCAGAGAGCACTCGATAATCCACTCTCTGACTAACCTGAGAAAAAAATCTCTTGACAACCAACCTCTATTTGAGTATAATTTGAAACATGGCAAAAGAACTAACTACAATATCCCCTGAGGGACTGGAGATAGCGAATAGTTATCTTCAATACGGAAATATTCGGGGTGTCTGCGAATACCTTCAAGTATCTGAACAACAAGTAGTAGATGTACTGAATAAACGTGAAGTAAAGAAGTACATAGACACAGTGTACTTAGACCTAGGCTACCGTAATAAGAATAACATCGGTTCCCTGTTAGACGAGATGATCGCATCCAAGCTAGAAGAAGCTCAGGAATCTGGTGTATACTCCAGCAAGGATTTAGCAGATCTGTTACAGATGGCACATAAAATGCGTATTGACGAGATTAAGGCACAGACCGATCTCGCCAAAGCCGAAGGAAGCACTATTAAGAACCAGACTAATGTACAGATTAATGAATCTGTACCTTTTGGTCAAGGTAATTATGGTAAGCTTATGGATAAACTACTAAATGGAACAGAATGAGAAAATCAATGATCTTGAAAAAGGTCTTTACGCACATGAAGTACAGTGCGAGGAACGCTGGAGAACTTGCTTTCAGAGATTAGAAGATTTGGAGTCTGGACTAATGCGTATAGATTCTCGCATGATGGCCATGGGCGGAACCATAATCATGTTTTTAGCAGGTGTACTGGTGACTTTACTCACCAAGATATAGGAGAAAATTATGCCAAAAGGTAAAGGAACATACGGATCAACAGTCGGTCGACCAAAGAAGAAGAAGCCGAAGAAGAGAGGCAAATAAGATGATTTTTGAGAAACGCGGAAAATGGTGCTTTTTAGAGGTGATAGAAGAACAAGGCATAAGAAAACTGCATAAGTTTGGAACAGAAGAAGAAGCCAAGCTAGCAGCCGGCTGGATACCTCCAGTAGAGGAGACTTTAGATGGCGGCACGGAAGAAGAGGAAAGTAGCAAAGAAGAAGCCGGTACCGACGAACAAGCGTCTGTATTCAGCAGTAAAAAGCCAAGTAAAAAGAAAATTTAAGGTATACCCTTCAGCGTATGCAAATGCCTTTCTAGTGAAAGAGTATAAACGCAGAGGCGGTAAGTACCGAATGGGAGTCAAGAAATGAGTCTCAAGAAATGGTTTAAGGAAGAATGGGTAGATATCTCCCGCCCAAAGAAAGGCGGAGGCTATGCCAAGTGTGGTAGAGGCAAAGCTAAAAGCAGCAAGTACCCAAAATGTGTTCCGAAAGCGAAAGCAGCTCGTATGACAGCAGCACAAAAGAAGTCTGCAATAAGTCGTAAAAGAAAAGCAGGAAATCCAGGTGGTAAACCCACTATGGTTAAAACCTTCGTCAAGAAGAAGCGTAAAGCTCGGATGAGACGAGGCTAGAAGGATGATGTTCTGCGTATCAAGAGGTACGTACTGCAGTAGTGGAAGGGAAGCCACATTCGGAAATACAAAGCAAAAGGAACTAATATGAAATATTTAATTTTAGTATCTGCACTACTACTCGGAGCTTGTGGAACCATGAACGCTGCCATTGACGGCACTCAAGGTATCATTAACGGAACTCTCGGAGGAGTAGGAACAGCAGTAGCAGACATAGCCACCGCAGCTGGGGCAGATGTCTCAGGCGCAGTAAGCAAAAGCAAGGAGTAATTTTATGCCAGCAAAGCGAAAAGCGAAAAAGAAAGACTCAAGGATAAAACGGGCAGGCGTTACGGGTTTCAACAAACCTAAACGTACTCCAGGCCACGCCAAAAAGTCTCATATCGTTGTAGCTAAAGTTGGCAGTAAGATTAAAACGATTCGTTTCGGCCAGCAGGGAGCTAAGACGGCAGGGAAGCCCAAGGCTGGAGAATCTGAAGCAATGAAGAAAAAGAGGGCGTCTTTTAAAGCACGACACGCCAAGAATATCGCTAAAGGCAAAATGTCGGCAGCATATTGGGCGGATAAAGTAAAATGGTAGACGATCCTAAGTTTCACCCAGCAGACACAAATGGTGACGGAATAGTATCCGAAGCCGAACAAACAATGTACCTTGAGGCAAAGCGTAAAGAGTTAGAAGACGCAGATGCTATGCGAGATGCGCAAAGAAACATGGCCTGGTTTGCACTTGGTGGAATGTTACTTTATCCCTTCGCCGTAGTAGCCGCAGAATTATTAGGGCTGTCTAACGCTTCAAGTACTTTAGGGAGCATGGCCCCTACCTACTTCGTTTCCGTTGCAGCTATTGTAGCGGCATTTTATGCCAAGGAAGCAGTAGGGAGTAAAAAGTAATGGAAATGATTTTAGATTTAGCAATGACCTTTTGGCAATGGACAGTACTTTCAGTCCTAGTACTTATCGGCTTTGTAGTAAATAAAGTAGATAAAAAAGAAGAAACACTAGTAGGATTTAAATACAAGTTTATGCCAGTTATGTCACCAATACCAATAAAAACAAAAGATAAAGGTTTTTGGAAAGGTATTCTACTGTGGTTAATGGGTACACGTAAATGGAAAATTGAACAAGATTTTAACTATACTCTTAACGATGTAGAGTACAAGATTCCTGCGGGGTTTGAGTTTGATGGAGCATCTGTTCCTAAGTTTCTCGCAACTTTCCTCTCACCAGTAGGTGTACTTCTTATGGGTGGTTTAGTCCATGACTATGGTTATAAATTTGCTACTCTTATGAAGAAAGACGGAAGCAACATTGGCTATCACGATCAGAAATACATGGACGGTTTGTTCCGTGACATCTGTATCGAAGTAAATGGTTTCAGAGTTCTTAACTATCTAGCATACTGGTCACTGCGTCTAGCAGGATTCGTAGCCTGGAATGGTCATAAAAAGAGAGGTACTCATTGTGAAATTCATTAAAGGTTTGGTAAAAGAACGCACGTCTTGGGACGGTGCAATGTTAATAGCAATCTGTGGATCAGTAATACTGTTTGGCGGTTTAGCAAAAATGATGGCGTGGGTCGGTTTAGGCTACGGTATCTGGACACTCCTTAAAAAAGAAGATTAATATGGCAGTAGAAGTAAGTCGCAGAGACATTATCTCTGATGAAATAGTTGAATTAGGATCTGAGGCAAGATTTCTTAAACTTCCAATAGCTCCCTACATGGAGTTATTGAATGTCACTCCGTTACCCTCGCAGATAGCAATTATCAATGCGGTTAACGACCCAAAGTATCGTTTTATCTCTGCCGCTGTCTCTCGGCGGCAGGGAAAAACGTACATAGCCAACATCATTGGACAGCTCGTGTCCTTGGTTCCTGGCTCTAACATTTTAATCATGTCCCCTAACTACTCCTTGTCTCAGATTTCTTTCGACCTTCAGAGAAATCTAATTAAGCATTTTGATTTAGAGGTTACAAAAGATAACGCCAAGGATAAAGTTATCGAAATCTCTAACGGGTCTACCGTAAGAATGGGTTCTGTTAATCAGGTCGATTCTTGTGTAGGTAGATCTTATGACCTTATCATCTTTGATGAGGCCGCACTCGCTGACGGCAAGGATGCCTTCAACGTTGCTCTTCGTCCTACTCTGGACAAACCAAATTCTAAAGCAATATTTATCTCTACACCTCGAGGTAGAAACAACTGGTTCTCTGAGTTTTTCTATAGAGGTTACTCAGACGACTTCCCAGAATGGTGTAGCATACGAGCTACTTATCGTGATAACCCCCGAATGAGCGAAAGCGATATCTCAGAAGCACGTAAGTCAATGTCTGAAGCAGAATTTAAACAGGAGTATGAAGCTGACTTCAATACTTATGAAGGCCAGATCTGGAAGTTTAACTTCGAGACACAGGTGAAAGACTTGTCTCAGTTTGATACTAGTAAGATGGACGTCTTTGCGGGGTTGGACGTGGGTTTTAAAGATCCTACCGCACTATGTGTAATTGCTTACGACTGGGATGAAGACAAGTATTATTTAGTAGATGAGTATATGAATAATGAGCGTACTACAGAACAGCACGCAGTAGAAATACAAAAGTTAATTGAAAGATGGGATATTGACTATATCTATATTGATTCCGCAGCACAGCAAACTCGCTTTGACTTAGCACAAAACTATGATATTAGTACTATTAATGCAAAGAAATCTGTACTTGATGGCATTGGTCATGTATCTGCGATTATTGATAATGATAAACTTTATGTCGATCAAGAATGTAAAGAAGCTTTAAAATGTTTAGATTCGTATCAGTGGGATCCAAATCCTAATCTAGTGAAGGAAAAACCGAAGCACAACATGGCTTCGCATATGGGTGATGCCTTGCGCTACGCACTTTACTCGTTCCAAACTGGACAGGTATCCTTCTAGCGATACCTACTCAAAAATAGTTATTGACAAGTCACCCTAAAGCCGATATAATTCTTTAAATGAAAAATCGAGGAACAAAAGGAAAATGCCTAAGCTAAAACGCGATGTAGTAAAATATGTACGAGATAAGGCAAAGTCCAAGTATGAAAAGGGTTCCTCTTGCAAGATTTGTGACGAGACAGAGCAGTTAGACTTTCACCATTTTTACAGTCTCACACCTTTGTTAAATCAATGGTTGACAAAGAACAAACACAATCCTGAGTATATTCAAGCACTTCGGGATGACTTTATAGAAGAGCATCATGCTGAGCTATATGACCACACAGTTACACTGTGTCATACTCACCATTTAAAGCTTCATTCAATTTACGGTAAAGATCCTGCGCTAGGAACTGCAAAGAAACAAATGCGCTGGGTACAGATTCAAAGAGAAAAACATGGCTTGGTATAATAACATTTTTGGAGCAAAATCCGTAGATCTTGAAGAGAAGCTGAACCCTGCACAATACAATATTGGCGGAGGCACTACAGAGTCTTCAAGAGAATCAACTCTAAGTTATGAAAGAGCTTATGAAGATCTAGAAATCGTTAATCGCGGCGTAAATATGATCGTTGATGACGTAGCAGAAATTCATACTCTTGTTTCACGAGACAACGCTTTTCGAGGCGTAGTTCCTGGAATTAAGGCTTCTAAAGTAGACAACATTCTTAACAAGTCTCCCAACCCTTTTCAGGACATAAACACTTTTAAGCGTAACCTTATTACTGATTTCTTACTCGATGGTAATATCTTTATGTACTTTGACGGTGCACATCTTTATCATTTACCAGCTACGGACGTAAAGATTCACTCGGACAAAGAAACTTACATTGAAAAGTTCACAATGTTTGATACTACTTTTAGCCCTAATGAAATTATTCATATCAAAGAAAACTCCTTTCACTCTATCTATCGTGGAGTTCCTCGTCTAAAGCCTGCACTACGTACTATGGTTTTGATGAAAAGAATGAGAGACTTTCAGGATAACTTCTTTAAAAACGGAGCAGTTCCAGGTTTAGTACTTAAGTCACCAAATACACTTTCTGAGAAAATCAAAGAACGAATGATGGTTTCTTGGCAAGAAAGATACCGTCCAGATGCGGGTGGAAAACGTCCACTTATCTTAGATGGCGGAATCGAGGTCGATAAGATCTCAAATGTAAATTTTAAAGAATTAGATTTTCAATCTGCAATTTCAGAAAACGAAAAGATTATTTTAAAGGCACTCGGAATCCCTCCAATTTTGATGGATTCTGGTAATAACGCTAACATTCGCCCAAATATGCGACTATATTATTTGGAGACTATACTTCCTATAGTTCGAAAAATTAATTATGGACTCGAAAGATATTTTGGTTTTGAGTTAAGTGAGGATATTACTAATATCCCTGCTCTACAGCCAGAATTACGTGACTCTTCTGCTTATTATACTTCACTAGTAAATGGCGGTATTATCACTGCAGCAGAAGCGAGAGATCGCTTAGGCTTCGAGCCTATAGAAGGTACAGAAGAAATACGCGTTCCTGCAAATATCGCAGGCTCTGCCACTAACCCAGATGAGGGCGGTCGCCCACCAGAAGAAGGAGAAGAATAAATGGCAGTTCGCCAAAGAAAAGCAGTACTAGAAAAAGCGTACCAACATTTTAAAGATTTTGGACTACCTCTTGACATTGGACAGAAGGAGTACATGGCCATTGTAGGCCGTAATGCTTGTTGTGTTATAACTATTAAAAGAAGTTTTAAAGCATGGAAGTATTTACTCCATGCTCTTAAAAGTAACTATCCTGAGCTCTCAGCGCCAAAGCCTGAGCCAAAGCCCAAGCCTGTTACCCCCAAAGCACCAAAGCCTGCTCCAAAAAAGGCTGCGGTCAAGCCTGCTGTTAAACCGGCAGTAAAAAAGGATTAAGATATGAATAAAATCTTTAATCTTACGTCTACTTTCAAGACTCACGCACAGGACGATGGTTCTGTAATGATTCGTGGCTTCGCAAGTACAGCTGACTTTGATCGCGCGGGTGACTCCATCTCAGCAGAAGCTTGGCAAAAAGGTGGACTAAAGAACTTTGAAAAGAATCCAATTATCTTGTTTAATCATGACTATGACAAGCCAATTGGTCGAGCTACAGGTCTAAAAGCTGGCCCTGATGGTTTGGAATTAGAATGTAAGATTAGCAAGTCAGCACCTGCTAATGTTGCAGAGCTAGTAAAAGACGGTGTTCTTGGGGCCTTTTCCGTAGGTTTCCGAGTCAAGGATGCTGATTATATTAAGGAAACCGACGGACTAATGATTAAGGACGCTGAGTTATTTGAGGTATCGGTTGTTTCCGTACCTTGCAATCAATCAGCTACTTTTTCGCTCGCGAAGTCTTTTGACTCCACTGCGGAGTACGAAGAATTCAAAAAAACTTTCACAAATCGTGTAGATCTAGCAGGTCAGTCTCTGGCTAAGGATGAAGTTATTACTTCGGGAATAGCTAGTGACACACCTCAAAGCGCGGAAATTAAATCCGCAGATCAGGAGATCAAGATGGATAATCAAAACATCGACTTGGAAGCTTTTGCAAAGAAGGTAGCTGAAGATACAGCTGCTAAGATTGCTATGAAGCAAGCCGAGCAAAAAGCAGCTGAAGTAGCAGAAGCAAAGGCATCAGCCGAAGCAGAAGTTGAAAAAGCTCAGGCTCTCGAAGCCGAATCAATCCGTGTTAAAGCGGGCGTACAAACTGGCGTTGAAGCTCTTATGGCTGACGTACAGAAGCAGCTTAACGAAAAAGACGCTAAGTTTGAAGAAGTTATTGCTAAGTATAGCAAAGACCTCGAAGAGAAGTCTGCTGAAATTACTGCTATGCAGAACAGCAAGAAGTCTTTCTCTGACCGTTCACAAGGCGATCTGAGCAAGTTTGCTAAAGAGTTTATGACTGGCCACATGCTGGGCGTAATGACTGGCAAAGGCTGGGATACTTCTTACTCTCAGGATTTGTTTGAGAAAGCAGGCGTAAACTATGCAGCTAATGCTGGTGACATCGCTCAAGGCGTTTCTACTCAAATCGAGAAAGAAATCATGCAAGAACTGAAGTTGGCCCAGGCTTTCCGTGAGATTACTATTAACTCACAGACTCAAGTACTGCCAATTCAGACCGACGCACTTCCAGCTACTTGGGGCGCTAACACTGCTGCCGCTGGTAACTTGACTAACCGTCCTCAGGTAACTGGTAACCAGTATAACGCTGCTCAGGTAATTCTGAAAGCTAACCGTCTGGTTTCTACTACTTTCATGGACAACAATGTTGATGAAGAAGTACTCGTTAACTTGATGCCTATGTTGATTGACTCTGTTGCTCGTGCTCACGCTCGTGCTGTAGACAATGCAATCATCAACGGTACTGCTGGCGGCGACGAAGGCTTTAACGGCTTGGAAGCTCTTGCAGGTTCTAACAGCGTTGCTGTTCTTAACTCTACTGGTAGTGCTGATGTTGCAGTTACTGCTGCTGAGTTCCTTGCTGGTCGTAAGTTGATGGGTAAGTATGGCATGATGCCTTCTGACCTCGTTTATGTCGTATCTCAGGCTCGCTACTATGATCTACTTGCTGATCCAGCTTTTGCTGACATCACTGACGTAGGTTCTGACATCGCTACTAAGATTACAGGTACTGTTGGTGCTATTTATGGCACTCCAGTAATCGTATCTGACCAGTTAGAAACTGAAGCCAACACTGCTTCTGTAGGCTACTGTGTTAACGTACGTAACCACGTAATCCCACGTCTCCGCGGTGTAACTGTAGAGCAGGACTACGAAGTAATGAACCAGCGTAACGTAATCGTTGCTAGCCAGTCTCTTGGCTTCAACCAGCTACGTGCCAACAACGGTACTACCGATGTATCTGTTGTTAAACTGATTCGTACTGATAGCTAATACTTAAAAGGTATAAAAACGAGGGGGAGTTTATCTCCCCTAAGTTTTTACTAATGGACTTATAAATGGCAAATTTGATTACAATAGATGAATACAAAACTTCGGAGAATATCCAAAGTACAAAGGAAGATGCTCGCATCAATTCCTTGATTGCCGCTGTGAGTGCATTAGTAAAAACTTACTGTGGAAACAGCATAGTAGATCACTACTCTTCAAATAAAGTAGAAGACTTTAGTATAAACTGGTCTACAAACTTGGTTCAGTTAACAGAAAGCCCTATCGTACAGGTTGTTACTGTAGAAGAAAAAACAGACTTTTCTTCCGAGTATACTACTGTTCCTGCTACTGAGTACTATGTAGATTTAAGCACAGACAGTGTCTACAGAGTAACTACTGCTGGAGCAAAGAAGGCATGGCCTACAGGCCCTGGTGCCGTAAAGATTACTTACAAAGCAGGGTATTCAGAATGTCCTGCCGATCTACAGTTAGCAGTTGTTGATTTAATTACGTACTATATGAAAGACGAGCA
>ENA-OUOG01002988-OUOG01002988.1-marine-metagenome-genome-assembly--contig:-NODE-2988-length-16530-cov-4.184830_pt1 | contig 16530 bp, 12 predicted proteins | sample MGYA00248635_ERZ508505 | MGnify/ENA primary metagenome ERZ508505 (study PRJEB26176, sample SAMN06267871) | marine metagenome | isolation source: Saanich Inlet, British Columbia, Canada | place: Pacific...
GGAATTCGTCTCCAAGCTACCCGCCGCAAAATGACTTTGACACCAATAGAGCCATTGCGCGGATTGTTAATTCAGACCATCCAGGTCTTATCGACATGGTATCTTCTTTTCCAACAAGTGCACTCGCAACCTATGTGAATGCTAATTGCACCTTGGGCACAGCCAATGAAGAATGCCTGTATTACCGCGGGCGCCCTTTTGGTGCTGGCGGTCCTGGCGAAAAACGCGGTAGCCGTCACTCCGAAACGCTTCGTTTTGTAGGCAGCTTTGAAGGCGCCTTAACCGATGAGATCGATTATTTGGCATCGCTTACTTTTTCAACATCTGAAGCCGGTAAGAACGAATATGATACAGTCGTCGAGAAATGGTCCGCGGCACTTGAAGGCTATGGTGGACCTGACTGTATACGCGGCAACGGTGCTCCCGGAGCGGGGAACTGCATGTACTACAACCCATTTTCAAATGCTATTCAATATGGCGAACAGAAGTTCACGAGCTATACCAATGCCAACCCTAACCCCAACTATCGGGCAACTGTGGCAAACGACAAGGAAACACTCATTCCTTGGATGACCGAGTTGGTTGCAACAACGATAAGCTCAGAATTGACTGTTTTCGATACTGTTTTTACAGGCGTCTTTAATGATCAAGTTTCATGGGCCTTAGGTCAGCAGTACCGCTCAGAGGCTTATGACGTGACGCCAAAAGCAAGTAATAATCTAAATATTAACCCGTGCCAAACAGTTGCGGAGAATACTGAGTTCCAAAATAGCGGCCGCATATACAGCAATGCCGATGGCGCCAATAATTGCTCTGGATCAGATGGGGTTTTTGGAACAAGCGACGATTACCAAGGGGCAGGAAAATACATCTTTCTTGCCGGAGGCACGCCTTCGAGCGAGACACAAAGCATTTTCGCGCTATTTGGCGAAATCGCCTATAATCCTCTGCCAGATCTCGACATACAGCTATCTGCACGGTTTGAAGATTACGGCGGATCTGTTGGCGAAACCTTCGATCCTAAACTCGCTATACGTTATCGCGCCTCTGACACAATCACCCTTCGCGCGTCAGCCTCAACCACATTTAGAGGACCTACGCTTAATCAATTATCTGGGCGCGACACAAGTTTGGAATATGTAAACGCTGTCGGCACATTTAAAGCCGTCGACACAGATGGTAATGACAAGCTTTCTGCTGAAACCGCCAACACATTAAACCTTGGCGTCATTTTCCAGGAGGATAGTCGCTTATTAGACGGTGACAGTATATTTGCCTCTTTAGATTACTGGCACTTTGATTTCACAGATCCAATTATCAAAGAAAACTTTAATGCGATCGTCAATAATGTCTTCACCAACAGCGCGGCCAGTGCTGACGTGAACTCAGCGTATTTCAACCGTATTTCATGTGGCATTTCTAATTGCACCGGAAAGACGCTCAGCGATATTTCGCGTGTAAATGTAAAGCTTATTAATGGGCCAGATATTGAAACAGACGGATTTGATTTCAATATTCGATATGGCCTGGACATTCTTTTAGGCCGCGCTGAATTCAGTTTACAGGGAACCAAGATAGAAACATATAATGTAGCTGAAACAGCCCTTCAGAGCCCCCTCGCCTCACAAGGTGGCAATGCTCTGGGCAGACTAAATGATGATATTAGCTTCCTGCGGCCACTTATAGATCTAAAGTACCGTGTTGGCGCCAAATATGAACGGGATTACCATACCGTTAACCTAATGATGAATTATACAAATGGTTATCAAGACAGTTCATCTATTGGCGGTACACCACTCGTGCCACGCGAGGTAGCCGCTCATATAACCTATGACCTACACTATAATATCGATCTTGGGGATATTGCGGGCGGAGAGAATACGGATTTGTGGGTTTCTGTTTATAATATTAGCGATAAGAACCCGCCATCAGTGCGCCGTGACCTAAACTATGATCCCTATACGCACAATCCATTCGGTCGGATGATAAAAATCGGTATCCGGCATAGATTCTAGCCGCCAGCGCTCTATATATAGGTGTGAAGGTGGCTTTCGTCGGCAGCACATTTTATACTTGTTTTTTAAAATTATTTACGGCAAAAAAAATTATGAGCAAAATTGACATATACACGACATCAACCTGCCCTTACTGCCATGCGGCAAAATCTTTACTGCAACAGAAAAAAGTATCCTTTAATGAAATAAACGTTACAGGCGATCAAATTGCCCGAGAAAAAATGTCGATACGCGCCAATGGCGCCCATACTGTCCCTCAAATCTTCATTAATGACGCTCATATTGGTGGTTGCGACGAATTATACGCCCTTGACCATCAAGACAAGTTAGACGCATTGCTTCAACAATAGCGGTCGCGAAGACAGATTAATGTATCTTATAGGCCGCTTAAGAACCTATGAAAGAATTTGACCGCCTCAATTACATTGTCTGTGCCAACGCGTTCATTGGTTCCGTGGATCCGTTTAAGGTCATCTGGATTGGCATTGATCCAGCTAAATCGATAGTGGTTATCTGAAATATTGCGATAATGCCGTGTGTCAGTGGCTGCCACCAATAGACGTGGTGCGATAACAATATCCTCAGGGGCGGCCGTGTCGCGAATAGCTGAACTTAGATACTCCCAACCAAAACCAGAGAGAGGCGCCGCCGGCGATGGGTCCATGCCAACCTGCCCGCTTTCTGAGTAAGCGACAGCGACGCGCTCATCATCGATTGTCTCGATAACACGCGCCAAAACGCTCTCAGTTGTTTCGCCTGGCATAATTCGAAAGTTTACAAGTGCCGTTGCTGTAATAGGAAGCACATTAGACTTAACACCACCATTGATCACCGTAACTGCTGTTGTTGTACGCATACCCGCTTGTGCCCCAAGATCGTCAGCAAATGAAGCCATCACCATTGGCTTGAATAGCCATAAATTTTTCATCACCAAGCGTTGGGTAAATGGAAGCTCATCGGCGATCGCTTCCAAAAATGTCTGCGTATGAGAGAAGTCATTAGGAAATTGATTGCTTTCAAGACGTGTGATAGCCGTAGCTAGAATTCCAATGGATGAGTTGGGCGACGGCATAGATGAATGCCCCCCCTGTCCCGTCGCCTCTAGTCGCAAGGTCACAATACCTTTTTCGGCGGGACTAACGATCGCCATTTGTTTATTCAATCCCGGAACCATGTCGCGCACCAACAGCCCACCCTCATCAATCAAGAATTCGGCTTTGACACCTCTTGCTTCAAGAGTTTTTGATATTTCAAGCGCACCATCGAGGCCGCCTTGCTCTTCATCATGCCCGAAAGCAAAATAAATATCACGCGACGGCGCTTGCCCTGCGCGTAGCATAAGCTCCACAGCTTGTAAGGCAGCGACAATATTAAGCTTATCATCAAGCGCACCACGACCCCAAATATATGTGCCATCATTGATCCCACTATAGGGAGGGTGCTCCCAATCATCCTCAGTCCCAGGAATAACGGGCACCACATCCATGTGGGCAAGTACCAAAACAGGCAACTCAGCATTATTGCCGATGCCTTTCCAATGATACAGGAGGCTGTAATCATTCACTGTTTCTACGCTCAGCTTTTGATGAACCAGCGGAAACCGATCACGTAGAAATTTATGGAAGGCTAATAAGGCGCCACTGGATGTGGGCTTATCACGCCCGTAAGAGATCGTCTCATACGTGAGCGCCTCGCTCATAAGTGCCAATGATTGAGATCTCGGCACATCCACTAAATAAATGGCTCTATCTTGCGTGTCCACATTTTGCGCCGTCATAAACGTACGGCCAACAATAACGGCTGCCAGAATTACAATTATAATACTTATTAACTTTAGTGCGCGCATGAAAACTCCTACACCTATTTGATGGCGTCCGCCTGTTATTTTCCAATGTCGGCGGTAGGTTGCCGATCAACACATAGTATCAAACCAATAGCGATAGCAAAGGTCAATAGAGACGTGCCACCGTAAGATACAAGCGGCAGAGGTACGCCAACAACAGGCGCCATCCCCATAACCATCGCCAAATTCACAAACACATATAAAAAAATACTAACCGCTAAACCCGCTACAAGCAGACGGGAAAACTGCGACTTCACCTCGCGTGTCACGACATATATTGCACCTAATAAGCCTATAAATAATGCAATAAGTGCCAAGCTACCAAAAAAACCAAGCTCTTCGGCATATATCGTAAAAATAAAATCGGTATGCTTTTCTGGTAAAAAATTAAGCCTACTTTGCGTGCCATCACCAAAGCCTTTTCCCGATAAACCACCCGAGCCGATCCCAATTTTAGATTGAATGATATGATAGCCGGCCCCTAATGGGTCACGCTCTGGATCGAAAAACGTCAAAATTCGGTTCTGCTGATATTCCTTTAGTCGCCCCCATACAAGGGGCATACTCGCTAATAAGACAACAATAGATAAGAGAAAATAGCGAATATTTACGCCAGCCATAAATAGTATAGAAACACCTGTCACAACCAACAAAATAGCTGTCCCTAAATCTGGCTGCCGGTAAACAAGTATGGCGGGCGCTAAAATCAAAACAATCGGGACCATTAATGAACGTAGTTTGGAGACATCCTCGACATAGACACTTTGGTAGAATTTCGCGAGCGCAAGCACGGTTCCGATGCGCATTAACTCAGATGGTTGCAGCCTAACAAAGCCTAAATCGAGCCATCTCTGCGCGCCCATTCGAGTGGCTCCAAATAATTCTACGCCGACGAGTGCAATTAATAAAACGGCGTAAATAACATAAGCACTCTTATATATTGAGCGCAGTGGAATATTGGCAATGGCAATCATGGCGGCCACTGCGAAGCCAAGCCTTAATAAATGCCGCCAAGCCCAGGGAGAGAAAGAACTTCCGCCAACTGAATACTGGATAGCGACGCCTATCAAACCAAGCGTAACCGTAAGTAAAATAATAACCCAGTTTAGGCTTGCCAAAGTCTCGCGAATACTAACTGAGCGGGTTGAATAAAATGACATTAGCTACGCTCCACGTCTTTAACCCTTGACCGCGGGTCAAGTCGCAACATTGTCTCCATAACCTTATGTACAATAGGTGCGGCAACACCGGAGCCACTGCCACCATGTTCAATAATGCTCGCAATAACATATTTGGGTCTATCAACAGGCGCGTATCCCACAAAAATAGCGTGATCTCTTAAATGCCATGGTAACTCATTATTTTTTACGACACCCGACTCTCGTTCTTCCTCCGTTATCCGCTTAACCTGCACAGTTCCGGTTTTGCCAGCCATGCTGAGCCCATTAACCGAGAGCCGAGAACCATAAGCGGTGCCGCCTGCTTGATTAACCGCCATATCCATACCCTTAAAAACAACATCTAAATGTTCAGACGCTATATCTAAAAGGGTTTCCTCATCTGGCTCAGTATTCTCTTCTTCGCGAACGAGAAGATGTGGCTTAACATTTGCTTTCCTACTCACCATGCGGGCCATCATTGTCGCCAACTGAAGGGGAGTCGACAAAACATAACCTTGACCAATGCCCGTAATAACAGTTTCACCGGGTTGCCAAGGGGCATCATAATTCGCTCGTTTCCAGTCACGGGATGGCATCACACCCGCTTTTTCTCCTGAGAGTTCAATACCTGTTTTTATGCCGAAACCAAACTTTTTCGCCATGTGTTGAATCGCATCAATCCCCGTTCGAAGCGCCAAATCGTAAAAATAAACATCACAGGAATGCGCAATGGACTCTGCCATATCCAGCAGGCCGTGGCCTTTGCTTTCCCAGCAATGGAATTTTTGCCCACCAAACTCATAGACACCCGTGCAATCCGTTTTGTGGTCGCCTTTTACAACGCCAGCTTCAAGCGCGGCCAAAGCCACAATCATCTTAAATGCTGAGCCAGGGGCATATTGTCCAGCCATTGTCTTGTTCAGTAGAGGCTTATGGTCGTCATTGAGCAATTGCGACCAACTTTTTTCATCAATGCCAACAGAAATCAAATTAGGGTCAAACGCAGGCGCCGACGCCAGAGCATAGACCTCGCCCGTATCCGCATCCATTGCTACAACGCTCCCACTATGTGTTCCAAGCGCTCTAAAGGCAGCTGCCTGCATATCACTATCGATTGTTAATTGTGCGTCTGCGCCAGCAACGCCCTCGCGACGTTCTAGTTCACGTACGATACGACCAATCGCATTAACCTCAACGCGTCTGTTACCAGCTTCTCCTTGCAAGCTCTCATCAAGCGCCCGCTCTAACCCAGCACGGCCCTCAAATTCATATCGTACGGGCCGACCATTACGCGAGCTTTGCGAGCCAACATAGCCAACAATATGCGCACTTTGAGGCCCCAGAGGGTACAGTCGCTTTTGACCCACAACAGCATTCACGCCCGGCAAGAACGGGGCCTCTAAATTTATCCGCGAAAATGCTTCCCAGCCGATATTATCTGCAATCGTTATCGGCATAAATTTAGGATTTCGGCGCAAACGCTTGAGCGTTTGCTGATAAGCCCTATCAGACATCGGAATAATGCGACGCAATCGATTCAATACATCAACAATGTCACCTGCTTGCTCCGGCATCATCGTCACCAAAAAGTTTTGATCATTTCCTGCAAGCTCGAAGCCATAACGATCCAAGATTCGGCCTCGCGCGACGGGTAATGGCTCAAAGTTTACGCGATTATCCTCTGCCAAAGTCGCGTAACGTGCTGACTGGTTAACCTGCAAATACTGCAGACGCCCCACCAGAAGTCCGAATAAACCGAGTTGGCCCGCCCCCATTATCAAAGCGCGGCGTGTAAAAAGTTCCTCACGCGTTTCGCGGCGGCGTATCATAGGGCAGTCCGTCGGTCACTATCAAGCGGCAAGACACGTTGGATAAACAAACCCAGAGTCGGAATGATGATTGCCGTGAGGGTGAAAGACCAGAACAAGCTCGATAGATCGATTTCATCTCTATAAAACATGAAAGATGTCGCCAGTATAAGTCCGTAACTTACACTAACTAAGATAACAAAAATAAACAAAAACCCGCCTGTAGCGGCCTGCCTGATCACCTGAACTTGGCTCGATGATAAAGCAAAAAACACGCTAAAAACAAGTGGCCACGTACCAAGTGCAGCACCTGTCAGCGCATCTTGTAATAACCCGAAAAGAAAAACTAAGATTGGTGCCAATATGCCTTCGCTTCGTATTCCCCAGAAAAACAAAAAGAGAAAGTAAAAACCTATTTCAACCCCACTCGCCGCCACAAAAACGTTTTTGCTCGCCCCAATTGAGACGACAAACAAACAAGCTAGGATAATATTAAAAGGGTCAATTTTAGAGATATCTGTATTAAACATATGCTAATCCCTAATTTTGCAAATCGCGCGGCAACCCAATAAGCTCTTCTGGTGGTTGCGGCTGACGTGCTGAGACGATGCGCACCACGTGCAACTCATTAGGGTCTTGAGCCAGTGTAACCAAACCATTCGCGTCTATGAACCCAACAAGTAACCCAGCAGGTATTTGCCCGCCATCGCCCGAGGTAAGAACCGTATCGTTCTCTCGGACACGCGCATTTTTAGGCAGAAAATCGATCCTTGGTTGCTCTTGGTTTCCTCCCGACAATACGCCACGAACCCGATCTTTACCGATCACAACAGGAATATGGCTGTTAAAGTCAATGCTTAACAATATACGGCTGGTCTCGCTGCCAACAGTTACGACGCGGCCAACAAAACCGCGCGGCCCCATTACGGCCTGTCCAACCATCACATCTTGAGCGGCGCCTGCATCGGCCAATATCGTTCTGGCAAATGCGCTGCTTGTATCTGCTATAACGCGAGCCCCCAAAAAAGAAATGCGGTCATCTAGCGGCATCGCTAATAAATTACGATAACGCTCTCCCAGGAGTTCTTGTCGTATCAGCGCGGCCTCTACACCTCTCAAGCGCTCCAAATCCGCTTTAAGCTGCTCATTTTCAAACTTCAAGCTCTGATAACTTTTCAAGCTCTCAATTGCGTTGTCGATACCTTGCCCAGGCAAATCGAGAATACGAATGATCGGCATCACAAATTGGCTAAGCGCTTGCCTAAAGGCAGAAACAGCAGGATCATCTCTCGGAATAAACAACAAAACCAAAACAGAGAGTGCAGCGCTAATGAGAGCAATGCCAGCAGCATTTAGGATCGTTCTTCGGTTATTGAGACGCCCGTTCGATCCAAACACTCGTTTTCTCCCGCTATTAAGTCTTAGCTAACCCGACTTAATAGGCAACTGACAGAACATGGCGCATCGTTTTAATATGCTCAAGCGCGCGCCCAGTGCCCAACGCAACACAAGACAGTGCTTCTTCTGCAATACTCACGGGCAGACCCGTGGCATCGCGTAAAACCACATCTAAGTTTTTAAGAAGGGCGCCACCGCCCGTCATAACAATGCCTTTTTCGACAATATCGGCCGCCAACTCTGGTGGCGTTGACTCGAGTGCCAAGCGCACGCCTTCGACAATCGCACTCACGGGTTCAGATAAGGCGTCTACAATCTCGTTCTGACTGATCTCGACCTCACGCGGCACTCCATTCATAAGGTCACGGCCTTTGATTTTAAAATCGACCGGCTTTTCAGAAGAGAGTATTTTTGCCGCGCCAAACTCTTTTTTAATCCGCTCAGCACTTGACTCGCCCAAAAGCAAATTATGATTTCGGCGGATGTGAGCAATAATAGCCTCATCCATTTTATCGCCACCAACGCGGACAGATCTCGAGTAAACAATACCACCGAGTGATAAGACTGCCACTTCTGTGGTGCCGCCACCAATATCGACGACCATTGAACCAGTCGGCTCAGTCACAGGCAAGCCCGCACCGATTGCCGCCGCCATTGGCTCTTCAATAAGGTAAACACGACGTGCGCCTGCAGACAGCGCGCTCTCTTGAATAGCCCGACGCTCAACGGCTGTCGCGCCAGAAGGCACACATACAATAATTTGTGGGTTTGCAAATGAGCGCCTATTATGAACCTTACGAATAAAGTGCTTAATCATTTCTTCTGTTACATCAAAATCAGCGATAACACCGTCGCGCATAGGACGAATGGCTCGAATATTACCCGGCGTACGACCCAGCATCATTTTCGCATCGTCGCCTACGGCAAGGACACGATTACGGCCATTTTGTTCGTGAATAGCAACCACCGATGGTTCATTCAAAACAATGCCACGCCCTTTTACATAGACAAGTGTATTGGCTGTTCCGAGATCAATCGCCATATCTGCCGAAAACATCGCTAGCAAACTATTAAACATAACATTCCTCTCTTAATCGCCTAAAACCTATGCCGAAATAGCATCGGGCGCTGATTTTTGTCTTTTGACAAGTAATTTATTTAAAGCACTAATATAAGCGCGCGCAGAAGCAACCAAAGTATCCGTATCTGCCCCCCGACCGGTAACCGCACGCCCGTTTTCATGCAACCTTACGCTTACCTCAGCCTGCGCATCTGTACCTTGGGTAACTGCATGAACTTGATATAGTTGCAGGTCAGCCTCATGTGGGAACAAGACCTTAATCGCATTAAACAATGCATCAACCGGACCATCACCCACACTCTCGACTTCAACATTTTTATCCAGGATATCAAGCACCAAATGAGCTTTTTGCGGCCCAGTCGTGCCCGCGACAATACTCAACGAAACAAGCTTGATTGTGTCAGCCCCTTTGGCAACTTCATCATCGATTAAAGCAACAATATCTTCGTCAAAAATATGTTTCTTTTTATCGGCCAAATCCTTAAAGCGCCCAAAAGCGACCTGCATTTGATTATCTGAAATATCATAGCCCAAAGATTTTATTTTATCTTTAAAAGCGTGACGACCGGAGTGCTTACCCATAACCAATGCACTTTTTGAAATGCCTACACTTTCAGGTGTCATAATTTCATAGGTCTGGTTGTTTTTAAGCATACCATCTTGGTGAATTCCGCTCTCGTGAGCGAAGGCATTTTGACCAACAATTGCTTTGTTATATTGCACCGGAAATGCTGTTGCTGACGACACAAGTCGCGACGCGCGCGCTAATTCCGTTGTTTTAATAGATGTCCATTCCGGCATTAAATCGCCACGCACATTCAACGCCATAACAATTTCTTCTAAAGCCGCATTTCCCGCACGCTCACCCAAGCCATTGATCGTACATTCGATTTGGCGGGCACCTGCTTGGACGCCAGCCAAAGAATTGGCAACAGCCAAACCCAAATCATTATGGCAATGCGTAGATAAAATAACTTTATCAATATTTGGCACATTATTACGAAGCATTGAAATAATCTCGAAATACTCCTGCGGCATCGTGTAGCCGACAGTATCTGGAATATTGATCGTTGTAGCACCTGCCTTAATCGCAGCCTCCACAACGAAACATAAAAAATCACGATCTGTCCGGGTCGCATCTTCCGGTGACCATTCGACACTATCAGTAATCTGACGCGCTCGGTTCACAGAAAAACTAATAGCCTCTAGAACCTGCTCAGGTTCCATCTGTAATTTATGTTTCATGTGCACAGGGCTTGTCGAAATAAAAGTATGAATACGCGGGTTAGCCGCAAATCTTACAGCTTCTCCAGCGCGGTCAATGTCTTTCTCGCTGGCGCGGGCCAAACCACAAACTTGCGCATTTTTAACGAGTTTAGCAACTTCGGTCACCGCCTCAAAGTCACCATTGGAGGCAATTGGAAAGCCTGCCTCAATGACATCAACGCCCATACCATCTAATAATTCAGCTATTTGTAACTTTTCTTCGAGCGTCATTGATGCGCCGGGCGACTGCTCACCATCACGCAAAGTTGTGTCAAAAATATAGACCCTATCTTTCGAGTCTCCTGTTTTAATTATGTCGTGTGTCATGTCTTTGTCCTTTTCAGGCGCTGACTAAAACGCCTCTGAATTTACTTATCTGATAAAGACCCTCTGAAGTAGCGCCACATAGTCATTGGCTGCCAGCCTCAGAGGCAAATAAGGAGCAGTAGGACGTCCGTCGTTTGGGAGGCAGAAGATATTCTGGAAACCGACATACGCGCAGGCAAGGCTTTGGAGGTAGAAGCATTACCTACCCATTCATTTGCCATTACTGCCGTTTTTGCGAAGCTTGCCACCAAACACTCTTTCAAAAAATTCGCTTATGTTCCAATATTTATCTAAGGTTTGAAGGGAAAGCAAGCGCGATTTAGTTAGATTTTAAGCATCCCCTGCAGTCTCTCATTATTATTTTGCACTTCACTGACCAAAAAATCCATAACTTGTCGGATCTTTGGCATTTTGGCCATGTCACTGCGCACCAAAAGCCATAATTCCAGCATGCCAATGGTACTTGGCGGCAGTATCTGAACCAGAGTTGGATCAGCGTCAGCAGCAATAACCGGGAGCGCCCCGACACCGAGCCCGGATGCCACCGCCACTTGCCGTGTTTCAGAACATGAGGCACGCATCACCACATCGCCGGTTCGCTCCATGCGAGACATCCACCAAACTGGGCCGACAGGCATTTCATTCTCCAAAAACCCGATAATATTATGCCCAGAAAGATCACTCGCCGAAACCTCGGCCGCTTGCGCCGCGAGGTACCCTTGGCTTGCATAAAGACCGTATGCTAGATCTCCCAGCTTTCGCACCAACATATCGCCCTGCGTAGGACGCGCCAACCGAAGCGCAACATCGACGTCGCGCAAATGATTAAGAACGCGTGGCGCCGCCCCAGGGCCCGACAAACCATGATCTATGACCATGTCCATTATAATATCAGGGGACGCCGCGTTAAACCGCGCTAACGCCGGGGCCACAAGTTTGGCTGCCAGCATCGTATTTAAACCAAGCCGGATAACACCTTTTTCATCTGCTTTGCCTGACTGGAAGTCGCGCTCTAATGCAGATAGGCGCTGATCTACAGGGTCAAGCGCCTGCAATAGTCGCGCACCTTCATTGGTTAATGCATAACCGCTCCGCAATCGCTCAAACAACCGCACATCGAGCGATTGCTCTAAGTGGCCAATACGCCTTAGGACCGTTGTCGTATTCACGCGCAGGGCGCGCGCCGCAGCTGACAGACTTCCAGCGGCAGAAACCGCAAGAAAGAAGCGATAATCGTCCCAATCGGCAACGCGCAAAGATGTTTCTTTTGCTACTTTATCGTTCATAACAATCCTCAACTGGCCTTGCCTTTATGCAAAATAATGTTGCGTAATGCAATAAACATAAAAAAGGCCGCACCCACTCTCGTGGCTACGGCCTTTTAAATCGATTAAAACGACTAGTTTTTGCTTTGGTCAACCAAGCGGTTGGCTGTGATCCATGGCATCATGCCGCGCAAATCAGAACCGACTTTTTCAATTGGATGATTTTCGCATTCTTTACGCATCACCTTAATTTCATCTTGTCCGCCCTGCATCCAACGATCAACAAAACGACCAGACTGAATATCTTCAAGCACCCGTTTCATCTCAGCTTTGGTTTCTGACGTCACAATACGCGGTCCAGTAACATATTCGCCAAATTCGGCCGTATTTGAGATTGAGTAATTCATGTTGGCAATACCACCCTCATAAATCAGGTCAACAATAAGCTTAACTTCGTGCAAACATTCAAAATACGCCATCTCTGGGGCATAACCAGCCTCAACCAATGTTTCAAAACCTGCTTGAATAAGCCCAACAACACCGCCGCATAAGACAGCCTGCTCCCCAAATAGATCGGTTTCACATTCTTCGCGAAAAGATGTTTCGATAATACCCGAACGACCACCGCCAACAGCAGCGGCATAAGACAGACCGAGTGCATGCGCGTTTCCTGAAGCATCCTGATGGATAGCAATCAAGCAAGGCACGCCGCCGCCCCGTGCAAATTCACTACGCACGGTATGCCCTGGACCTTTAGGGGCAACCATAAATACGTCCATATCCGGGCGCGGCTTAATAAGATCGAAATGAATAGCAAGGCCGTGCGCAAACATAAGCGCCGAGCCTTCTTTCATGTTAGCGTGCAAATGGTTGTTATAAATATCACGCTGAAGCTCATCTGGTGTTAGCATCATAACGATGTCTGCCCATTTTGCGGCTTCTTCAACAGTTTTAACGTCAATACCCTCAGCTTTTGCTTTGGCCGCGGAAGGCGACCCCTCACGAAGAGCCACACAGAGCTCACTGACACCGCTGTCGCGGATATTCAGCGCATGTGCATGACCTTGGCTACCATAGCCTACAATCGCGACCTTCTTGCCTTTGATAAGCTCAACGTCAGCATCTTTCTCGTAATAAACCTTCATGGTGTATCTCTCCTTTGGGACAATCTTTATAGGTATATAGTTAATCGTATTCGTTTTATAGCGCTTCAGGGCCACGCGAAATTGCTACAACGCCCGTGCGTGAAACTTCCTGTAGCCCAATCGGGCGCATTAAATCAATAAAGGCATCAAGTTTTTCTTTGCGGCCGGTCAACTCAAAAACAAATGACCCTGGCGTGGCATCAACCACGCGCGCACGGAATGCCTCTGAAAGGCGCAATGCCTCAACGCGGTTTTCACCACTTCCAGCAACTTTAATCAGCGCTAACTCTCGCTCAACGCTCTCTGCTTCTACCGTTAAGTCAACCACCCGATGAACAGGAACTAAGCGTCCAAGTTGGGCTTTGATTTGCTCAACAACCATTGGTGTTCCAACCGTTACAATCGTGATGCGAGATAGGTGCGACTGTCCATCAACCTCAGCAACAGCCAAGCTATCGATGTTATATCCACGACCGGAGAACAGGCCAATAACACGCGCCAACACGCCCGCTTCATTATCCACTAATATCGCAATGGTATGGCTGAATATTTGCTTTTGTGTCATGACACTACTTCTCCAAAAGATGGCACTTCTATAGTCGATAAATTGGCTTATGACTAGACGAGAACACGCCCTTCGTCAGATACGCTCACGCTGCCTGCATCGCCACCAAGTATCATCTCATTATGTGCCGCGCCCGACGGTATCATTGGGTAACAGTTTTCATTCTTAGTGACAACGCAATCAAAGATAACAGGACCAGGCGTTTCCATCATTTTTATAATAGCAGCATCGAGCTCTGCCGGGTCTGAGGCGCGTATTCCAGTGGCGCCATAAGCTTCTGCCAGCTTAACAAAATCTGGTAAAGCCTCAGAATAAGAACTCGAATAACGCCCATTATGCAATAATTCCTGCCATTGTCGCACCATCCCCATATACTCATTATTCAAGATAAAAATCTTGATCGGAAGCCGGTACTGAACCGCAGTTGACAGCTCTTGCATCGTCATCAAAGCAGATGCCTCACCCGCAATATCGATCACCAATGCCTCAGGGTGCGCCACTTGTACACCGACTGCAGCTGGAATGCCGTAGCCCATGGTTCCGAGCCCACCTGACGTCATCCACCGGTTTGGTTCCTCGAAACGATAAAATTGTGCTGCCCACATTTGGTGCTGACCAACTTCGGTCGTGATGTAAGTGTTAGGGCCTTTTGTCAATTCATAGAGCCGCTGGACTGCATATTGAGGTTTAATCTCGGTCTTATCATCTTGAAAGCTCAAGCAATTAATACCGCGCCACGCATTAACCTGCGTCCACCAAGCTCCTAAAACGGCTTTATCTGGTTGACTGGCGCGAGACTTATAAACACGGATCATATCCTCAAGCACATGCCCACAATCGCCAATAATGCCAACATCAACCATAACCGTTTTATTAATCGAAGACGGATCTATGTCGACATGGATCTTTTTTGAGTTTGGCGAAAAAGCATCAAGCCTTCCTGTTATCCGATCATCAAAGCGTGCCCCAATGTTAATCATAACATCGCAGTCATGCATCGCCATATTGGCTTCATAGGTTCCATGCATGCCGAGCATACCAAGCCATTGGTCATCAGCCGCTGGAAATGCACCCAAGCCCATAAGCGTCGAGGTAATCGGAAAGCCAGTCATTTTAACAAAATCACGCAATAGCTGACACGCTTCTGGACCTGAGTTAATCATGCCGCCGCCCGTGTAAAAGATAGGTTTCTTCGCATTTACAATAAGGTCTACAGCGGCATTAATCGCCTCGAGATCGCCCTTAACTTTTGGGTGATATGTTTTATGACGAACAGATGCTTTAGCAACATATTCCCCTGTCGCGAACTGAATATCCTTTGGAATATCAATAACAACCGGACCAGGGCGCCCTGTCGTTGCAACATGAAAAGCCTCATGAATGATCCGCGCCAAATCATCAACCGACTGAACCAAATAATTATGCTTGGTGCATGGGCGGGTAATACCAACCGTATCTGCCTCTTGAAAGGCATCATTACCGATCATATGAGTGGGCACTTGTCCTGTGATACAAACCATCGGAATGGAATCCATTAAAGCATCCGTAAGACCCGTCACCGCATTTGTTGCCCCCGGGCCCGATGTTACCAAAACAACCCCTGGTTTACCGGTTGAGCGTGCATAGCCCTCAGCCGCATGCGTTGCGCCTTGCTCATGGCGCACCAAAATATGGCGTACTTGTTCTTGCTGAAACAACTCATCATAAATGGGCAATACAGCGCCTCCTGGATACCCAAACATATGCTCAACACCATGCTCAGCAAGCGCCTTAAGAACCATTTGTGCTCCGGTCATTGTTTCTGACATGATTAACCTCTCCTAGGTATAAATCGCGTAAATAAAATGGGGGCTTTGAGCCCCAGAAAAACGGCACATTAGCATTGTTAAGGTGTTGGTCAACCCCTATTTTGAAATTATTGAAAAGATTTTATCTATATTATGGTAATAATATTGCTCAGAAATGCATTCCCACGCAATCATTTGATTCCTATACCAGGTCATTTGACGCTTGGCATAGCGCCGCGTTTGCATTTTAGCGCGCTCTAGGGCGGCTTCCAACGTGCTTTCACCATCTAAATAAGCCCCCAGCTCGGCGAGGCCTAGCGTTTTTGCTGACGCACCAGTGGCCGACTCGGGCCTTGAGCGAAAAGCTGAAACCTCGTCAAGAACGTTAGCTTCAATCATTTGTTCAAAACGTCTGTCGCACCGATCATATAACCATTGCCGCGATGGCATTAAGCAAATCCGATTATCTGTCTTGAGAATAGGCGCGGCCGTCAGCTCCTTTTGCCAAGCGCTCAAGGCCTTTCCAGTGGCGCGATAAACCTCAAGCCCTCGCATTATCCGCTGACGATCATTCACATGCACGCGCGCCGCGAGCTCTTGGTCGATAAGGCTTAACGCGGCATGGAGCGCCGCGCTCCCTTTTTCGTCCATTTCCTGCAATAACATCTGACGAAAAGCTGGGTCGATTTCAGGCATTTCCACTAAACCATGCGTAAGCGCCCTGAAATAAAGACCGGTGCCACCCACAATAATCGCACGTTGGCCCTGCTCTTCAATCCGCGCCAAAGCTGATTGCACCTCCGCCAACCAGTCCCCAACATTATACTGGTCATGCGGGTTTACATGATTAAAGAGGTGATGGGGGACCAA